>Ga0181343_1000679_pt1 | contig 14379 bp, 19 predicted proteins | sample Su13VDMLBSD_FD_130110 | JGI IMG/M metagenome (GOLD analysis project Ga0181343, IMG submission 130110) | Freshwater viral communities from Lake Michigan, USA - Su13.VD.MLB.S.D | ecosystem: Environmental > Aquatic > Freshwater > Lake | place: USA: Michigan | collected 2013-07-15 | reverse complement strand
TCTTGTTAGACTTCTCCATTTGCTCATTGATTTGCTCTACTTTAGAGTCAAATGCCTTTGCAGCCTTCTCGGTTACACTTGCAACCTCAGCCTTTTGTTCTGCCAATTTTGATTCGAGGGCAGTCTCGAATGCTTTTAAATCGCTCATTTTGTTAAATTTTATTGATTATTGATATAAATGAACCCACTGGCAATTCAGCTTCTTTTTGCTGCGGCTCTGTCGCAATGACTGGAGCAGTGCTACTCATCATCTCTATTGCTTGTGCGAGTTGTTTTACTTTTATTAAACACAAATCGATTGTCTCATCAGTGACATCGCTATCACGGATAAACTTCTCGAATGCTTTGATTTGATCCTTAACTTGTTCTACGTTGCCCATATTTTTTAATCCTAATAATGGTGTGTTCTCATTTGCACCCCAAGCAGTTAAACTTGAGCCTTCAAACAACATCACCTCGTGTATCTCATTAGCCTCTCCACTCTTTTGCTCTCTTAGTGTTCTAAAGCCAATAGAATGCTCACCAATCAATCCACTCTCAACCATCTTGATAAAGTCCTTACCAAGTTGGTGAGTGCCTATTTTAGACTCGTAATAGAGTCCATAGCTATCTTCCTTTAGACTCATCAATTTACCCAAAGGTTTAGATGGGTCGTGGTTTAGTAAGTGCTTAATCCTTTGCTTACCATCTACTCCCCAATCTTGGATAGAACGCTTGAATGCTCCTGGCATCATAATGTCGCCATCGCTATCCACCATACCAAATGCAGAGAAGTAACCACTTACTACCCCACTTTTCGCATCAACATCTTTGACCTCTAGACCAAAAGACTTGTAATTGTAAATCATATTCTTTTTATTATCTATTTGTTCTAATTTGCTTATTGCCCAATTTATACCAGCATCACCACCCCAAGCATCCCACATCAAACCGCCACAACCTTCGTTATATGGGACATCTTTATGCTGCTGATGTCTCTTAAATGATGCCATACGAGCAATAGTATCACGTGACAATCTCTCACGGTTTGCAAGTTGCCTTGCTCTTGTCCACCCCACATCAGTTCCACAAGTGCTACCATTCTCTTCTTTCCATTTCAACGCCCTCTTAGCATTATTAGATGCTGCCTCTGGGTAGTCGTTGTAAGTATCCGCCTTTTCCTCTTTTCCATTCTCTCTCTCCTCTGCCAAATAAGCCCTATAAGCCGCGTTGGCATTATCCCTTGTAGTGTAAATACATTCACCATCTCCTATTCTATATTTTCCGTTTGAACATTCGTAAACTGGCATATTATTTTCTTATTAGTTGTTCGTTTGCATCACGCTTCGGAATGAATCCTACTGCGCATCTGCAATTAATTGTAAATCCTTTTGGTGCAGTTGGGTCACCTGGTGCATCAACCACAATAGGTCTCCCAACTTTATCAGCACTTACGAATGGCTCGTTGTATCCAACAATCTGCCCATCCATATTCCAATGGTCAAAAAAATCTTTAGGTATGCGTCTTGTTCTCGCATCTCTTGTGCTTATCCAAATTTTATCAACTTGGAATGGCAACTTCTCTGCACCTTTTAATGCTGCATAGTTGCTTGCTCTCATCACCTCAGTTCTTGCTATCATCACGCTCCTATACCTTGCATATTGTATCTGTGGGTCACTCAGCACCAACTTTGCTATCTCCTCATTGCTTAAGCCTTGTGCCATCGCATCGTTCACTATAACTATCAACCTATCTTTGGTTGTCTTAGTCATTAGTGATGCAAGTAAAAACCCCCACTGAATTAGAAATGATGTTATCTCATCTAACAATTCATCATTTATACCAAATGGGTTAGCAGCCTTTTTGCTATCCACACTCACTGCTCTAAATGTTGCGTTGCCAAAAATTGTTGCCACCTCTCTGTACATCTGCCTCATAATAGGCATTATCCTATCATCCCAAGCAACTGCACCAAGCCCGCTCACCGCAGCACTCGCACCATCTCTTCTTACACTTCTTGCAAAGTTCTCTAACTCACTTTTTAATACACCAAAAAACAAAGAACTATATTTCTTATCAAGAGTCCTTCGCAGCCTCTCCACCTTCAGCCAATATGTCCCTCGCTGCGTTGCGTTCATTGATAAGTTTTAATTTATACGACATCCTCACTTGCATCCTCATCGTCCTCTCTGTCAGGCACGTCATTTCCGTAGGGATCTTCGGAAATCTCTTCATCACGATCGCCCATATCTCTTTGTCTGTTGTCGTTGCTATTATCATCTGCTATGCTTAGGTCCATCATTACTTGAGTGATTGGCACAAGCCCCTGATTGATATAACTCATATCCCACGCACCCTCTTTCTTAGAATAGTTCATAGCTACTCTCTTCTCATCCATCGTTAGCCAGTTCGCATCACGAAGAGAACGTACCATTCTCTCCATATCTTGCTGCATCTCTGGTAGTGCAGTTATATCAAAGTCAATGAATACATCCTCACCAAATCTTGGTACCAACCATTTGTTCAACTCATCTCTCAAAGAGCAGCACATTGGCATAATTGTGTTGGTGATTAGGTCACGCATTGCATTTTGATAGTTATTGTATGATGACGTATCAACATCAAATAACACCGCTGGCATACCGAATACTCTACACCACTGATGAAGGCTCATCTGCATTGTTTTCACTAGCTCCATATCCACAGAGGATAGACCAAAGTTTAAATAGTCCCACGGAGTTTGCAGCACCGCAACCTTGCCTTTATTATCCACAGTGTTGATGTCCTCGTTCACTGCTCTTTTAATAATGTTTGCTTGCTCTATTGTAAATGATGGTACCACCGTTCCGAGTGGCTTAGGAGTGATTGCACCCTTCGCTCCACCATTAGCCGCCATCATCGCACTCGCATCCGCAGCATTGTTGCTCATACGAAGTGTTTTGTATGCTGCATGTAATGGTGACAACCCACGCAAATGCGTTCTTGTAGTTGCATCAAAGTCAGGGTTCCAAGTTTTCCATTGGCAAACTTGTTCTTTAGGAATATCTATTCCTCTGTCAACCATAAGTCTATAACCAACGAGTCCGTAGAGGTCGTTAGGGTCGGGGTAGATGTCCAAGAAATGGGTTGGAAGTACGTTAAGTTCAGCGAACTTTCCCCCCATCTTTCCATCATTGCCGTAGATATTACCCTCTCCTGACAAAAATCTATAACCAAATAAGTTTTCGAGGAACTGGTCTTGTGCTTGGTATTCATTCGGTCTTTCTAATAGTCTTGCTAATGCAGAGTTCATCACAATGTTCTCACTATATGCGTTCTTTCTCTCTATCACCGCTCTCTCAAACGCACCTTGATTGCCCAAGCCTTTTGTTAGTTGCTTGTAGCGCATTAATGATGTCCTACCTTTCTCTGTATTATTTGTTTTGTAAACGTACCACGGAATAGATGCAGCCTTACGTGCAAGGAATGACACAATACTATACACATCTGCATTACCTAAATATCCCTCGTAAACATACTTACCATTCTCATACTCTTGTAACAACGCTCCATTGATGCCCCTAATATTTGTTGTTACATTCTGATTCGGGTCTAAACCCTTTTTCTTGAATATGTCTAATAAACCCATCTATTTTTATATTGCACCCCAAGTAACACTTGGGATAGTTAATTTACTAAATATGCCGTATCTAAGTGCATCAAGAATATGGTCATTAAACTTCACGGGAGCATCAAGTTTGTTTCCATTGCGGTCCGTTTTCCAACGATAGTTTTTTATTTCCTTTAACAAATTTACACTATCTTGGTGAATAAACAATGGTGTAGCTTTTACAGTCTTTATTCCCTCCGTCACATCTTTGTTAGCTGGTTTGGCATTAAACCCTCCCCTCACTATACTCTCTATCGTTTTCGGCTCGGCAGCATCACAATACAAATCATCCCACTTCTCTATGCCTAATGTCTTTAATCTCTCTATCACATCGTCAGTTGTCATCTTTGGCTCATATATCAACTCTTGACAATACGCAGCATCTTCGTGGAAGACCACCTTTACAAGAGCCGTAGGCACGTTAAACCCAAAGTCCAATCCGTACACCACCTCTCCATCCTCTGGCATCTGCTCTGTTGTTTTCCAGTGTGAGTATATCAAGTCTTGTGACAATCCTCTCTCTCCTAATCCGTAGATGGTCCAATAGTTAGGGTCGGCATCTTTCAACCTCTCCAACTCCAAGACTAACTCATTTGGAAGAAATGGGTTATCTCGGAAAGTAGTAATATGAAAGTCTGCATCATCTCTCGGAATAACTGAATCGTAAATCCAAGATGATAAGTCCGAAGGGTTATAGTCAATCACTATCTTACCCTCAGTTCTCATTATCAACTGCATCCAAGCCTCATACGTCAATTCGTTAGCCTCATTGCAGAACAAATACGTTCTTGCACGACCACGAATCTTTTGAGGTTGATCTGCCGATACAAACTCCACAATATTGCCATTCAAAGAATAAATCTGGTCCGTCTTGTTGTGATTGTCCTCACTATAAATACCAAGACGCGAAAGTATATCTATAAAATCCCTTAACACCGTACCCTTAATGCTCGGAAGCGATTGTCGGACTATTGTTAAAGTCTTACCATTTTCTTGTAACAACTTTACAATAAACCAAATAAGAATATTGTAAGTTTTTCCAGAACGAGAACCCCCTTGCATTACAGTGATTCTCTTCTTTGAGTCTGAAAGTATTTCGTAGACCTTGTTAGTTTGGAGTTTAGCGTTCATATATAAAAAAAAATTTCAATATTAGTTTTTCAGTTTGAAAACTATGGTATAAATAGGGGTCATCGTATATTATCAAAAGTTAGATGGTCAAAAGTAGTCTGTCAAATTTTTCGTTTTACCCACCTCGGTCCAATTCGGCTTTTCTTTAAGTCCCCCTCATCGTATCTTCCTCATTTTCAACGCTTTAACCTATATTCACCTATCTTAATCGGTCGACCAGTTCATTTCGCTTATAAGGTATGTTATGTTAAGTAGGACTCTAACCCGTTAACATTCAATCAGTTACATATTACTTCTTCCTTTACTAATTCGGGTCGCACTACTTCAACGCTGACCTGGTTGAGCTGGCCCTCGATTTTGTTTTCTATCTTCTGAGTAGGTAGACCAATAAAGTAGCTACAAAATATTTGTATTGCTTTCATATCACCCTGAGCTATCTTTTCATTAAGTACACGAAAAGCAGTGTCAGCCATTGGATAAAGTCGCTCGATTAATTCGTGTTCTTCCATCTTGCGCTTGCGTCCTGCTCCTGGTCTTGCGCCGCCATTTTTTTTCTTTATTTGTTCATCTTGCTTTGCTTCCATAAACTGAAATAATCTGAATAAACACTTAATGTTTAAACATCAATTTTATTATCTTTAAATTCTATTAGCTCCATATTATGAGTAAGACCATTGGACGCAGCTTTTTCCCTTTCATAAATTCTAAACTTTACCCACCCGTTTACCTTGCTACATTGCGCCAGGTATTCGCTAAAATCCTCCGCAAATACGTTAAGGACTAGTTCACCTTTGCGTTGTTTAGATATATAGAATCCTTTTTTATTCATCAATTAACATAAAATTAGCAATAAACCAAAATATTATATATAATTACTTATCAATACTATGTTAAGAACTATCAATTTAGATATTAAATAAATAAATATATAATAAAAGTATAAATAAAATTTGGATAGTATCATATACGTATCTATATTTGTCTAAACAATTAAAACAAAACACATGAACACTACACTACTTGAAACACTTTGCACACCAGGTGAACTAGAATTGATCAACGCTAATGCTCATTTCATTGCTATCATTAGCGGCGCAACTGAGGAAACAATTAAAACTATTGAATCACAATTATTAAACAACTAAAATACACTACAATGAAAAAGGCACTATTTATCTCAATCATTTTTTACACTGCTATTGTTTTATTCAACCTTTCACAGTGGGGTATTATTTAATCAACTTAAAAAACTACAAAAATGACAACTTATTTTAGAATATACGCAAAGTTTGACAACCAGAAACAATTTAAAGCTATCGACGTTAACGAAGGTTACCAGGTTAACAATTTAATTTATGCAAGTTTGCTAAATGAATTCGAGCTACAAAAGTTCATTGAATTCGCAAAGAATCACAAAGGTTACCAATTGCAAGCGCGCGAAGTATCAACCAGCAAAACAATTAAAATAAATTACTAATGAAAAAAGAAACAAAACAAATAATACTATTTTTTACTGTTCTAATTATTGCGCTAAAAATTATCAATATTTTTGAATCATTATAAACTTAAATTTTATGCTACAAACTACAGAAACAAAAAAAATTAAGAACTTATTAAGCAAAGGAGCAACTAACGCCAAAACTGCTAAAAATGAACTAGAAACGTATATTATGTACTTAGCACCTTCAACAATTGTTGAGGGCGTCGACCTTTGCCCGTTTGCGTCACCAGAGTGTCGCGCATTATGTTTGAATACTGCTGGGCGCGGCGTATTTTCTAACGTCCAATTGTCAAGAATTAAAAAAACTGAAGTTTTTAGAGACAACCGCGAACAGTTTTATATTCAATTGGGCAATGAATTATTAAAAATACACGACTCAGCAATTAAGCAAAATAAAAATATTGCTATTCGTTTGAATGGTACGTCTGATATCGACCACTTAGGGTTACTGCTTAGGTATACTGGTATAAACTTTCTAGATGAATTCTATTCTGACCTTATTTTTTACGACTATACCAAAAATATCAATCACGTAAAAAAGTACAAAAATAGCCGCTATCATTTAACATTTAGCCGCTCAGAGTGTAATGATCAACAAGTAGAACAAGCAATAAATTTAGGCGCAAATATTGCTGTTGTTTTCCGTAATGAATTACCCGCAACCTACAAAGGTTTAACTGTTATCAATGGTGATCTTTCCGACCTTAGGGTAAACGACCCTAAGCAATGTATTGTAGGGCTAGTGGCAAAAGGTAAGGCTAAAAAACAAAATTCAAACTTTGTAATTAATTAATATGAAAAACGAAAGGACAAAAATAGCTGAGGAAATTTATAATTTCATCTGTTCAAATTATTTTGCGCTGAAAGAAGAATACCAGCGAATACCTAAGACACAAAGATTAAAATTGCCATTTCCGGCTTTTTGTGTTGCTTTTTGGGATGAAATAACCCCAAAGGAACAAACATACCTGGAACAGATAAGCAAGATATTCGACAAAACTAACGGGCTAAATTAAAGCCCGTTTTTTTGGGTTTATAGCAATGTAGCGCGGGCAGTTCATTACTGCCATAAGCCCCCACTAAATTTCAATTTTATGCCAATTATTACAAACAAGTTTAAAACTAAATGCGCGGGAACATTGCGCGTTATCTTACCTGGTGAATTAATCCTATTGGACGGGAAAAAAGCTTATTCAATACATTCTAAGGAGTTTAAACAGTTCCAGGATTTAGAAACTGAAGCGCAAAACATTAAGCAATATATTCAAGCTCAGGAAGATGCATATTTTGACAGGTTTTGCAGCTTGAATAATATCTAATTAAATTAGATGCAATTTTAAGCCAATTTCAGCCAATTTAAACCAAAAGTAATATGTTGATATACCTACACAACAAAAGCCCGTAAAACGGCTATAAATAGCCTTAAAATTGATTGAGCATATTTTGTTATATGTTATTACGTATCATTAGGTACTTTAATATACCTAATACTACTTAATTGACGTATTGCTAGGTATGACCGCCATTTTCGGATAGGTGCCAAAAATCCCTTGTGCCAAAAACCCGCCAAAAATCCCTTGTGCCAAAAATCCCTGACCGCCATTTTCGGAATTTATTTTATTTCCACCCCAAAAACTTCCAGAGCTTGCTTAACTTTTGTAAATTCTACACCATAAGGAATAGTTACGGAAAAAGTGAAATCTTGTTTCCAGTTCTTTGTTATGTAATTCGAGCATTCGTTCACCATCTCAACAAAAACCCCATAATCGGTATCAATCATATCATTGGATACTCTGACCGAGTTCATCACCGTTGCGTGGTCCCTCCCCGACAAAAACTCTCCAATAGCCAAAAGTGAAGCATTGGTATGCAATCTCGCCATATAACAAAATAAATGCCTAGCCATTGCAATTTCTTTCATTCTACTCTTTCCAATTACTTGATAAGGTGGTACACCAGAAATCTCTACAACTGCCTCCAAAACATTAGACAAATTTACCATATTTATACTTTTTAAAATAATTTACAATGTTGATAACTATCAATATAAAGATAACAAAAAACCTTTAACATTAGTTGGTCTATATCCTATACAAAGCAATTTTAAAAAATTGCTGGATACACGATAACACGATTTTCACGATTTTCCTTACTCCACCCACACCTATATTTTTTGCCCAAAAAAAAGGAGGGCATAGAAAAAACATATAAAAATCGTGTACATCGTGTACCGGCATTGATAATCAACGTTTTAATCGTGTACTAATCGTGTACCAATCGTGTACCAAAGCCCAAAATCGTGTACCCAAAAGGGCAAAACTACTAGCCACTTTTAAAACAACTCTTCTGTCTCTACGAACTTTATACATTTTTTGTTATTATGAGCCTTCGATCGCGTACTTTGGTACACGATTTTTAAAATAGTACACGATTCATCAATCGCCTTTGAAAACCTTTTCATCGAGTATTCTTTCTTCTCAAAACCCGTCATATTTAAAAAATCATTATACATTTGCTCCTTACTTATCCACACTCCCTTCTCTTCAACCACCCCCAAAAAGAACTCTAAAAACTCCTCCGAGAACTGGACGCGGACTTGTTTACGAAGCAATTTATCCGAATTTTCGACTGCCAAAACACCACTTTCAAGGTAGATTTGAACGCAGTTAAACATCAAATTAAAAAACCTATTCCACTCATCTTTGTCCCAATCTTCAAATAATTTATGTCCAAATACATCCTCTGGGGTCTTACCAGCTCCGAAGTATGGCGAAAATTCAAACACTTTCTGCCTTCTCTTAGCGTGGTTGCCCATATTCGGGATGGTATAATTGGTGGTAAACATAACCTTTGGGCTATCCTTATAAGGGATAAATAACTCATCCTTATTCTTCTTCTCGACAGTGATTCCTTCAGTGATAATGGAGTAAAAACCCTCAAAATCAACGTTCCTACGTGTATCTTCAATAGCAAGTATCCTTGTGTCAAGATCAACCCTCTGAAAAGCAAAGTTCTTATCTACCTTAAAGTTCTTACCATCCACTCGGACTAGGTTAGATAAATGACCAAGAGCCTTTACAAAAATTCCCTTACCAGTGCCTCCTCCATTAGCCTCATTCTCAGTCTCTTCCGCAAGGATGACAGAGAACGGGCGGGAGGGGTCTTTATAGGTATGTAATAAGTATCCAATAAGTGTGATGGCATACATAAGCCTTTCTGGCTCTTCACCACTGATATAATGCAGAAATTTATAATACTCAATTTCTTCGAGTTTTATGCTTCCATCATCAACATAAATATGATGGTCGATGATTTGAGTTTTCCAAACAAATTTATTTAATTCACCATACGTCTTGAGTTCTATCTTGCCTTTGCTGACACATACTACACCATTTTTAAATGGGAAGTAAGAAGTGTCTTGGGTGTCTTGAAGGAAATTAATATCTGCCCTATCAAAAAACTCAAAGAACGCGTCACTGAATAAGGCTGATGCACCACGATAGATATGCTCAAGCAAATCTTGAGGTGTGATTCCTCCATCAAAGCTATCTGGTAGCCTATCAATATAATCCTTTATAAAGCGTTTTATTTGCTCTGTGGAGGACTCTTCTACAAATCCATCCTTTATCCTTACTAGGCGATAAATAGTGCTATTTTGGTCATAAAAATAAAGCCTAAAGCCTCCTACTGTGGTGAGAAATACTTGCAGCTTATATCTATTAATAGTAAGCCTATCTTGTTCGGAAACATCCCAAAACGTACAGATCTGCTCACCCCACCTTTGCTCAAGGTTGTCTACCATTTCCGTTGCATCCGAGACAGATTTCCGATGGGACTGGACGAGGAGCGAAACCAATTCGTCCTTTGTAGCTCCATTTTGCTTTTTATTAAAAAGAGTTCGTTCGAGTCGGTCTGAGGTTTTTTTTTCGCCGTAACCTTGCTCGAGGAGGGCTTTGGCTGCTTTTTTGTAGTCTGCATTGTGTTCAAGTATAGCGTAAACAATAGCGGGTCTATAACCCTTCTGAGGAGTAAATGGGGTGTTAACTGAAAAGACACTAAACAAGCCGAGTGACTTATTATACGATCCACTATGCTCAGCCTTGCTTCCAGGTCTAAGAAAATATACCCTCTCAGTGTTTTCCTTAACTACTTGCCATCCGTGTGACTGCAATAGACCACTAATATCACCTCTCTTATTATAATCCTCAAATGGCGATACACCATAATCCTTAGTACTTGGTCGCTGATGTGCCTCAATAATTTGCTCCTCAATTATTTCATTAAACGACCTCATTACTTCAAACAAGGTCGACCTCTCTTCAATGGTAATTATATTAATACCTTTCTGAACGATAGTATAGCCATCACTTGGCGGAGCCACCACATACCCAGCCTCACCACGGGTTTCAATAATACAATAGGTCTTAATTTGTGGGCTATTGTGCAGCTCATCAGCAGTAGGTAATCTTTGTGCTAACTTCTGGTTGCCTTCTATCTCCTCGCATTTATAATAGAGATGGTAGCCATTGCTTTTGGTTTGTACAATGTGTAGCTTGGCGAAAATATCTTGCGGTATTTTATTCTTAATTTGTTCCCAAAGTGGGAACGTCTCATACTTAGTATCAATATCAATTACCTCAAGCCCTCCGCTAACCGCTCCGCAAATTACTGCGATGCCTTTAGCTCTGCTATCAGCTAATTGGCGCTCAAGCTCTTCTTTAGTAATCGGCTTTGATTGATATTCCTTCCAAGGAAAGATAGCTTGCTTCTTGTCGTTAACGACTATTACGTTAACTCCAAAGTCTAAGTATTTAGTGTGCATTTAAAATAATTTTTGTGGAATATTTCTATAATTATTTCTTTCTCTCATTTCCCATTTATAATCTAATAAATAGTTATGGCTGTTACCATTTAAATCATATTTGTCTTTACTAATAGATATTTTTAAAAATGTTCTTATAGCTGGCTCGCCTATATCAGATACACGATGTATGTTATATTGATTTAATCTCAATAATTCATTTTCTTTATAAAATACATCATTAATTTTCTGAGCTTGTTGTTGCATTTCTAAAATTGATAATTTATCATCTTTAGTTAAATTAAATTTAGACTTATTAAATGTTGTAGGAAATTTATCAGACCATATATAATTAATGTCATTTGTCAAAAATCCATCACTATGCCAACCTTCTCTATTAAATTTATTATTGTCAGATTGATAAAGATGTTTAGCGGTTAAATAAACATAGGATTCTACATAATTATTTAGTCCAAATTCACCAATAAAATCACAACAACATACACTTACTAATTTGTTAAAACAATATAGTCTTTTTTCATATAAAACATTAGTTTCATTTGGCATCTTAATAGGTAAGTATTGATAAAAAAACATTTCATCACAATCAACTTCAAAAATGCCTAATTGTTTAGGAAGTAATCCGTATTCCATAAGTTTGTTTAGTATTTAAGAAAACATATAAACACAATTCTTGCATAATAAATAATTTACAAGTACCTAAAAACTGTAAATCATCTATTGGAGTATGGATTTCTTGACCAGTTTTATAAAATTCTAAATAATAGTTTTGCTTTTTAATATTATCGTCAATATCAACTATTGCCCATAAATAAAACAAACCATCAACATCTTCTACTCTTATTATTTTAGAATTTATTGGAAGTTCTAAAATATATTTTTCTTTGGTTGGTATAGAATATTTATATATTTTTTTCATAATCAAACATTTTTATGACAATAAACATCTACATCTTCTACTGACCTAACTACTCTACTATGTACTTGATGGCTATTCAGCACTTTCATTACATATTCTTGCAGTGGTGCAACAACACCTACATCAGTCTTAACTTCTAGAAACATCACCACACCTTTGCGAATGCACATAAGGTCTGGGATTCCATTCATTGATGAGCTGATAATCTTCACCACCAACCATCCGTGCTTGGTTAGGCGGTTTTTAATCTGTGTTTGGAGTTGTGATTCTTTCATGATTTAAGTTTTGACGGCGTTTTTCGCCGTTAAATTTATATTAATTAAACTTTCTATTTTATTTGCAACCATCCTTGGTCAACGAAAAATATTAATTCTATTGGTTGGATAAGCCCACCTTTTACCTCCAAATCAAAATCAATCTCTGGGATTGTGTTGTTGTGTGTTGAAAAAGGCACAGATCCATACAACGTGTCGGCATCATCATAACACACCCATCTAACCTTTAGCATTGCAATCTCATCTTGGTTAAGTTCATCTAAGGGTATTTGGAAATTAACAAAGAATGATGTTTGCAAATGCCCTACCTCAAAATATGCTTGTTGGTGATTGTGTTGGTAGTCGCTATACCAGAATATCCTTAAATCCTCTACCTCGGCTCTAATCTCATAGGAGTCATCTTGTAATCCTAAATACTTAGGTAGGTAGCTAATCGTGCAGTCAAGTTTCTTAGTTAAGTGTTGTTGTTGCATAGTTTAAAGTTTAGTGTTGACAAATATAAGTATCAAAAAGTTATAAACAAGTTAATAAAATCGCATTAAGGTTATTTTTTAATACCCCATTCAGTTTTTGTGATGCTTGAGGCATAGATATTTTACGATCTAATGCAAAATCAGTAATACATTTATATATTTTGCCAGAAATTAAACATTTTACTTTTTTATATTTTGCCTCTTTAAGCCTTAGTTTTTGGTATTCACTTGTATTCCTTTTTTTATAAACTGGAGATTTAATATAATGGTTTACATTTTCCTTAGATGTTACCCATTCTAAATTAGAATAATGATTATTAATTTTATTTGAGTCAATATGATTAACTTGATTTGCATTTTCCTTTTTATTGCAAAATGCTTCTGCAACTAATCTATGAACATAAAACATTTTTCTAATTCCATTTTTATAAAGCAAAACCACTTGATACCTTTCCGCTAAAACATTTTTTAATTTTCTATTAGTTTTAGTATTAAAAACAGTACCATCTTCATAGATAAAATAATTTTCATAATTTTTTATAACTCTGCTTTTCATAATAAAAAAAACCTATTATAGAGGAGTTGCTAAGGTCGACTAAAACCTTGTGGAATACCACACTCCCCTATAATAGGTAAATATTTTTATAATTTTAGTCATTTAAGCAATACAAATATAATCAATTAATTTATATTATAACACTTTTTAAAATGCGATAATGTGAAGTCCTTCTTATCCATTACTGCTTTGTATATCTTATCCTCTATCCCACCCTCTGCAAATATCCAATATATTTGCGCTTCTTTCGTCCTATCTTTAGTCTGAATCCTTGCTCTACTTTGCCAGTAACTAGTCGCACTAAAATCAATATTATAGAACACGAGTGCATCAGCCGTTGCTAAATTCACCCCTTCCCTACCACTAACAATCTGAGATATGAAGCACCCATCACTTGCATTATTAAACTCGGTAGGATCCTCATAGCACTTACCCATCACCCATTTAATTGCCATTTGCTCGGCTTGGAATTTGTAGAAGATAGCAATCTTTTTGCCTTTAAAATAATCTTTGATAAACTCTGCCTTTGTATAATCAAACACCTTGCCGTATCGCTCAGGCGCATCTACAATCACCGATCCACTATAAATCTGATGTAGCTTGTTCATTAGCTTTACTGCGGTATCACCTAAAACTGTCTTTCCTTCCTTGTTGGTAATAACTTTATCAATTCTAAGCCGTTCTGCAAACTTGTAAGTGTTATCCTCCATCTTAACATACAAAATATTCTCCTTTACTAACTCAGTAAACCCAGCTTCTTCTTGGGTAAAGGCAAGGAATAGATGGTTCGTTTTCTCCTGAATGAGGTCTTTTTTTGCGAGGCTATAATCATTAATCGCCTTACCATACAAATACTTTTTGAGTATTTCAACGTAATCTCTTGCCCACCCATAGAAATTTTTGTAATCTTTAAAAGGACCATAAGTCGATACCCACATTTGATGGAATAGCTGAGAGAAACTTTCTGGCGTAGGTGTGCCTGATAGATAGATAATTGGCTTGCCATTACAAATACGTTTTAATTCTTTTGCTCTTAATTATGGTGTAGGAAATGCTCCAAGGCTATGTGCTTC
>Ga0181343_1000678_pt1 | contig 14403 bp, 25 predicted proteins | sample Su13VDMLBSD_FD_130110 | JGI IMG/M metagenome (GOLD analysis project Ga0181343, IMG submission 130110) | Freshwater viral communities from Lake Michigan, USA - Su13.VD.MLB.S.D | ecosystem: Environmental > Aquatic > Freshwater > Lake | place: USA: Michigan | collected 2013-07-15 | reverse complement strand
TTGTGCAGTTCTTGGTGCTGTTGCCATGCAGCAGTGTGCATTTCATCAGCAGTGATAGGTGGTTCACCTGGTTCATTAGGTGTTGGATCATAATCAATCTCTGCTTCTAGCATTGCGATTGCTTCTTCAATAACATTGTGTGCATGACAAGTTAGATGTTGATCCATCATGTGACGTTTGTCTTCACGGTCAATGATTGTTTGTAGTTGTTGGACTATGAGTTTGAGTTGGTGGTACTCATTCTTAGTCCAATCAATCTCTGGATACTTACGAGGAGTGTTGAGTTGAGTAGTCATGGTTGATGTGTGGAATGAATGGTGTGTTATCTAATAGAGATTAATGTATTTCCTGGTACTCCCTGCGGGGGGTGCAGGGGGGTAGGCCAGTAGTTATCTGGCAATACCCTGGTGTATTCGTTATTTGCGAATAGCATATGCTACGTACACATTAGAAAAACTTATATGTTGTTAGGGTTCAAGCATGATCCAGCCAGTGTAGTTAACACTGGTGCGCTCTAGTTTAATAACGTTGAGACGCTCTAGTTTTTCCAAGGCTCTGATGTAGTCTTCGAGCCTGGTACTTTGCAGTGATACTTTCGGTACGTAACAAGGTACGTGCGGATGTTTCTTCCTGTGATTCAGGAAGTACATATATAAATTGCGTTGATTGATTGTGAGATTAAGTGGACGATTGTCGACTTGCATGAGCTGTGGCATCAGCAGTAGTACGGACGTTCCTCTGGGTACGCTTTTGCGTACTCGTTGGAGAATGTAACATTCCATGCGTCCCATCCGAGGTTGTCTCGGCGGGATCCGAACTGTTCTTCTGCTTCTGCTTCGAGCTTGATTGCTTCACGGATGGCTTGCTTCTTGGAGAAGACACAGACCGTTTTGACGGGCCATCCTTGCTGATAGTACCAACCACCTTCTTCTGGTCCACCGTACCTGCTATCGCATTCGTGGAGGCAGATGGTGGTTGGTTCTCGTTCTTCCCACTGAGTGTGCAGGTTGTATCTGTCGATCCAACGACGAGCTGCTGCTGTTTTGGCAAATGAATTGTCAGTAGACATTTGATGAAGTCTCCAATGAGTGTGATTGTGATTGATACCAGTGTGATAGTTAATATCACTGGGTCTTCGTCCCAGATTTGTTTAGTGGTAGTCATTGATTACATACCTCTCGTTGTAATGGTCACATGCATTGCGTTCTTCTGGGCCGATTTCTTCGATGCCGTCCCAGTTGAATGCATCTGATTCACGCATTGCTTCCTCTTGCTCATGTGCAATATCTGCCATGGCATCGAGGTAATCAGCATTGCGTTGTTCGTCAATGAAGTTAAGGTCTTTCATCGTGTGAGTTGAGTAATAGTGGTGAGCAGTTTAACGTCATACTCAGGACGTGAGTAGTACCACCCACGTTGTGAGTGGATGCATAACACAAGTGTTATACCGTTACGTGTGACCAGGCGATGCCGCGAGCGATGTTGCCAATGGCACAGCCTGTCACACTGTATGCTTCACCGATTGCTTGATATGCTTTCGTCTTACTAGAAAACTTACTGACGATGTCTGGATCAGAGACCATCATCTTGATCTCACGTACTTGAGACTCCGTAAGTTTCGGTGTTAGTCCACCGTAACGAAAGTGTTTAGTACCAAGTGCACCCACAGGCTTAGGCCGTGGTTGATCACTTGTAGTTTCCTGGATCTTGATTCCCATCCTTGTGTTGACCTGCTGCTGCAGGGGAGGAAGCGGAGGGGAATTAAAGATGGCATTCTTGATTGGGAAACCAAGAGTCACTGATGTTCCGTCTTTAACGACGGAGATTGTGACCCTGCCATCTCTGGTGATAACGGAAACATGGTCAGGATGTTCGATGTCAAGCTGGCTGAGTGCTTCCATGGTATTGAGTGGAATCAATGTGAGTGTAGCTGGCACTAGTCTTATGACAAGTACCAGCTGTGGTGTGGTCTGTTGTGTTGACGCTAGTCGTAGGGGATGAAGTCCGTTCCAGTCAGAAGCTGATGGACTGACACGCAGTCTTCAGCAATCTCTTCCTTGGTAGACCCATCCCAGTCTTCTGTCTGTTCTTCGACCACCTCGCAGCCAATGTCTTCGAGTTGGTCACAGAACTTATCCCAGCTTGGAGCTTCGCCCCAAACGTGGGCATAACGCTGGCTTGCGTCAACGATAAGCGCGATGTGGATCGGCATGTTGTGGTGTTGAGTTAGGTGATGTAATGTCGATGCCAAGCATGGCACCGACAGTGAGTGCACTAATGATCATGGCAAAGGCAGCCACCATAATATTGCTACGGCGTGTCTCACGAGACTCACCGTAAGAATCAATGGTGACAAACTTGCCCTTGCCAAGTGGAATGATTTGCTTCATGTCATCTAGTTGCAAGGATGTAACGAACACAGACCAAAGGATCTGGCTCGTAACCAGGCGGTAGTTCTTCATAGCAGAACCACTCGCCTTTAATATCTATATCTATGCATTCTTCATGTTCTGCTAAGTCAAGGGCCATAGGTCCTTTGGTGCACCACACCATATAAATGGCGTTGGTGTCACATAGCAGGTAATAATCTTCTTGATGGATACCAAACCGAGTTAATGCGGCTTGTATCTCATGGTGATCAGTGGTTAATGGCATGATGTGATTGAGATGTTGGGTGTGTGCAGGATGTTGAGTCCTGCAAGAAACCCTGATTGCTCAGGGCTTGATGCAGAAGTCAGAATAGAATCTCTTCCAGAGTTGGCTCAGTTTTAGGTGCAGCAACCTCCGGCTTAAGCCTTGGTGCAGCACCAATAGTAGCTCTCACTCGTGTGAGTGCCAGCTCTGGGTACTTGAGTTGATGCATAAGCCCATCCTTCAAGTAATGCGTACGGATGCTGTTGATCCGCACGTCGTACTGAGACAGGATAAGCTGATGACCTACAACGAGAGTTCCATTGTTGAATGCAGTTAACAACCCGTTGGAGTTGTTGAATTTAATACGGCAAGCACCTTCGTACATGTCGTTGACAGCCATAGTGACGGCAAGAAATTCTCTGCCCTCATGCACGGCTTTCTCCATGTAGGTGATGTTGCCGATGATGGTGTTGCTGAACATAGAATTAAGTTGGATTAAGTACACAGGATGTTGAGTCCTGCAGAGAAGGCCCGAAGGCCCTCAGTGCAAGAGTCAATCTGCGTTACGGTACTCCCACTTGAGTAGTTCTCGATTGAGATCTACTTGACGTTGGAGCACCACGCAGAATGGCATCAGATCTTGGAACTCACGCATACCATCCTGCCATTGGAAAAACAATTCGAGTGCAGCTTGGCGCTGGCTCTCAAGTTCTTGATCAATGACAGGGGTATCCCTCCTGGCAAGCAGGCGGGCATCTTGCGTGAGTAAATATTCAACAGCTTTAGGAGTCATGATTGATTCCAGTTGGTGTGAAATGAACTGAGTTTGATGCAGACTTGAGGTCTGCAGAAAAGGCCCGTAGGCCCTTAGTGCAAACGTCAGATGTTGTTCTTGGGTGTAATAACGAATGCCATATCGTTAGGCATCATGAGTGCTGCAACGCGAATGCGATATTCGCTTAGCTTCTCAGATGCATGTACCATAGTTGGTACCTTGGCATTCTCTACTGCTGATGCGGCAATGCGCATAATGTTAGCAGTGTTCTTGCGGATGTTAAGTGCAGTCATGGTACTGAGTTGAGTTGGAATACAGGATGTTGAGTCCTGCAAGAAACCCTGTGCAATGACAGGGTTTGATGCAGGATTCAAGCTGTGTGGAATGACTGATAGTAATCAGACATTGCTTGTTGAAGTTCCTTAACTCCGGTAGGCATACCTTGCATTAAGGTCTTGCAGTGACGTTCGATCCAGGCTGGATCTCCCTTGTAATCATCTACCTCAACTTCATAATGAAGCTGAGTAGATTCACCGCCATACCATGTAATGCGTTCGGTTGCACCGTCGTGTGGATAGTATGTAAGCATGGTGTTGTGTTGTGTAAATGCCACTGGATTGTGGCAATAGTTGAGTGGGGCATTCGATGCCCCGGCTCACGCCTGGTCAGATGACCATCTCAACGTCTGACATCATCATCTCAGGTAAAGTGAGAAGCTTGATGACGTGATTGCCTTGAATACCATCATTCAACTCGGTTGAGTTGTAAATGAAGTCAAGTTGTGCGGCGTGTTCAAGTGCTTCTACGTATTCGTTGGACGAAAACGTACGATGCTGAACACCGTCGAGGATTACGAAATACACGTATGTGCTCCGTAGTGCGGTGCCTATCTCCGCTGGAGGCAATAACTGGACCAGGGTTTGCACCTGGCCACCCGCTTTAACGGATCAGTCTTTCAACGCGTAAGATTGCACGCGCCAAAAATTACGCAGCTCAGGTCGATAACAACCTTCAGCTGAAAGGACAGACTCAAGCTGTTCACGTAACGCTTCAGCGTAACGCTCACGAACACGTGCTTGGGCTGTCTTCTCTGTGCGATGCACAGATTCCACCCACGTTTCTTCGCTGGGTTCTTGACAGTAGTATGAAGGATTCATACCACAAATCACAACGTAGACGTTATCCACAAGATACTCCTGTTGTGCGGTACCCATCTCCGCTGAGGGTAATAACTGTGGGAGGGTTTGCACCTCCCAACCCGCTTGTACGGATCAGTTGTCTCCAAGCATCTCGTCCACGTAGGACTTGATGACTTGGAGTTGGTCTCGGTTAAGTGTCTGGCTACGGCCATACTCAAGCAGGTCAAGGACCTGGAGCATGACGTTCTCGCCAGCCTCTTCACGAGACGGTACGCCACACATGTCGAAGATCTCATCACGTGACATCTCAGTGATGTCAACGCAATCGATCCGACGAACGGTGGCGATGGTGGTGTTGGTCACGGTGTTACTCCGTAGGTGAGCTTGGTCTTACACTGCTGAAGTGCAGCTGCCAAGGTCGTGACCGACCGCCGAGTTGTCTGCTGCGTTTAACGTCCAGCTTGACGAATAATACCCGACTTGTGAGGTCGGGATTAAGTAGCCAGTGACAAAGTCACTGTCTTATATGAACTACCGCCACGCGCGGGGCGCCACTATTCTGTGCGCGATACGAATTCGTATCAATAGGTATAAATACCTAAGGAAATGTGGGTATTGAGGGCTACATGAACCCCTGGTTGCCCAGGGGAATAGGTAACCGTCAGGCTTTGTGGATGCTGATCGCCTTAATGCCTGAATCAGTATTGTAAATGCGCATGCTAAGCTTCTCGCCTCGCATGTCACACACAACACTGAACAGATATTGTGGCGAACATACCTTCCTCACTTCGTGGTACATGAACTCGGCTGAGCTAAACTCCTCGAGCAACGTGTACGCCATCTCCACATAGCTGTGGAATAGCTCCGCGTTCTGCTCAATCGGACGCTCGCCTACCTTCAGGCGCCAGTCATACTGCCACCGACGGATTGCGTTGGTTTCCATGGTACGGAATGCAATGGTACTCTGCGTTATACGGATGCGCAGCCCCCGTTATACTTATTTACCCCCTACCCCTTTCTTTTTTTCTACCCACATCTCATGTCGCGTGGGGTATTGGAGAAGCGCTGGAAATTTTATTTTCCATTTTGGCCTTATATAGAGCAATTTTTTATAAAAATGTCGGCATGCAAAAGGTTTTGCCCAAATAAATAAACAAAAAGCCGGGGTTTTACCCCCGGCAATAAATTAATTTTTCCTTTTTTGCCTTACATTGTGGCTTTTGCTCGTCCAGCAGCTTTTGCAGCATTTACATATGCTTCATAATCAGGTCGTTCTTCAGCTAATTTGCGTTTTGCGCCGACTGTAAACGTTTTTACTTCAATAGGATCGTATCCTTTCCCTTCCATTTCTTCAGCTTTACTAGCAATTGCTTTTAATGCAACAACTCGTTCGGCGCGATTGATTGGATCCATAACCATTAAAACCTTTTGACTCGTTTATTTAGGTTTTGTCGTATCCCAAGTCTATCGTATTTGTATTTTCTTGTGTTTTTACACTTAAAATACCAATAAGAGAATATACACACAGCAAAAAATACCCCATGGCACTTGCACCAGCTGATTTTTACGCTTATAGCCGTGCTACTGGTGTTCCAGTTCCCGAAGATCCCGAAGAACGCGCAGAGATGGCACCTGCGGTTGCGTCATTTCGCCGTAATCAACTTAAAACACCGGAGCAACAAGGTCCCGATCCCATCTCTGTTGGTATTGGCCTAGGTTTAGCTGCTGCTGGAGGTATTGGGGCAACACTTGGGTTACGCAAACTGTTTAAACAACAACCTTCAATCCCTAAATCAGGTAAATCAACAATAACTCAAGCTGATTTAAAGCGTTACTCTCCTGTTACTACAGTTGCAGAAGCCAATATTCCTAAATACCCAACATCAGCACCTTCAAAAGTTGCGCAACCAGAAGCTGCCGTAAAATCAGCGACCGTTGACTTGTCTACATTCCTGGAAGATCCAGAGTTTATTAAACAACTTGAACTTGAAGAAGCCGAGCTTGTTTCTGCATCACCTGAAACACAACAAGAGATGCGGCGCCAAGCTCGTGTTGTGCAAAATGTAGAGTCAAAAGAAAAAGCACAAGGCAAAAACGTTTTATTAGATCTAAGGCGCGAACAAGAAGCTGCTCGCAATTTAAACGTTGATGATTTTCTTGCTAAAAATGAACCCCTTTACCGCCGCCTGGTAAACGCAGAAGATATTAAGGAAAAACGTGTTTTAGGTGAACAGTATCTAGAAGACCTTCGCTCTGGTGCAGCAACAGGGTTTGTTGCACCTTCTTCACCACTGCCTCAAGTTGGTACTGAACGTGCTTATCAACCAGGTACTTTTTCAGATTTAACAACAATTCAAAACAATCTTTTAAACCAAGCAAAAAATCAAACAATCAATGCTGTTGAATCAGGAGAAGATCAAGTCGCTCAACGTGCACAACGCAAAACAATGGCACTTTCTGGTGTGCGTGCATCGCGTCAAACATCTTCTCCCGTAATGCAAAAACTTTATGATTCTGGCTTAGGTGATTTTGAAATTAATGCACGGGTTAATGCGTTTGCTCAATATGGTAAAACTGAATTTTTAGATCCTGAATACAACGCTGCTACCGTTGGACCTGAAAACTTTGCACGCACCCTGGAAATAGCCGGCCCAGAGTTTGATAATGCTGGGCGTTTAATTGGAGGGGAATACGCCTCTGGTACGCAAACTGTTTATGCTGGCAAAGAAAAGTACACCACTTTACCAGAGGGAGAGGCCAAACGTTCTGCGTTTGCTTCTCAACAACCAGCTCCAGTACGCACGCGTAGTCAAAATGATGAAGAAAAGTGGGAACCAATTAGTGAAGCCTTGACTGGCCTTACGGGTGGTGTCAGTACTGCCGCAGTTCCAATTAAACAATCAGAACAATATGGGCAAGCGATTAATAACTTCCGTGGTTATTGGGATGAACAACTGAATACTCATATTAGTGGCGGGCGTTCAAGTATTACTCGTCCTGCGCGTGAAAATCGTTACGTTGATACTTTTGATCTTGATCTGCCAGTTCGTTTAAAGAAAGTAGAAGGGCTTAGTGAACAAGGTGAACTTGTCGCAAAAACTCAAACTGTTTTATATCGTGACATTTTAACTCCGGAGCAAGTTGCCGACATTGAAAGAGGTGTGCCAACGGTTCTTGATGTTCCGTTTCTTGTTAATAAAAATCGTGCGATCGAAGTTGCCAAAGCTAACCCAACAATTCAAAATCGTCTTGATGCGGAGCACTACAGAGCAACCGGTCGTGCATTAACTCGCGCACATGCAGAGATTGTGGGACCGTATGCAAGTGATGAATTCATTGCAGATTTAGAGCCAGCAGGATTTTTTAATTTAACTGAAAACGTAAGTACAAAAGCGGTGCCAAATGTCACACCAGAATTTGGCCGTGGCTCACAAAAAGGTAGGTTAGTTGGTGGAACTGCAGAACGCCCTGTTCGAGAACCTGTTTATAATTTGCAGTATCATCCACATACCACTACTAAAGGTGAAAAAATTCTTGTAAACAAAACACCTGTTCTTAATAACAGAGGGCAGGTTGAATTAGTAGGTATAACAGATTTAACACAATTAAACGAAATAGGGGTTGCAAAACATCCAGATACGGAGGCTGAGTTATACGTATCTCCTGGTCAACAGGTTGATTTTGTAGTAACACAACCAATGTCGGTTAAACGACCTGTTCAAAGAGGTGCGGCGCCTGTTGCTCAACTTCGCAAACAAGGTATTTCTTCTAAAACAGGGCAGCCTTACGACTTCATGACGGATGTTTATGAAGCAACAGATGTAATTGTTCAAGCTCCGCTTCAGGTACTAGATGCTGAAACAGGGAAACCTGTTAGCAATAAAGGTCAAATCAAACGTTCTGAACTTGCGGGCTTCTTAAACCAACTACGCACACCTGGTGCAGATTACGCAGAACTTGGAGCACTTGCAAATCGTTATTTAGCAGAGCAAAAAGGTATTACACTTCCCGTTTTAGATTCTCCTACAGCTTTTGATTTTATTGAAAGCGTGATTGGGCGTCCGGGTAGCCGCGCTTCTCGCAAGACTCTTGTAACAATAAATCAACAGACGGGAGACGTTTATCCACTTTCTAAACAAGACGCAGTAACGCTTGGTTTTGTTAGTAGTTCTTCTGCAGATCCAACGTTAGCTCGTAAGTATGTTGGACCACCTTCGTTGGACATCCGTGAATCGCCAAAAACCATGGAAGAATGGTCGCGTATGGGAGAAGGTGAAGGTGATTGGGAACAGTATAAAGATTTTGGTGACGAAGAGCTTGGTGTTGCCAACGTTGGTGTCCTGGAACCGCGCAAGCAGGGGCCTTTACAACAAAAACGAGTTCCAGCTTTGTCTGGAGCTGGAGCTGAACTGCAAGATATAAGAGAACAGCTTGCTAAAATTAAAGCTACAGAACCTAAAATTTCTACGGCGTCTTTACCATCAAACTTAGAAGCTGTTACACAACAGCTAATGGCACAAGCTGGCCGTCGAGCAGGCAAACGTCGCAATCGTTAATCATGACAAAAGAAAAAAAGAAAGATAAAAAATGGATCCAAGGCATGGAGATGAAGGAAGGTGCTTTTACGGCTAAAGCAAAACGTAAAGGTATTACCTCTGCTCAACTCCAGGAAAACGTTTTGTCTAGTCCAGATGAGTATGATGAAAAAACCGTTAAACAGGCACGGTTGCGTCAAACCCTGGTAGGGTTAAAAAAGAAAAAAAAGCAAAGAGCTGATACTTGATAATGGCAAAAGATTTTCGCCTTGATCCCAGTCGTTACGTAACTTATACAGCTGATCCGTTTCTTAAAAAGAAACAATTAAATTTTGATGATTTGTTTTCGCCTAAGGCATCCACTTGGACCCTGGGGCGGTTTGAAACAAATGATCTAACTAAACGTGTAAAAACAAGGACACTGCAACTTAACCCCGGATTGAATTTTATTGGTGATACACCAGAAGAGTATGAGGTGTTCGCTGGTATTGGGCGTTTCACACGTAAAGAGGGTTATGACTTTGAAACAGGCAGGCCTAATACTACTAACCGTCCTGAAACACAACCAGGTTTTTCTGAGATCTGGAAAGAAGCTTATGACTTAAGTCCAACCGTAGCGCCGGAAAAACGTATTTCTAATCCCATGCCACGTGTTGCTAATCCAGATCCCAAAGGTTATCTCATGGCTTCAGCAGAAAAACGTGCAGAAAATGAAGTCAAAGACAATAAATCAGTGGCGCAATTACTCAAAGAAAAAACAAGTGACAAAGAAGAAGATGCAAAAACTTCGGCAACTGAAACTTAACAATCTATAATTAAAAAAAGAGGTAATTTATACGTGTTCAACCGGTTGCTAAACCTGGCAAAGCGCAACAAAGATATTGTTGGTCCTGTGGCAACAGGTGCGGCATTGAACGCTGGTTTAACAACGCTTGCCGCAGGACCTGCAGCGGGTCTTGCTTATGGCATTGGCGATCTTGCGATGTCATATCCAGCAACACTTGGCGCACGTGCTCTTGGTAGCCGAATTAAAAAACCAATCGCGGGTATTGATCCAGTACATATTCGTTCTGGCTTAGAAACTACTGCAAACATAGGGGCATCTCTTGGCTCCATGGTTGTTACTGATGCTGTTGCTGGTAATCTTTTAAACCCACAACCAGTACCTATTAATGCTTCTCAAGAACAACAGATTATGCAAGAGATGGCGCAACGTGCTGCTCTTAATAATCTTGATGTACAAGCAGTTGCACCTGGCACGCAGTTTCAAACAGCAGGCATTGAATTTCTTCAAAATTATATTGGCCGTACGCCACAATCAAATTTACAACAATATTTAGATCCTGGCTCTCTTGCTTTATTACGAGAAGCAGGGGTGAGATCATATGGCTGAACTACCTTTTGTTACTGGTGCGCGCAAGGGTCTTGAGTTAATTGACAAAAGGCCAGGCCAACGTGTCACAGTTTTTGGCCCCAAGTTTAAACAAGAGTTACAAAAAGAAGGCATCACATTACGTGAAACGCCGCAGCAATTTCTTGGTGCATATACAACTCGTTTGTTAACAGACGTTGTTACAGACGGTACACGTGCCATGTGGTGGGCATATAACCATCCGAATGCTTTAGCTGATAAAGCTGCAAATATGGCCATTGGCAAACAAGCGTCTAAAGAAATGGGTGTACTTGGTAAAGGTTTAGTGATGTCTGCTGCTGTTGCACCGGCCATTGCCGCTAGTGGTGCATATGACATTACCAATATTGGTGAAGTGTTTAGGCCAAAAGGATTTGCTCAAACGTACGCTGAAGAAGGTTCTGAAGATCGCAGGGAAACACAACAACCAGTACAAGAAGCTTTTGAGCGTTTCTTCCTTGGTCGTACTGGTCGTCCTCTTGCGTATGAAGAAGCTAAAAAAGATATCCCAGATTTAACACCTGAACGTTACGGTAATTTCTTGCGTAGTTATTATCAGGACCGTGGCTTGATGGGTGTGTTAAAAGCAACGCCAGAGAATTTACAGGGGGTGCCAGAAGCGCGGCTTCTTGGTTATCCAGTTACTATTCCGTCTGTATTAGGTGTAGCAGGAGGTGCTGCTGCTGCCGGAGCTGCTTCTAGGATGGGTGCCGCTACACGCCGTGGTCGTGTTGTAAGAGCTGCTTCTGCAGGATTAGCTGGTTCCCTTGGTGGCATACTGACAGGAAATGTTATTAATGAAGTTATTGCAGCGGGTAATCGTCCAAAATTACCAACTGTCAATGAGTACGAAAGTTTGAGTACTGATAGAATTTAAGCAATAAGAAATAAAACGGGCAAGTGAACATTGCTAATCCAACAGTACAATATATGTATCAAGGAGTTCCTGCCGTAGGCGGAACTAATGTTGCATTTGAAACAATCGGATTGCCTGAAGCCGCAGTTAAAAAAGGTCGTCCTCAGACTTTTCTTCAGGATTTTGTTTCAGGTGCGCAAGGGCTTCTTGGTGGCATTCCTGGGTTAGGCGGTTTATTTACTTCAGGAGCGCCTGCTGTCACACAAACAACTCCTCAAGCTGCCGCAGGGGCAGGTGGCGCTGCTCCAGTGCCTCCTACCAGTGGTACTCAACAGCGACGTAACTTACCTGGACTTGGACGCGCCGCATTTATTGGTGGCATGATCCCAGGTGTTCTTGCTGCTGGCTCTGAGTTACAAGAAGGTCGTCCTACAGGTGCTGCTGCTGCGTTAACTGCTGGCACCCTTACATCTGGTATTGGTACTGCACTGTTAAAAGCGCCAAACCCACTTGCAAAAATTGCTGGTGGTGCGCTGATGTTAGCTGGTACCCAAATCCCAGGCATGGCAGCCAGTGGTGCTGAGTCTGTTCGCCAGAAAGTAACTGGTGAGCCAACGAAAGGCAAGGAGCAAGAATTCAGTACGCAAATGGCCATGCGTGGTCAAATGCTACAGCAAGACCTTACGTCTCTTGAGCGTACTCTTGGTGTTAATTTAAATGCAACCAAAGATCTTGCTAAGTTTTATTCTGATCAAGATCTGTACAATCTTCAGCGGATGGAGCCAGTGCTTGCTCGCATGAAGAATAATGAGGTTGTTCGTCAGCAAGCACTGATGAATACTCAAGGTCAAAACTATGCAATGCTTGGCACACTCGCAACAGCAGGACAACTTGCAACTGGAGCGCAAGCCGAACGTGGTGCATTAATGCGTACTGCGTTAACTGCTAATCCATATGCATCTTCCACCTTGCAAGCACCTTCTATTTCTTACGGGTGATTGACATGACATATTCATATGAAGGAATTAATTTAAGCGGAGGCAATCCTTTGGTTGCCGGTAAGTATGGCGGATTAATGTCTCGGTTTGATCCAGAAGAAGCCAAAGCATACAAAGAAGCTTTGGGTGAGTACGGACCACTGATTTACACTTTAGAAAAATCTCGTGAACGAGAGGCAGACCCTGAATACATTAGAGGGCAGCTGGCTCCAATTGAAGAGATGCTGAACCGCCGTGGCGAAAAACAACAGATGTTTGGTTTGCAGTCTAATTTAATTGGTGCAGGTTTAAATGCAATAAATAAAATTCCCGATACAATGCTTGCAATGCGTGCAATTCCACTGCAAGAAATGGCATATCAAACTAGGAATATTCCGAATATTATTGGTCAATACTCTCCGACTTCCTACGGTTCTCTTCAGTATCGCCTCGCTGGGGGCAGGAGTTAATTATGTTTGGTATCGCACCCGCCGCATTTAATCTTCCAGGCCTAGCAGGAGCTGGCGCATTGGGCTCTGGTGCAGCAGCAGGAGCCGGTGCCGCTGGTGGGCTTGCAGGGCTAGGCGCAGCACTTGGTGGACCGATTGGTTGGGCAGGATTAGGTCTTAGCGCTCTTGGTTCTGTTGGTAATTTATTTGGTGGTCAAGCTGCGGCAGACAGAGCTCAACAACAGATGGAAGATCAGTTTGTCACAAACCTTGGAATGAGTTTTCTTGGTCCAGATCTTGCACAACGTCGTGATGCTATGCGTGCACGCGATGAACTTGCTGTCGCTGGATCCTTGCCTGCACGCCAAATTGAAGCCCGTGATTTTCGAAAAGAATTAGCTGGTAAATATGCTGATCCGTTTACACGTGCATTTGCTGGACGTATGTCTGGTGCCACCACCGCATAAACATCATGTACGACGACATCCAATCTTTTCTCGAAGATCTTATTGAATCAAAAACAAAGGCTCGTCCCAGTAGTTCTGTACGTATTGCAAAACAACGTATTGGATATGGCGAAGACCCCATGGTTGCCGCCAGGGAATTTGAAACGTATGCGCTAGGCCAAGGTTGGAAACCCAAGCGTGTTGCAAGAGGGGTTCGCCGTATTCAAGATACTGAAACTCAACCAATTGCGGCCGAAAAATATAAATACGCTCCAACATTAGTTGAACGGACTTATCGTGATTTACTTGGCCGTGCTCCAACTCAAAGTGAAATTGAAAGCAACATTGCATATGCCGGTGCAAAACGAGTAAATCCTGGTGACGTAGGTGCGTTTGAAGCTTTGCTTAACGAATCATTGATGTCTTCTCGCGAAGGAATGGCAAAAATTAAAACACCAGAAGACATTGAGTACGAGCGTAAGTATGGCCCAATTCCTGTTGTAGACGGCAATCTCCAACGTGGTATGGTGGTGTTCCGTCCGGACAAAGTTGCGACCATTAATAAACAATTGCGTGAAGCAGCGTTTTCTCCAATCGCTGGATTGAATTTATCGGTATAGTAAATACGGATATTGTTTAAATTTAATGCTTGAGGATTTTTCGTTAATTAAAGACGTATTGCGTAGAAATTCAAATATTGAAATCAGGCGTTCTGTTATACATGGCTGGGGAGTTTTTGCTAAACAAAAAATTAAGCAATACACGTTGCTGGAAGAAGCCCCATATTTTGCCGTTCCAGATGAGCAATTAAGTTATGCTCCAGAGTGTGAACGTTATTCTTATTGGTTGACAGATAACAGTCAGTTGATAGGGATGGGTTATGCTGGATTGTATAACCATAGTGACTCTGCAAATGCGTCTTATGAAATTGATTATGTGAATCAAGTGATTCGTCATTATTCAATTTTTGACATAGAAGCAAATCAAGAGATCACACTTGACTATGGCAAAGAAAACGTTGATCGTTTTAACTTGAATTAAGGAGGCTTTTTAAGATGTCAATGGGAGGCATGGGTGGCGGCGGCGGAGGAATGTCAGGTGGCGGCGGTGGCGGCGGTGCTTTTGGCGGTGGAGGAGGAAAAGGAGTGGTAGGCGGAGGCGAAGGTGATGTCGAAGGTGCA
>Ga0181343_1000676_pt1 | contig 14413 bp, 18 predicted proteins | sample Su13VDMLBSD_FD_130110 | JGI IMG/M metagenome (GOLD analysis project Ga0181343, IMG submission 130110) | Freshwater viral communities from Lake Michigan, USA - Su13.VD.MLB.S.D | ecosystem: Environmental > Aquatic > Freshwater > Lake | place: USA: Michigan | collected 2013-07-15 | reverse complement strand
CCGTGAAGCGCGCCATGTTCAGGATGTAGCCGAGGCCCGACACCGCGAACGTGATCGCGACCGGGCGGGCCTGCATCATGCCCATGATCTCGGCTTCCAGCGAAGACGCGAACACGGGGGTGGGCGCAGCCTGTTCGGGAAACCGGCTGAGGCGCGGCGTGTCGGAGCCGCGCGCGCGGGAACTTTGCGCCGTGAGCGCCTGCAGCCGCTGCCGGTCCGCGGCGGTGTCGCGCATCTCTTGCGCGAGGGCGCGGACAGCGGCGACGTTCGCGGCGGGCGTCGCAGACAGGCTCAGGGCGAACTCGTCGAACAACGTCAGGCTCGTGACCGGCGTGAAGCCACGCACCCCCTCGGCACGAACGTTCAGGCCCCACACGAAGATCTCACCCGCTTCTTCTAATCTCGCGAGTCTGTCCGCGTACACCTGCGCGGTCTCCTTATCCCCCCTCGGGGGCCTCGGACGCCACGCCACGCTGGCGACGGTACCGGGGCGCAGCCGCCCGCGCGGACCGATGTTGCCCTTTGCCACGTTCTTCGGAGTCGCGTACGGGGTCACGGCGACACCGACGAGGGCACCCTTGACCCGATCGGAGAACGCCCTGAACGCGGCTTCCTTGTCCTGCGCCGTCGCGATGAGGATCTCGAAGTCCGTGTCCAGAATCATCTTCACGTCGCGCGCGAACGCCTCGGGGGGCGTCAGCGGGGCCGCTGCAGCAGGCGCAGCCGCAGCCGCCGGCTCCGAGACCGGCGGCGGAGGCGGAGGCGCGACGGGCGTTACGGGGCCGACGGGTGGGCGTACGCGGGGTCCGCTCTTCGCGGCATCACGCGCGGAACGACCGAGGGCGATCACCGTCTCGCGAATCCGCATCTCGGTCGGGTAGTCGAACCGCATCACACCCGACGAGAACGCGTCGGCCGGGTACGGCAGATCGCGCCCTTCGATGGGGAACCGCACCATGAAGCCCTGCGGGGTCGCGGCCTTCAGGGTGCCATACTCGCGACGACGAAGGTCGTAGACGCGGGCGCCCTCGATCTCGTCTGAGATCTCGTGAAGCCTGCGCAGGCCGTCGTCGAACGCGCTCATGGTCAGATGCCGCTGGCTGCGGCCATGATGTACTCGACTGCGATCGGCGCGAGGGGGGCGCCCCCCGTGAACTGCAGGCGAACGAAGCGCGCCGGGAAGCGGAACTCCAGAATCGCGGGGACGCCGGGCGCGAGCGCGACGGGCGCGGAGAGGTTCTTCCAGTCGGGCGTGCCGGCGATCGGGAGGTCACGCGCCGCGAACTGCGGGGTCACGTTGACACCGACGCCTGCGGTCGAGACCCAGAAGAAGTAGTGCGGCAGTTGCGCGACATCCATGCGCTTGCCGTTGACCGCGAGGCCTTCGACCGTGATGAGGTCGTACTCGGTGACAACGCCCGACGCGACAGACGCGCTGCCGATACTGCCGAAGGTGATCTGGGCCATTAGTAGTACGCCCCCTGCACGCGGAGGGGGAACGGCACGCCGTAGGACGTCTTGCGACGGAACTCCAGACGGACCTGCCAGTACCGCACAGGGTACCCCTCGCCACGCGGCGTGAACGGCGCGATCGCGCTTCCGAACGACGAGCCGTTGATGATGTTGAGCGTGATGTTCGTGTTCGGCGTGATCGAGTCCAGCGTGCCGACGTCGGCGATCGCGCAGAACTCCTGCGCGTAGACCTCGACTCCCGCGATCTGGCTCACGCCGGCGCCGAGCAGGTCGTTGATCTGGACGTAGAGCCGTCCGCCCGCTCCGACACCGGACGCGACCCAGACGGGGGTCGCGCCCTGCGCGGCGGGGTTCTGGCTACGCTCGACGAGCCCGCGCAGCGAGGGACGCAGATCGAAGATCGGCGTGCCCCACGTCGCGACGTACTCGCCGGCTCCGTTGTCGATCCAAGTGAGCGGCTCGCGCGCACCGATCCACACGCCGACGGGCGGAGCCGTGGGCGTGGGGAGCGGGAGCGTCTGCGCCGGGTTGTTGAACAGCCCGTCGGGGTTGTAAGGCTGACGCTCGTAGGGTGCGGGGAACCGCCACTCGTTCGACATGGATCACCCGCGCGTGAAGTTGCGGGGGCCGCGCATCTCCAGACAGACCAGCGTGATGTCGATGCGCAGGTTCTGCACGAGGGGCGTGATGCCGAGGATGACGCTCGCGCCCTGATCGATCGTGTAGCCTGCGCCGCCGATCTCACCCGGACGCTCGGCGGAGCCGACGACCGTGGTCCCGAGACGCGCTGCCGTGTGGAGTTTGTCACCCGTGGTGTACTCCAGCCGGAACAGGTAGGTGTCGTTGGTCACCGCGGTCAGCGTGTTCGTGTTGAACGCCGCGCCGTTGATCGCGATGAGACGGCACGGAATGTCGAACTGCACCGTGACGATCTGCTCGATGTTGATCGGCAGGTTGACGACGCCGCCCGAGTAGAAGCGGGTCTGGTACCCGACCATCGGGTCGGTGCTGTAGAACGGTGCGGTCGGGTAGAAGCCCTGACGGTACCACGGGGGCACGCCGGGGGTCTTACCGCCAAGTTCGCCAGCCGACGGCATGTTCGGCACCGCGGCCCGGTAGTTGTCGTGAGGCGACAGCGTGATGCCGTTCGCCATGTAGGGGCCGGCGGGGCTGTTGTAGCCGTAGTTCTGGTTCGACATGCTGGAGATCTCCCGCGAGAGGTTGTATCACGACGAAGGGCGGGGACGCACGATCCCGCGCGGCCCCGCCCCCATCTTCGGTGGCACTCGAAGAACGAGTGCCGCCTACGTCACGCCACCTCGATGACGTTCTTGTAGTACCCGAGCAGCACGACGCGCACGGCCAGCGAACCGCTCGCGGCGTCGATCGCCGGGGCGCGGCTGCCGAAGCGGATCAGCATGGAGAACGTGCTGTTGCCGGGGAGCGCCACCGGGTGCTTCCGGTAGAGCCACACGGCGCCGTTGCCGTTCTGCATCGAGCCGATCTGCTGCGCGGGGCCTGCGCCGCCGGTCGCCGCGAGAGCGCCGAACACGCCGCCACCCGCACCCGCGAGGTTCGTGGGGCACACGTCGACCTGCGTCTGGGTGAAGTCCCACGTGAGCACCGAGTTCGTGATCACGTTGTTGAGGTTGGCGATGCGGCCCGCGGTGTCGATCGGGGTCGCGATGGCGCCGGTGTCCAGCGTGAGGGCGCTGGACGCCACGGAGACGCTGATGCCGAACGCGTCGAACGCGATACCGCTCGGGATACGGCCGCCTTCCTTGAGGTTGGTCTCGGCGATGCTGAGCGCAGCGCCGAAGCCCTGACCCTGCTGGCCGAGCGGGGTCGTGAACACGCGGTTCACGCCGTTCGCGACGGCCACGCCTTCCCCGAGGAAGAGCGTGGACCACAGGGTCTGCTCACCGAAGCGGTAGACGTTCTTGGGGAGGTCGAAAGAGACCGGGGGAGGACCACCGGCCGCGAGGCCGGGAACACCCGCGGAGAAGGCAGAGATGCCGGGAACACCGTACATGGGAAACTCCAGATGGGTTGTGAGAAGGGACCGCCGAAGATCAGGCGATCTCGATCACGTTCTTGTAGTAGCCGAGGAGCACCACGCGCACCTGAAACGCGTTCAGGGCGGCGACGGCGGCGGCGCGGGACCCGAAGCGGAGGAGGATGCTGAAGGTGCTGTTGCCCGGCAGGGCGACGGGGTGCTTGCGGTAGAGCCACACGCTCCCGTTGCCGTTGTTGACGTTGCCCTGCTGGGTGTTGGCGCCAGCCGCGACGTCCGAGGCAGCGAGGGCACCGAAGGCGCCGCCGCCGAAACCGGCGAGCATCACCGGGCACACGTCCACCTGAGTCTGCGTGAAGTCCCACTGGATCACGCCGTTCTGCTGCAGGTTGACGAGGTTCCCGATCTGGTTGTCGGTGTTGACGATCGCGCCGGAGCCGGTGCCGGTGTCGGTCGAGGTCGTCGTCTGGATCTGCTGGGCGGCGATGCCGAAGCAGTCAAACGCGATACCCGAGGGGATACGGCCACCCTCCTTCAGGTTGGTCTCGCTGATGGAGAGAGCGGCCGCGAAGCCCTGCCCGACCTGCCCGAGGGGGGTCGTGAAGAGGCGGAACGTGCCGTTCGCGAGCGCGCCGGTCTGCAGGAACTGGGTGCTCCACAGCGTCTGCTCGCCGAAACGGTAGACGTTCTTCGGCAGGTCGAAGGAGACGGGCGGGGGGCCGCCGGCGGAGAGGAGGGGGACGGACTGACCGTACATGGGAACCTCGAAAGGTGGTGGTTGTTCAGATCGACTGCGTGAGTGTCAGTTCAGACGCCCGCGTAGACGAACCCGTTGTAGGAGAGACCCGAGTAGTCGAGCCCCGCCATGGTGGGGGAAGAGTTAACCGGCGAGGAGTGGTCGGGGAGCACCATCTCGCTGCCGTTGATGATGCTCTGGAGGCTCTGCATCGCCTGCAGACGCAACTGGGCGATGACCCGGCAGCGCTGCGCGGTGGGGAGAGCGGCGATCTGCTGGAACTTCTCGAAGCCGACCAACTTGATCAGCCAGCCCCAGCGGTACCCCTCGCGACCGGCGTTGCCCGACGCGCGGCCCGCAACGCGGGTCGCCGTGGTGGTGCCGTTCGTGGGGAACTTGGTGAGGTAGGCGTGCATCCCCGAGCGAGCCGCGTTGAGTTCCGCGCCCGAGAGGTCCGTGCCGCAGTGCGACGCGTCCGCGAGGTCCGCGTCACCGTACACGATCCCGCCGTAGACGAGCCCGCCCTCGACCGCGCCGTACATCACGTTGGCGTTCGCCATCGGGCCGAACTGCGAGGTGTAGGGAACGATCTCGTACGCGGTGCCGTCGCCGTACACCAGCCCACCACCCTCGATCGCGCCGAAGGTGCTGGAGGTGCCCTTGAAGTAGCGGTACGCGTCGAGCGCCACGCCGACCACGAACGCGAGGTTCGCAACCTCGTTGATCGACGCGTCGGAGATCAGCGTCTCCTGAGCCGCCTTCAGGAACCCGCCAACGACGGGCGTCTTGTAGGCGAGGTCGAGCGTGGGCACGAGACCCTGCCGAACCGCGAGGCCCGTGAGCGTGAACCCGACCGGCGCGACGCGGTTACGGAAGGCGGCGAGGTCGCTGTTCGTGTCGGCGACGGCGTTGATGCCCTTCGCCGCGAGGAGGTGCAGACCGACCGCGGAAGCGACCTCGGCCGCGAGCACGGCAACCCGGCCGAGTCCGTACGGAGCCTGCGCGAGCACGTTCAGGCCGCGCTCGTACAGACCGTTGCGGCGCGTGCGGCTGTTGCGGCGGCTCTTGTTGCGGCGGCTACGGTTCGAGCGCGGAACGCCCTCGTACTGCTCCAGCACCGCGGCACGCTCGGCCATGAGGGCCTCACGGGACATCGGCTTGCCGGCGAAGATGTCGCCAACGTTGGTGCCGGTGCCGTAGCGGGCCTTCAACTTGGCCTGATTCTCCGCGCGAGCGGCCTTCATCTTGGCCTTGTGCTCGGCCGAGATCGTGCGCTTCTTGGGGCGACGGACCTGCGCGGTGTACCCGTAGCGACGGGCGAGCGCCTGAATCTGGCTGGCGGTCATGCGCTTCCCGCGGCGCTGCGCGGCGCGGCGCTTGCCGGTGGTGAGCGCGCGACGACGGGACTTGCTGCGGCTGCGGCTCTTGGAGAGGAAGCGCCCCTTCGCGTCGCGCTGGCGACGCTTGGCCGACTTGGACTTGGCCTTGCTGCCGCGACGCTTGCGACGGTTCATGTAGAAGGGGTTGCTGATGGTGAACGCCATGAGATCTCCGAGGCCAGAGAGGACGCGGGGGGTGGAGGTGGCGTGCCGCTTTCGACCGTTGCTGATGTACAGCGCGCCGTCCAGAGGCATCGACACGAGGGAACTCCGAGGAACCGTGGATACCATCACACGCTGCGCCCCCGCCGCGCAACGGAACCGGCCCCCGTCGTTGGCACTTGGAGTGCCATCGGCGCTGCGGTAGGCTACTTGACGCCGCAACACCCCCAGACACGAGGTTCACGTATGCCCCGAGCGCAGTACACGCTTCTCCGCGTAATGGTTCGCGATGACATGATGGACTGGCTGCGCGACCGCGCGACCTCCGCCACCGACGAGCGCGGACGCTTCATCTACGTCAGCGAGGTCGTGCGCGAAGCGCTCTCCCGGTACAAGTCGACGGAACAAACGAACATGCCCGCCCTCGTCATCCGAAAGGCGGGCACGTCGTCGAACGAGAGCGAGGACTAGCGGGAGATCACTCCCGGCAGTCCCGGCAGAGGCGATACCCGAGGACGACCTTGAACGGACCGTCGACCTCCGGCCCCTCATCCTCGTTGTGCTCGAACCACGCATTGGAACGCTTCGGCCCGCGCGCGGCCTCGAAGGTCTCCTGCGTGATCTTGTGGATCGCGAGGGGAGAGCCGCAGCCCCCGCCCCCGGTGCCCCCCTCGCAGATTACCTCTTTGAAGTACTGCGTTCCGGCGTTCCGGCGGGTCGCGGCTCCCCGAAGGAAGCCCGCCTTCTGGAGCGCCTTCCGGTACTTCGCCACCGCAGCCTTCTTCTTGGCGTCGGTGAGTTTGAGCAGGCGACCCTTCGTGCGCACGATCGTCATCGCCTGCTGGACGGTGACGCCGAGCACCTTCGTCACGCGCTTCGTCGTCCGACGCTTCGGCTTGCTGGTCTTGCCCGACCCGCGGAGCGCGGGGAGCCGTCCCGACTTGCGCGCCGCTGCAATCGCGCGGTCCTCCTTGCGGAGGTGCGCGTAGTCCTCGATCAGGTACTTCAGGTCCCCCTCGATCCGCTTGATAAAGCCCGCCGAGACGTAATCCGCTCCGACGCCGTACTTCTCCGCGATGGTGTGGGGGTCCTTCTTGAACGCCGCGAGCAGCCGCTTCGTCGCAGCGACGCCTGCGGGCGTGTACCGGCCTACCGCATCGGGCATGTTCGCGTGGAACACCTTGACGTACTTCTCGTCGCGACGCTTCGCAGAGCCGGTCGACGTATTGCGCTTCGTCGTACGGCGAATGGCGGGCTTCCCGCTTGCGCTGATGTACGCGACGGACTTGCGGCGGGGTCCTTCCAACTCGTCCATCGCGTCTTCGAGGGCCGCACGCACCTTCAGCGCGAACGCGTCCGTCGCGGGCTTGATGCCGCGCTCGGCGAGAGCCTCTCCGCCCATCTCCTTGATGTCGCGGTAGAAGTTCATCAGTTTCGCGACGGTCGGGCGAGGCACCGCGCGGGCAACCGCCTGCTTCGCGGTGACCTTCTTGACGCGAACGGCACGACGGCCCTTCGTGTCGAAGTAGCCCTCCTCGACGCTTCCGTGTCCACGGCTCGCGCGACGCGCCGGAGCCTTGGTGGAGGTGCTCCCCTTGGCCGCGATCTCCTTCGCCTTCGCCAGCGTGAAGGCGTACTTCTTCGTGCCCGCGATCTTGTAGACCGTGCGCCCTGACTTGTCCGTACTCTTGGTGATCTTGGCCATGGGGAACTCCTACTGTCGCCGATTACTCGTAGATCGGGTCGATGTACGCGTGGATGCGGTACTCTCCGCCCGCGTCACGCTTCGGGCGCCAAGCGACAGCGCCCGCATCCTTGCCGTGGTCCTTGTCTTCACGGTACACGTGGCGGTGGTAGTCGGGGACCGCGCCGCGCATGGCGTCCTCTGCCACGGCGATCGCAGCCGCACGACCGCGAACTTCCCGGTAGAACTCGACGAGAGTCTCGTACTTGTCGACCCCGCGCGTGCGCTTGCTGACAACCGTTCGGCCCGAAGCCAGCGTGTGTGTACGCTTCGCCAGACTCAGGGGCTTGCCCATCCCGACGCGACGATCCACACCCACCGAGACCTCGAACATCCGGTCGTCGAGAGCCTGCGAAAGCCGCGCGCTCTGCGACGTGTTGCGGCGCGTGGCGCGACGCCTGCGATTACTGGCCTTCGCCTTCGCGAGGACAGCCCTGCGCTCCGCCGCGGTCATCGGCTCGTCCATCTCCAGCCCGTCGAACCCCTTGAACCGCGAGTCCCGCTTACCGCCGCGACCACGGTAACGGGCGCCCGCGCCGGCGGTCTTGCGGCCGGCCTTGACGAACTGGCCCTTCGCGTTGCGCTTCGCGCCGGTCGTGCGGCGACGGGTCGTGGGCTTGCGCTTCGCGACGGTCGTGCGCTTGCGGGTCGTCGTGAGCGCGGTCGACTTCTTCGAGGACGCGCGCTTCTTCGGGGCCTTCTTCGCCGCGAGTTCCTTCGCCTTGGCGAGGGTGTACGCGTACTTCTTCGTCCCGACGACGGTGTAGACCTTGCGGCCGTACTCGTCGGTGTGGACGCGGATCTTGGCGGTCCCGGTCGCGGCGCGACGGGTCGTGGGCTTACGGGCCTTGCGGCGGGCGGCCATGGGAGACTCCAGAGGCAGAGGGGTTAGTCGTCGATGCCGTCGTCAGTCACGGTGTAGTTGCCCCCGGCGAACCAGAAGCGCCCGTAGCCATCGACGCAGAAAATGGGTCGGATGCCCGAGACCTCGCCCAACTTGTGAATGTAGTTCGAGGGGCCGTGCTTCTTCTTGTCGGCGAAGTAGGTAACCGTGATGATGACGCCGATGGGGCACACGATCAAACGCCGTGCGCCATCGGGCCACCACGGCTGAAGGCAGTCGTCCTTGTGCCGCCCGCCTGCCGCGAGAGCGGCGTCGTGGAACGTGCAGGCCTCGCGCGGGTTGAACAAGGTCTCCGCGCGCCGCATCACGGCTTCGGGGGTGATGACGAAGAGCGGCGTGGTTTCGGCGGGGAGCGTCCCGTCGAACACGAGGTGCGAGTTCTTCTGGTGCGCCTTGTCGATCTTCACGTCGGTGAAGCCCGGCTGACCGGGGATCTGCAACTTCACGGCGAGGAACTGCCCGCACGTCGGCTTGTGGAACGGGTACGCCGGGTCGTCGTGCTGGTAGATCTTGACCTCACGGTCCTTGTCCCACACGAAGTCACGGTGACGCTGCGCGGCGCGATCGTCCGGTCCGTCCGCATTGAAGTCGCGGTTCTTCCTCACCTACGGGTCCCCCGACGGTTTGCCTGCGTCTTGGGGGCCTTCGCCTGATCGAGCGCCTTCATCGCGATTTCGACGTACGGACGGCCAACGACCATCAGCGCGCCGACGCCGACGGCGCCGATCACCATGCGCGTTCCCCACTTCCGCACGAACCAGTCCCAGTCGCTCATGCCGGGCGGCTTCTCGCCGGTCACGAGGCCGCGCACGAAGAACACGGCGTCCGTGATGTCCTTGCCCGCGCGGTCGAAGATGCGACCGGCGCTCTGAGTTTCGCGGACTTCCTCGGTGACCTTGCGGCTCTCCGGGTCCATCTGGACGCCGAAGACCTTGTAGACGCCCGTCATGCGGGAGTCGGTGCGCGCTCCCGCGTTGTCAAGCGACGCCTGCGCGTCGGTCAGGATGCGCTGGATGGCGCTCTGGCTCTCCGAGTAGTTGGCGCCGCTGCCGAAGGCGTACGTCAGGATCGAGTCGTACGCCTTCTTGTTCAGCCGCTCCGCCTCGGTGAGCAGCGCGGGGTAGCCGTAGCGCGAGGCGACGGCGAGCCAGTACGCGGCCTTGAGCATGGCGCCGTACGTGTTCGTCGGAGCCATGTAGATCTCGTTCGGGTGACCGCCGTAGTCCTTCGGCCAGTCGTTCCCCGCGCTCTTGGCGTTCCTCAACGAGAGCGCAGAGTCCTTCGCCGCACGAATCGCGTCGAGCCCGTAGACGTACTGACGCGCAGCGATCGGTCCGCTGTTCGCGTACACGCGTCCGACCTTCCGCTCCTCGTCCGTCTTTGAGAGCGTCCAGTAGGACGTCGCGAGTTCGAGGAGCCGGTCGGTTTCAGCGTTGTAGCCGTACGGGTACATGACTTACCGCTTTCCGCCGCCACGGCGGTTCTTGCGGCCGTACTTCTTCGGCTTGCGGGGAGCCTCTTCCTCTTCCTCGACCTCTTCCTCTTCGTACTCGGGCTCGTCGACCTCTTCGATCTCGACCTCTTCGTACTCGGTCTCGCGGGGCTTCGCGCGACGACGGCGGCGGTTCGCCATGGTCGGGGCCTTGGTGTCACGGATGAAGAACCAGTACACGAGGCCGGCGCCCACGAGCGCCGTGCCGCCGAGGACCATCGGGTTGCTGAAGGCGTCCTTGAGCGCGCCCAGCGGGTCCGACACGAGACGGTCGAGGAAGGACTGCTCGGTCGCCGTGGCTGCCGCCGGCATCTCCGTCGACTGCGGAGTGGACGGGCCGCGGGCGGACGCCTCGGCGGTCGCCTTGTCCACGGGCCTGCCGTTCTTCTTCAGGTCCGCGACGATGCTGTTGTACTTGTCGGACCCCGCGTTGACGGTCTGGTTGATCGGGCCGCGGCTGCTGCCGAGCATGATCACCTTCTTGTCGTCCACGAAGAAGTAGAACGGGGGATTCGCCGCGTCCTTGTAGTAGCCCGGAGCCAGCGCGCCACGGAGACCCTTTGCGGCGGCAGTCAGCACCGCGAGTTCGCCCTTGTCGAGGTACGCAGCCTTGGTCGCGCCCAGCGCACCGGACGCGTTTTCGAGGAGCGAGGCACCCTTCACGCGGGTGGCCATCTGCCCGTCGAAGAACCGCTCTACGGCGGGGTTCACGTCGTCGTCGTACGTCCAGCCCCGGATGCGTCCCGCGGCGCGCTCTGCTTCGAGGTAGTTCTTGCGCATCGTGGCAGCGGCGATCCACACCATCGCCTGCACTTCGGTGTCGTTCTTCGGGGCGTTCGGCCAGACGTAGTTCAGTCCGGGGAACTTTTGCGTGTAGGACTGGGCCATGAGGGAGTGCTCCTAATCGTCCGAGGAGAAGATGATGGCGGCGGTTCCGGCTACGGCGATCGCGCCCGCGACCAAGATGTATCGCATGTCGATGCCCTTCCACGAGGCCGGAAGGCCGAACGGACCGCCATCGGCGATGGCGAGGTCTTCCGTGACAGCCTGCTCGACGGTCTTTCGCTCGGGGGGCACGGCGCGCTTCTCGGGCGTCTTCTTCGGGGCCGGCATCCTGACCTTCTGCAGGCCCTCTGCGGCGCCGATGCGGACCTGCTCGTAGAACGGGTCGCCGATGAACATCTTGAACGCGCCCGTGAGCGCCGCGACCACGGTCGAAGCAGTCGCGGACAAGCCGCCCGTGACGAGGCCGAGGAGCGCCTCGGCGAACCACTGCGTGTTGTTCACGTACTCGCGGTCGTCGAGGATGTACGCGGCGCGCATGGCGAACGCCGCCTCGCCGAGGTTGTACCGCTTCACGATCTTGCGGATCTTCGTGACGCCGTCACCGAGGTTCTTGCCCTTGACGATGGAGTACAGCGCCTTGTCGTCGCTCTCCCATTGGAACGTCGCGGACTTCAGCGCGTCGATGTTCACCTTGTCGTAGCCGGGGATCTTCGCGGCTTTCAGTGCCGCCAGACCGCCGCGGATCGTCGCGCGCTGTTCGAGGTTGAACAGCAGGTCCAACTTCGGATCGGCCGCAAAACGGTACCCCATCGCGACGAGGGTGTAGAAGTCCGCCGCCTTCAGGATGAGGCCAGCGAGCATGATCGCCGACCGTGCGCGCTTCTTGTACGGCGTGTCGTACCGCACGGCGAACGGCGCCTCTTGCGTGAGTGCGACGTTCGCGTACATCTTCAGCCGCTCGACGAGCGCGTTCTCTTCCGCGCTCCGAGCGTCTCCGTACGTCCACACGGCAGAAGCGTTGCTCACTTCTTCTTGCCCTTCTTCTTGCCGGGCTTCTTCCCTGCGCCCCCGACGACCGCTTCAACGACGGCCTTGGCGGCGGCGGTCGCCATCTCGGCGTTCGTCGCTTCCTCGGGGGTGTTGTACGCCCCGCGCATCGCGGCGAGGACGTAGGGCTCGAACGTCGCGGAGACGCCGCCTTCCTTGAACTTTGGCGGCCAGTACTCGCTCTTCCGGCCCTTCACGAGAATGTCGTCGATCGCGGCGTACGGGGTGTTCAGCCCGAGGAGCGGGACCATCGCGTTCGCGAAGTTCCGCGCCGAGGGCAACTTCACGTCCTTCCCGACGACCGCGAACGCGGTCTTCGCCGCGCCGATCATCCGGTCGTACTTGTACTCCTCGTTGAACGTGCGCTCGACCTCGTCACGCATGTAGAGCCGCAGGCGGTAGTACGCGAACGAGAGCGTTCCGACCGCGCTGACACCGATGCTCGTCCACATCACCTTCTGGCGCGCGTCCATTACCGCCTCCGCATCGCGACGTAGATGAGAGCCGCCGACACGACGAGCATCCCGCCGCCGACCAGCAACTTGTTGGCCTTCGCGGCGGCGACCGCCTTGTTGTACACGTCGAGAACTTGCAGGTCTTCTTCCTGCTGCGTGCGCCTCCGCCCCTCACGCTCCTCCGCAGCCCGCGCGGCCTCTGCCTCCTGCTTGGCTCTCTGCGCCTCGCGATCCGCCTTCTTCTGGTCGCGCTCCGCCTTCCGCGCGGCTTCCTCGGCAGCCTTCTTGTCTTGGCTGCTCTCCCACCACTCGTAGAGTTTGTCGGCGGCCTGCATCCCGACCTCGACCCAGTCGGTCCCCGAGTCATCCGACGTCGTGGTGGTCGACGAGGTGTCCATCGCCATGTTCGCCGCGCTGGGATCCGTCGTGTTGCCGAGCGCACGACCGCCGTAGTACGCCTGCTGCGGGTAGGTGTAGTAGTGGCGCGACATCAGATCACCCCGTACTTGCGGGCGACCCAGTAGACGCCGTACACGCCGACTGCCGTGCCCCCCGCGATGAGGGTCCACTTGAGCATGGGGTGCATCTCGTCCTTCTTGACGAGCCCTGCCTGCCCGGCACCCGGCACGATCTTCTGCTCGAACCGCGGGTCAACGACCGTCGGGGTCATGACCGCCTTGTTCTTCTTCAGCGCGTCCACCGCGGTCACGGCGAGCGTGGACCACAGCATCGGGTTCGCCTCGAACGACACGGGGCCGGTCGGGTAGCGGCCCGACGGGTCAGCGACGACGATGATGTCGGACTTCGTGCCGGGGACAAGTTTCAGCGTGAGGCCGTCGGTCGTCTGGATGTCGACCTCTGCCGTCTTCATGCTGGCCTTGAACCCGCGGCCGAAGGCCGAGGGCGTCTTGCCGTAGGCGTGCATGTCACCGAACATCGAAACCTCCGATCGCGGCGCGCATCTTGCGGGCCTTGTAGTAGCGGTACCCGAGGTAGGCACCGACGACCGCGAGCAGCCCGACAGGGATGGCCCACGAGGGGAACATGGCCGGCTTCACGACGGCGGGGAGTTGCGCGCCCGCCGCCTTGCTGCCGCGCCCCGTGCCCATGACACCCGAGGCCGAGCGACCGACGCCGCGGCCTTGGCCCGGCTTCGAGCCGACGCCACGCCGCGCCGCTACTGCGTCGCCCGCGCCACCGTTTTCCGCGGTGCCGGTTCGACGGGACGCCGCGAACGAGGTCCCGTCCTCGACGGACACCACCTGCCCGTCGGTGCGGAGCGCCGTCACACCCGGAACGTAGTCGGGGTGCGAGGGCTCCGCGCCGCGGACGGGCGAGGGGCGCTGTCCCATCGGGTCGTAGAGGTAGAGGATGGAGTAGGGGGCCGCCGCCTTGCCGGTCGACGCGTCAACGGCCCAACTCGCCGCCTGCGACCCGACGATCCCCCACACGCTTCCGTCGGGCATGATGACCATGCGCTCGGCGTTGTCGCGAATCCACCTGTGCTCGCGCGCGACTCGCTCGTCTCGCGCGTCACCGTAGCCCGCGAGGTCGTCGGGGTTGGTGAGGTAGGTGGGGAGTTCCCCGAAGGTGGGATCGTCGAAGTCCATGAACTAACTCCGGTTGGAGGCGTTGTACGCCACTCCTGCGAGGAAGCGGGCGCACGCCGCGCGGGTTTCAGGGTCGAGAACGGAGCGTCCGTGGATCTTGGGGTCCCAGCCGCTCATGCGGTCGTTGAGGACCGCTGCGAGAATGTCGGGGGTGAGTTCACCCCCCGCAGCCTTCAACTGCACGTAGGCGTCGAAGCCGCTCTTGAGGAAGTCCCCCAACTTGGAGACGAGGGGCAGCATGGTTGCGAAGTCGAGTTTCACGGTGTTGGCCTCCGCCGACCCCCTTATCGTCAACTGTCAGCGGCTGCCCTTCACCATGGCTCCGAGGAGAGATCCCACGGCCACGACCGCGAGCACGTTCACCCACAGCGGGGTCTCCGTGCTGTCGTCAGCGCCCGAGTAGTAGGGCAGTTGCTTCAGGATGCCGCGGCGGATCGGCTGATCCGCCATCTTGGCGAACAGCCGCGCGCTCGGACGCTCCGCGCGGGCATCCTTGTAGGCGACGTAGACGGAGGGACCGGCCTCGCGGTCTCGGATCGGGGCGATCGCCATGAGGCGACGGGCCTCGGCGTAGTAGATCGCCGCCATCTGGGCGAACTTCGCGCGCTCCT
>Ga0181343_1000673_pt1 | contig 14459 bp, 34 predicted proteins | sample Su13VDMLBSD_FD_130110 | JGI IMG/M metagenome (GOLD analysis project Ga0181343, IMG submission 130110) | Freshwater viral communities from Lake Michigan, USA - Su13.VD.MLB.S.D | ecosystem: Environmental > Aquatic > Freshwater > Lake | place: USA: Michigan | collected 2013-07-15 | reverse complement strand
GAGGACAACCATGTTTGAGTTGAATGCAGTGATATATGTATTATACGCTAAAGTATCAATTAATACTGAAAAATTTGATCCTTCAAAGTCAAAATCCGTAAATGTAGAGTTAGCACGGAGATAATCCTTGATGGATGTCTTTATTTGATCAAAATCTAGATTTGTAAATTTAGTAAAAGGCATTTTATCTTGTTGCCTCTAGTAGAAATGTAAATTGTTGTGTGGGAAATTCTTGTCCAATAATATCAAATATAACAGTAACTTCAAATGAATTATTATCTGGTTGAGGATCTACTTCTACTTGTACATTATTCACTCTTGGTTCATAATTTTGAATTGTAGTTTCAATTTGAGTTTGTACAATTGATGCAGTACCATAGTCTACAAACTCAAATAAACTAGAACGAACATCAGATCCAAGTAATGAATTAAAAAATCTTTCAGTTGGAATTGTTTCTACTAGATTTCGAATTGATCTAGTAATTGCTCGTTCATTTTTAAGTATCGGTAGATCCTTTGTCACCGGATGAGGATCAAAGGATAGACTAATATCTTTAAATGATCTAGATATCCTCTGTATTGCCATTCGAAAATTAAATTTCTATCTTTTATTTATGTCTATTTCCAGGAAGAACCATAGTTTGGTTCTGTTCCATAGTCCCAATCATCATAATCATTATCATTACGAATTTTTTCATGTAATTCAGTTTGTTTTTTAAGATCATGCTTTGGAGCATAATCGTGCATAACTTCTTGAATTACTCTTTGCGAAGGAGTTTTATTATAATCTGTGATTAATTGATTAGTTCCCCACATTTCTCTCATATAATTCGAATCTCTATCGACGGGTAAATTTGACATTTTAGCTCCTGTTTTTTGGTAAAAACAGAACTTTTTTTGGAAGGAGGTTGCTATCTCCCCTACTCCTATTTAACGATCTATTTCCTTGAGTCTAAAATTATTCGAATTGAAATATTTTAAGAGTTCGAGTGCGATTAATTTTGGATTTCCTTCACCACATGTATACACATCAATTGCAATGGCACCCTCTTCAGGCCAAGTATGACATGAAACATGACTTTCTGCAAGTGCAATAACTATTGTGACACCTTGAGGAATAAAACAGTGCTGAAAAATATTAAGAATCGTCATTCCTGCACGTTTAATTCCATTCTCCATGACTTCCTGAATGGCAATTCCATCATTCAATAATTCAAATTTTATGTCATATACCTCTAGTAAGAGGTGTTTACCCATTGAGAATCTTTCCAAGGCATAAAAATCCAATAAAGATTTATTTATTGCACGTAAAAACCTTTGCGATGATACTCTTTATCTTCTATAAAGGTATAATCTTTCATATTTTCCACTTCTTCGTCATTCCATACTGGAATTGCTACAGTATTATTATATTTAAAGTCAGGATTTTGGCGAAAATGAACTTCGATCAACTTACCATCGATAAATTCACAGTTAATCCATTCATAATTTCCTTTTAATTTTGATAAAATTGAAGGGAATTCAATTTCTTGGTCTATCTTTTCCCATTTTCTCCATTTATAAAGAGGATCTTCGCTTTCCTTTTCTCCTTTAACTACCAATTCTGCCCGACCATTCATGAAATCAACACTTAAATGATCTCCATCGAAGACTTCACACCAAAATTCTGATGGATGAAATCTATCTGTCCATTTACAAATGTGTTCGATACGAGCAAAGCGTCCCATACCAAGTAAATTAAAAGAAGGTCGAACAATATAAAAGTCGGGTTTTGGAACTGGAGTCCCAACAGGACCACAGTTATACCCCAAAACCCGACTTAGAAAGAGTTTATTATAAATCCATAGATCATCTTGATGAATATGATTCCATTCATCTCTACCATCTATGTGATACATTATCTATTTCCTTGTCCCCGATACTTCTTACGTGCTCCATTACGAGAAGAAGCAGCGTACTTAGTTCCTGCCCCATCTCCCTGACGAGTTTTCTTTGGAGCTCCAGGAACATAAGAACCGACCTTATTCAGTCCACCTTTTGCTTTTGCCATTGTTTAATCTCCTATAATTTCAGTTTCAATTTCATCTGGATTTGGAGAACCTGTCTGATAGAAATCATCTGCCAGATTCTCCATTATATTGAAGTACTCTTCTTCTGTAAGTGAGGAGTATATTTTACGTCCTTTACATAGAATGTTGTACTTGTCTGCCATTGTATCAAATCACTCTTGTTTTTTCGTGACCAACTCTGATACGAGGATCGCACCAGATTTCAAATCCTGCTTCTTTTGCATCCAGGCAGAATGATACATCTTCTCCACACATATCCTGAACCTCTCCAGATTCAAAGACTTGCATTTTCGGAGCAAACCATGGATATTTCATTTCAGAATGTTCGAAGACACCCTTCTTGATCAGTAACCATCCAAATCCAGTATAGTCTACTGTAAATGGTTTACGACGCTTCGAAATACTCTCTACGGTTTCATGATTCATGACTCCACCATTATTGCGGAAATCATCTTCTTCTAACCAGTGTGCAACTGAGGTAGTTACTCCATCTTCGGTTGCATACCAACCTGCAGAGATATCTTTATCCATCAGGACAAGTTGCCAAAACTTTTCAGTATTGAAAACAATATCCGAGTCGATCCAAAGTTGCCAATCATAATTTAGTTTGCCATCCCAGGGAATTTGGTCAGGTCCACGCAGTACATTCGCACCTAAACATTTGCATCTTGCAAAGTTTACCATTGATGAATAGTCCTGCGAGATTTGAATACTTGCTCCGGACTGAACTAGGTCAAAACAGAGTTGTACAAAACTTTTGAGATATGTATAAGAAACTCCTCTACCTGGAAGACAAAATACCACGGACTTTCCGCGAACCATTTCTTTTGCCAGGTTGTAGTCCCATTCTTGTTGAGGCGCAGCTGTTGGCGCTTTTGCTTTTACTGTAAATCCTTTAGTCATAAGATAAGTCGTTTACTTCAGTATTATAACTCATTATATATTCGGTGTCAATCTTCGTACTCTGCAAGAACTACTTCATTTCCTTCGATTTTAAAACAAATCTTAGTGTCCTCGTACCATGAGAGTTCATTCATAATAGACTCCGGAATTACGATGTAGTAATCATTATTAATTGGATCAATCTGTACGGATTCAAAAATTTCTCCGGGATTTTTTTTCATGTTCGGGGTATTAATTTTTCGTTTTCAAATTATATAGTATTTTTAAGTTTTATGTGTGAGGGTCTCAGAGATTCTTTATGTGGCGCGGAATTTTTTTATTTTGAGTGTTATATAAAGGTCGCTTGGGTAACACTTTGTAGGTTAGGGTAGTTAGACGTTTTATAAGGGGCATACCCCAAGGGGGCGCGGCGCAAAATACACCGAACCCCTGCAAAATACGAACGAACGACTATAACGAACCATGGGCGATTAGGGCGGCAGAGTATAAACAACTGCCGCCCACGAACGATTAACTTACCACTCGCAAAGTTCGCTCACAATCTCATCACCAGCGAGCGTATGTGGTTCGCCGTCGATGTAATCAACTGCCTCAAATGATGGGCAGACTGACCACGTTTCAGTCTCAATAAAGTGATTCAATGCAAACTGAGCGAACTTAATTGCACCTTGATTGTTATAAAATTGTCCCAAACAATAGTGCATTGTTTGATTGTAACCGTGCGGATCTTGCTGATCTACAGTTACAAACAAGACGCCCAATCTGCGCCCGTCGCATACATTGAACGAAACATCGTAGCGATAATTATCTACAGTGTAGAAGGTAACTTCATCAGTGTAGATATAACCCAGTTCGGGAATCTCATCGCTACGAGTAGCAGACCATTCCAGAGTGTAGCGGGAAAGTGTAGCGGTCATGGTAGGATTGCGGTAGGTTTGGGTGAAATAGGGGCGGAAGATCCGCCCCTAGAGTGTCAGTTAATTAACCGAAGATCTTGCGACGTTGTGCAACTAGCGCAAGATCTTTGTCGATCATGTCAACAATCTGGCGCCTTATTGTCTTGCCAAACTTAATCTCAAGTGCTGATCTTGCAGCATCGTAAGATCTTTCCCATTCCAACATCATCACCTTAGCATCAATGTACTTGCCAGAATTGACGGGATTTTGCATCATTTTGTCCAGGTAATTGTCCTGCTGAGTTGCACAATAGAGCATTGATTCATATAGATCTTTGATGCTGCAATCGTCAAAATGGGAGACAGTCAGTGCCATGATTTTAGTGTGATTTGTGGAAAGAATAGGGCGAAAGTGTCAACCAAAAAGGAACTCATCTATGCACTGGCGGCGACTCTCACGAGTTCGCAATTCTGCCAGAATCTGATCATAAAGTGTAGCATTGTCAACGGTGATAGGTTGACTTTCCAACCAGTAGATTTCCTCCCAAAGTTCATCTGAGCACTTGTCAATAAAAGCGGTGGCGATCATCATGGCGTGAAAGTTTAGGGTGAAAGGTGAAAGAATAGGGGTGAGAATGTCACCCCTAGAGTGTAACTCAGCGGTCGGACTTTCTAACAGTAACGAAAGGAGATCCTACCGATTCCTCACACTTACCGAGAGCAATTCCTTGCTCTTTAAGAAGTGTGATCTCCGCATTTAGCGCACGATCAGTAACCTTAACGGTGCGCCTTCCCTTGTTAAGTGTAACCGAACCCCAGCAGGTTTTAACCGTTTGGGGTTTTCCAATCAGCGCAATCATCTGCGCTTTTAGATCATCGACGCGCTGTTTAGCAGCGTCTGCCTGTTGCATTGCTTCCAACAATTCGGGAAGCATTGTTTCAACTTGACCGACAATAATTGTCATGGGTCTTAAAAAAAAGGACAAAAAGTGTAAACAAACGAAACCTGGAAAGTATAAAACAGCAGAACCGGCGCGACGGTAGAACCCGCCCGACCCATCGCCCGCGATGCCTCCGGCACCGCCCGATCCTGCTATTCATTTTTCAAGGTTCGCTCGCTCACTGTAGGCGCTAGGGACCGATTCCACAAGGGGCAAACGGTATCGCCCTGATACCAAAATCGAAACTCATTAGATTAGCAATGCTGATCGGTCAAACCTTGACGGATCGGCACCCTAGGTGATACGCTCCCCGATCTCACAAAATATAAACAATTAAAACAGTGCTGTTGTATTAGAATCAAACAGCACTGATTGAATCTTATTAAACAGTGCTGAATAATAAGAATAAAACAACAAAAACTATAAAGAATTAGACAGGGATGAATGTAAAGAATAAACCACACCACTGACAATAAATTACATTCAACCCTGAGTGATTCTTTATACTCAGGGGAAAAGTATAAAGAATTAGAATCTTATTTCTTTTTTCTTTTATTCTTTGCTGCTGTTTTCTTTGCTGTCATAACATTCTTGAATCTTTTATCTGGTCTTGATTTGCCATTCTTGTGAATCCATCTTCCCATGACCATTGTAATTCTCCAGGTGAATGTGTGTGTAGTTAATTTATACTAAATGTGCAGGTGATCCGCATGATTGATAGAACGCTATCATGCGTTTCGCTTCATCTAGTGTGGTGAATGATTGTGTGCGCCATTCGCATTGATTGTATGGCGTTTGATACTTAATTGTGAATCCGATTGAGTTAATTGGGCGTGAATTGTTATGCATGATCTAGATGTGAATGTGTGTGCATCTCGACGAGATTGTATGATGATTGTGTGTAATCTCGTCGAGATTGTATGATGCGCGATCTAGTCGAGATTCAATTCAAAATCTTCATCTACCCATTGATTGATAATTGACATCAATTCATCTGTAAGTTCAATGACACCAAACTCATTGAGTTCTTCAATTTGTGAATTGGTAAGATATGGGGAGTTCATGATAATCGGGGGGGGTGATGATGAGGAGTCCGTCCGGACCCCTCTGTATTGTAGCAGATCAGAGGCGACCATCACGACCCAGTGCCGCCCAGACATGTGCAGGACCGCTCTGAATCTTGGCACCGTTGCGGACCCATACGATCTGGCGGGTCTGAAGGTTGGAAGCGGGTGAGAGGGTGTTCATTGGAGTGGTGTGAACTGATGCCAGTATGGGTCCAAACGGCACCAGAGTCAACCCTCTGAACGATCAGCGATCCTTATGGGTCAGGGGATTGACAAGGGGCCCGGGTGCCGTGCTAGGATGAAGGTAGAACCTATTTTTGGGATGAAGAAAGTATAAAAAAAGGGGGGGGGATTGCTCCCCCCTATTGTATCACCCGATCAGGGCGGCAGCGAGTCGATCACGCTTGCGGATCTCACTGGGGATGATGAACCAGAGATCCCGCTTGCCGTTGTCGGCGCGTGTGGCACCCAGAACGCCATCACGCTCCAGATCGACCATCACGGCGTGAATGGTGCCCTTGTGGCGCTTCGGATCCATGCCCATGCCCCGAACGATGTCGGAGCAGGTTTGGGGACCTTTCTGAATCAGGGTGGAGCGGACAGCGATGCGGGTGAGAGCGGAGAAGTTCATTGTGGTGGTGTGGTGAACTGAGAGAATCATACAGGCACCATGGGGGATCCGTCTACAGGGGATTGTGCCACCTTGCGAACTGTCCACTGTTAGGGGTTTATGGGTCTGGGGGTGCTGTAGGATAAGGGGACAATCGGATGAGGGGCAGGGTCGCCCCGTTGACATAAAAGGTCGTCACTCCCCCTGCAAACTTTTTTTAGGGAAAAAAGTATACAAAAAAGGGGGCGATTGTGCCCCCCCTAAGTTATACTCTACGCTGCAACTTTATTCTTTTGATTGTATCCAGCGTGAAGACCTTTGGCGCGACGTTGACGGATTGCAGCACCTAATTTGCTGCCCTTAGGTTGTGTTCCATGAACCAACAATGCGAAGGGTTTGTTACCGAAACAGTGAGAGTCGTCGTGATCAACTTCCAGACCCAATTCTGCCGCTTCATTCTCATCAGCAACCACTACAGAATAGCGTTCGAAGTGATCAAGCAGATGATCAAACTTACCACCTTTGGATGCAGTAATATAGAAGTTTGTTGGCAGTTTCAGATACAGAAACAGTTGCAAACTCTTAGTGTAAGCATAGAACTTAAGATCAGGATTGCGCTGGGCGACTTCAATCCAAGCATCCAAATATGCACCAGAGAAGAAGTCACCAGACTCATGAATCCGCACCAGTTTGATAGATTTAGTGCGGTGAATCTGAATGGAATTGTGAATCAGATCGACCGCAGTTCCGTTCTGCAAAGCATCAACAATCTGCTGCATATTGTCGGCGCGATTGTTAAAAACCGCATCGTATTGTACTTCAGAAGATGCAGCGAAACAGCGGAAGATTGTCTCTGCGCCGTCTTGAATTGTACGCTTGCCGTTTACATCAACGACAGCGAAAGACTTGCAAAACAGTGCGCCGGGGCAGGTTTTACCAGCGGGCAGACTGAAGATCAGGCGCTTGGTGAGTTTGGCGTTGCCCTTGGAGAGATGAAGCATGACGGTCAGTGGTGGTTGACTTGCTAATCCTACAGCAGCGGAAGGGGGATCCGCGATCCCCCCTGTGACACTTAACCGACTGTCACACTATCACTTCCAGAGACCTTCGGCAATCAAACGATTAACCAAAACCTGAGCAAGTTTGCCACACTCATCACATGCTTTTGCGTACTTAATATCAGAACGCAAAGAATACTGCTCAGGGTTACGATGACCGCCGAACTTGTAGCGGTAAACTGCACTCACAACCTTTAGAAGTTGGCGCTTTTGAAGATCATCCTTTGCCAACCGATACATTGAGATGAAGTACCGGAAGTCATTGATTGCACGGGAGCGATCTAATTTAGTGACGATCTTAGTTGCATTTTCGGCACCAAAGTAGGGTGTTAATTCTACAGTCAGAAAGGCATTGAATGGTGCCAATTCTGCGGGTTCATTAACAACAACCGAAGCAACTGGTTGTGTCGGAGTGTTAGAAACCATGCCCAAGATCTGAGCAATTTGGTCAATCGGACCTTCAACTTGATTGCCGTTGATAACAAGTTGGATCGTGGTCATTGTCTTGTGGTGGTGGTCGGCGTCAGTGGTGCGCCGTTGAGTGAATGATGCCACACCAGAACCGACCAGATCCAGCGACCTTGTGCCACTGATCGAACTGTCACAGCATCAGGGTTTTGGTGTGGTTTGCTGCTATCTTAAGGGGACAACTAGCACCAACGGGAGAAGGGTATCTCTACTGAACAATACATCGCCACTCCCCCTGCCATAAAATAATTATAACAATACATGAAGAAAAGTGGATCAGGCACCACCCCGATCCACAGTAACCCACTCACCTACGCTATGATCTTATGTTCTCGTTCGCGCTGGGTGACTTTAACATTCAGCGACGGCAAACCCCTTCCGTCTTTGTCTTATAATTGTATCATCCAGTCCGCGTCTTTGTCAAGTGTTGCCCAGAAGTGATTGCGTCCGTTCATACTTGTAAGAAACACGCGATTGCCTATGTGTTGCTCAATGATACATTGTGCATCAGATCCCATCAGATTCGCAAAACGATTTTTTGCTTTCTTCGAGATGGGTGTAACAGTTGCGAGTTTCATGATCTCGATGTGTTTTGTATGTGTACAATCTAGTCGAGATTGTGTGTCTCGTCGAGATTGTATGTGCCAGTTGTTAAGGTGTCACACTCTCGACGAGTTCCTGTAAGATTTCTTCATCATAGACTCCGGCGATTTCATTTAGTACATCTTCGGGTCCCATGTTGCTCATGTTCTCTACAATCGTATCATAGGCAAATTGCACCAGACATTTGACATCCATCTCATCTACAATACGCTCGGCGTAGTTTTCAACCAGTTGATTCAGTTGTTGGGAAGTGAGGTTCATCATTCGTCTCCGAAGTTGTTAGAAAGAAAGTCTTCAAGTTCAGTGAGTTTGCTCTCACTCATGTTCCAAACATACTCACTGATAACAGTATCCAAAAGGTCAGGATCTTCACGACACTTTTCTTTCAGAAACCACTCCAGTTCTGTTCGGTTAGTCATTTCCTCAGAGGAGAATTGTAGTAACGACGAAAAGCAGTGAGAATAATAATACCCGTTGAAACCACACCAACCAAACCAAGGAAGGTAACAGCATCACCAGTGAAAGTGTAAGAATCAGGCATTTTCAAAGAGCAGGTGGATCTTGTTGCGAATGGCATAAACATCTTCTGGATTGTATTCTTCAACATCCAGAGCATTGCCGATGAAGTTGTAGATCATGTCCCACTGATCTTCAGTGAACAGTTGGCGATAGATGTTTTTAGAAAGAGTGTCAGACATCAGAAGTCCCAGTTAGAGTTCAGAAAAGCGTTCCAGGTGAGTTCATCATTGTCATCTTCATCCCTCATTTCGGGAATGTCGAAGATTTCACCAGGAGCATCAGCAATTTCGATCCAGAGAGTGTCTTCCATGTGTTTGGGGGTGTGTGGTTGACTTTGTAAGTATAAGGGCACTGGAGGCGATCCTAGTGCCCTCTTGTGCCAGTTTCAGAACTGGGTGGTCTTCATAATTTCTTCTGCAAGTTCATCACCTACAGCACCAGCAATGAACTCCAAAGTAGAGTCATCATCCTCACCTTCTGCAACCCAGATGTCTTCAATTAGCATTGCAACATCAGTGTCACCTTGACCAGGATTTTGGTCAAAGGATTGCATCATCATCTGCACAGCATAAGAGAACAAATCATCTTGATCCATCTCGTTAATAACACGATAGCAATGATCCTGCAAAAGATTACTAACTTGTTCAGAAGTGAGTAGTTTAGTCATGAGTTTGAGTGGTTGACTTGTTTAGTATAAGGGCACTGGAGGCGATCCTAGTGCCCTCTTGTGCCAGTTCCTATGCTGTCACATAGTTGGGGATTTCCACCCGATCCACTGGTCCTTTCCAGTTAAGTTTGAACGCCTTCCAGTTATCATTCAGATCGAACAGGTAAGCATACTCTTCACCACCCAGATTTCCTGAGATAAACTCATCGAAACTGGTGTGAGAAGGTTCTTCACCATCACCTCTTTCTGAATGATACAGAGGTTGTGGTTCACGATCATTCTCATACATCAGATAACCAGCAGCATCATGAATATATTCTCCGTTCTCATCACGGAGAGCAGTATCATGATTCCAGGTGCCACGAGTTCGAAGAGTTGACATCGAACCACCATCAATGAGTTCTTGTACATCTTCGCGGTTCTGATAGTGTTCTACCAGAATTTTGCCATTGTGTTCTACATAACCATCCCAGTGGCAGTAGACGCTAACCACAGAGTGGTCAGGCATTTCGATTCCGATGCGTGAACGGGTTCCCATGGTGTTGTTGGGGTGTTGGGTTGACTTTGTAAGTATAGGGCACCCTTGGAGATCTCCAGAGTGCCCAGTGGACAGATCAATAACCGTCCATTGCGTCTTCCAGCATAGTCACAAGACCGTCGAAGTCTTCGCTAGCAGGAAGAACCGTGATCAGGGTATTGACCAGATCAGAACCGTACTCATCCCGAAGATCGTTCAGGTACTCCTTCCGATTGGCGTAACCGTTGTCAGTGTAGATGCTCATGGTGAAAAAAGCAAGCGGTGAAGTGGTCTCTCAACCACCAACCAAACATAGATCAGAACAGGGAGAGTTGAACAGCGTCTTGTGACAGTTCAGAAAGTGGCACAAGCATCTGGACAATCCGATCCATTTGGTCTCCGTCTTCCATGACCACATCACCCTCATCAAGGTCGCAGAAACCATAGCAGTCCATCTGCGTCTTGTAAAGGGTTTTGTCTTGCAGGAAATATACCGACTGATCAGACACAAAAAGTTTCATAGGGGTCTTGAGGAACATGGGACCACCATAGGACCTTTTGCGTCTTCTGTCAATCAGTACAGGTCATAAGAATCATTAATCTCTGCATGTACGCATTCGTCCCCGTCCAGACGTAGGATATCCTTCCAGTCTATATCATGTACGTCCAAATCATCATAACACTCAATGTCAAGTGTGACTCGTACCAGGCGTTTTTGTGCTAACATGATTCTAGTTGCGATGTGTACAAATTATATCATGCATAATGACGATATGCAAGAGATTCGTAGTCTTGCCCGTCTCGCGCATATTCCTCGTCGAGATCCTGTTCATCTAGATCATATGCATTGTCGTTGCCGTATGTATAGTCGAGATCGTAGTCGTCGTACATAACTCGTCGAGATCCTATGAGAACAATGTGATTATAGCATGAATCTCGACTAGATGCAAGTATGATGCCTGGTCTCGACGAGATACATGAATCTATATATGCGATCTCGACTAGATTTGTGTGCTTTTGAGCATATCTCGACGAGATCTCATAAGAATTCGTAATATAAAAAGTCCTTATGGGGGTTTTTGGGCGCTCGCGGGGGTGAGGGCTTGACAAACTGCGCGTCTTATGCTAAACTCCCTTAACTTGCATAAGAATCAGACGTTTAATCATAAGAATCAAAGGTATTATAAGAACTAAAGGTATTATAAGAATCAGACGTTTAAGCATAAGAATCAGACGTTTAATTATAAGAACTAAAGGTATTATAATAATTCTCCACAGATATCATAAGTTTTCCACAGTTTTTCCACAACTAAACAAAATAGCAATATATGTTTTTTAATATATTTTTTTAATTAACAACAATTTAACAAAAGTAATAATAATCATGAGTCGTATTACTAAAAGACCACAGAACATGTGCTATAACTGTTGGTACACATGGTATCCAAGAGGTAAGAACATATCAAACATTTGTCCTAATTGTGGTAGTCGAAGTACTGGACTTGATCTCAGTGGTCTTGTAGTACTACTGATATTATTGGTAATATTATTCTCTATTTTTTAATTCATCATTTAGTAACTGAACATAAGCATCAACTTCGGGTGACGAATAAAACATAGCATCTGCAAGTTCACACCATAGATCCTCCGATGGAGCGTCTTTCATTTCTTCTTGAGTGAGAAAGCAAGGTGGTAGTATCATTGATTATCATCCACAAGTTGACGCAATTCAAGAAGCAGTTCAGGTGTACACTTCTCTAGTATCATTTCATCCTCATTATCAGGATAAAACAATTCATTACAATAATAATCAAACAACTCATCATTCAGATATGAGAGATTGTCCAATTCCTGATAAATCTCAGCAGAGAGATCTTCGAATGTATCCAGTACTCGATTAGGAGTGTACTGACTTGTAAGTTGAGTCATGAGTCAGAATAAAGAATGTCGTTCACTATTTGGCGAAACTTATCAGCATCAGTCACACATTCATAAGACAGTTGTGAATCTTCGATGTCATACTGTTTCATCTCTAGAGTGTGAATCACGTCATTCATGATTTCAGTCAGAGCGAAAAGTTTGTCTGCATCAGTCATTTGTTTGCAAGATAGTTGAGATTGTTTGTGATACGTTGTGCTTCTGCCGATGACTTACATTCAGATGCAATGTAACTGAATCCATTGGAGAATGTGCGACGGATCTGATTACCTTTGGCGGTATAAGATCCGTGCATAACAGGAATCTGATTCAGAAGAAAGCGAATCATTAACCTCCACCATACACATAGTCTACAATACCGGCAGGATGATTTACACCTTCGATGACAGTAAACTTTGCAAACCTATCAAACTCATCAGCATGATATTCATCACTGAACTCTTCAACAAACAACTCACGGCATTGTTCTTTAGATTCTGCGGCGATGACTATCATACCAGAAGTGTAATCAGTCAGAACATCATTGATAATGTAGAGATTCATGATGCTTTTTTTATTAGAATTTGTATAAAGTGAAATTAAATCAGAATATGACCAATATCGCTGATCAGTCGCATCAATTGCATTACGCATATTTTTGCGAATTTCTTCCCATTCATCAAAAGTAGTATCCATATTCACATCATCACAGTAATTGATAATAAAACCAATAAAACTATGTGGAGTCCGCATTACATTGTAAATATCCTGTTCACGCCAATCTTCACGGCACAGAATATTCAGTGCTCTTGCACTCCTTACATATTCAACTTCAGGATAAATTCCAACTCGTTGAAAGCATTTTGGTTCTTCGGATAGATTCCAAACTTCCTTACGACGTTTTGTTGTTTCTTTCCATTCTTTTAATTCATGTGAATTCAACTTAAAAGAATGGTATTTTTGATCAGAAAGTTCATTACAAATCAACTCCCATTCATCAAACTTTAACCAAACATTGCGACGTGACATAATCAATCCTCAGAGTAAAGTTTCCAGGAGTCAGCATGAAGACCAAGTTCTTCACATCGGACTTCATATGCAATTCGATGAAGAAGACGGGTATCCATATTCTCCACTTGTTGAATGATGGAACGACGGATTTGCTTGTCTTGTGTGGTGTCGGTAACCATGAGAGATTTGTGTTGATTACCTTTGTATTATAAGGGCACACCGGGGCATGTGGAAGGGTGTGTGTGCCAGTTGATCAGGTGTCCTATCTTGGATTGCGAATATCAGTATCTCTGGTTGTAAAGTCTCTGGATCTTCCGCGATTTGATTCAAATCCGTGTGACTTATAAAACTTTGCTAACTTTGCCTTCTTACCTTTATCAGGATCCTGAGTAAGAGTCATTCTTTTTTTCTGTTTATCAGCATACTTGGTAAGACCTTTCATCACTCTTGTTCCAATTCCTTTACCTTGCATATTTGGAGGAACAAAGAGTTGATTTACACGCAGATCACCAGATTTATCATCGTGTGATACATCAACATTTGTTCCAGGATACTTTCTTCCATATGCACGATCTATTTTGCGAAGAACTTCCTTTGGTGGTTTTGCTTCCTTTGCTTCGGCAATGAATTGAGAGAATGTTTTCATCTAAACCTCTTCGGAATCTTTGGTTTTTGTACTGTTCCCGTAGTATTTACAATTCTTTTAGATGCATACTCCGGATCCATTACAACAGAATAATGTTGTCTTCCAAGAGCATCAGTGCCTCGTTGTCCTTGTGTTTTAACTGCTTTGGCACCTTTTTCTGGTTTTTTCTTAATTGATTTCTTGGGTAATAACATCGTAACATTTGATGTATTTTCACCTTTCCTTTTTGCAAATCCGCGAGCAGTGTTAGAATGAGTAGCAGCATATACTTCATCACCACTATATCCCGATTTTTTGATCTTTTCAGCAGAATCTGATGAAGTACCGTGATGAACTCTCACCATTTTCATTCTCTTTTCTGCTGCTTCTGCAATGAACTCTGAGAACGTCTTCATTTTCTTTTTGGTTGTGTCTTGGATCTTTTTGGTTTGTCTGATGCTCTCATTGTTGGTTCTGGATTCTTATCAATCGATTTATTAGCAACTTCTTTATCCACCATAATATAAGAACCTTTTGGAACTTTTCTCAACGGATTTTCATGAGCATCAGGAACTCTTACAACTTTCT
>Ga0181343_1000670_pt1 | contig 14488 bp, 16 predicted proteins | sample Su13VDMLBSD_FD_130110 | JGI IMG/M metagenome (GOLD analysis project Ga0181343, IMG submission 130110) | Freshwater viral communities from Lake Michigan, USA - Su13.VD.MLB.S.D | ecosystem: Environmental > Aquatic > Freshwater > Lake | place: USA: Michigan | collected 2013-07-15 | reverse complement strand
ACCACACCACAACAACATCCTCATCGTCAATAAAACGCAATAAGTGTCAAAAATCGTCAATCAATAAAAAATAAAGTCCGACGCGCGTGTTATACTCGTATAAAATCGTGAAAAATCGTGAAATATGGAAAAAATACGCTTTCCCGCGCAAAATATGACAAATTACGGCTTTCCCGCCAAAAAATAAGTAAAATACGGCTTTCCCGCTATAAATAAGACAATTCCCGGCTTTCCCGCCAAAAATATGAGAAAATACGGGTTCGCGCCAAAAAAAATAAGACAATTCCCGGCTTTCCCGCCAAAAATGACGTCATAACTATGAGTTCAACATCCCAGTTTTCGATGGCTGTGGTTGATCGAAATTAAATGGCTGTGGTTACTCGCGTTTATAAAACCTCCGGATTTGGGGGTCAAATTTCAGTTTTGAAAGCATATAACAAACATAAATACATATATCAGACGTTTACAATTCAAAAATTGGTGCCCTTTTTTGGATTTCCACCCAACTTTTTTGGGTCAAATGAAATTCATGCATGCATGGTAGTTAGGTACATAGTATAGCAAAACTCTTGCATTTTTTTTCTACGATTGATTGCATCAAATGTGGTCTAGATTGTCGTATTTCCCTTGTAACCACTGAATTGCCTTGAATTGCCTTGAAACAAAAAAGCATGACATTTGGTCATTCTAAAATAGTACCACTTACATTCGTTTACAGTACCATCCTATTAGAGTACCACTTTCATTCCGTTAGAGTACCAGTTACATTCCGTTACAGTACCACTCCATTAGATTACCATTTTGATCTTTTACAGTACCACTTCCTTTTGAGTACCGCTTACATTCACTTACAGTACGCAGAATCCAAAATTTTGGATTTCACTTTTTTCTACCCTTTTCTTCTTATTTTTTTTTTCCTCTTTTCTCCCCCTCCTCCTCACCTATTAATAATCATAGTAGTTATAATGTCGTCTCAGAAAACTGCTATATCTCTAGATTTTGATTCTGTGTCTTCCTTAGATAGAATCGATGATTGGAAGAGTCACAACGATAGTAATACGCTAACTGACATTCTAGTAGAATCGAATGCAAAGTTGGGTACTCGAGATTCACTGGATATTCTTAAACATTCTGCATTTTTTATTATTAAATTGTTAAAGAAGTTCGGGGAACATGGTGCCCTTAAATATAAAGATAACATTGTTGATGTTAGCGGTTGGGTTCTTAATTCGGATGATGACTATATCAATGTCTATTTGTTCGAACTACCTCACGATGGTAATAATCCATTTCATTATATTAAAGTACTTCACCCCGTCTCAAATAAGTGGCTTGGTATTGCACATCTTTTCAAAGATAAGCATAAACTTGCACCTAAAATATCCGATATATACTACTGTGCGTTGGATTTCCTTAGTAAAGTAGTAATCCGATATTATAATGAGAAGAAATTCGAAGAGGAAGCAGGTTATATGACAGTCATCGAGAAGGAGTACAATCGCATCAAACGAGCTGGAGGATGTTTCAAACACGCTCTGGAGATGAAACACTTGACATGTCAGTGTGAGGTGAAAGTTAAAGAACCTACTGAAAAGGTAAGTGTCGTAGTATTAGTAATTCTATTCTTTCAGATACCTACTTATATATGTTTCCTTTCTAAACAGAAACCTGTCTTCAGTACCGATCCCGTTGAGATCAAGATCGGGCATAACACTTTCACCTTGCCTATACGTTTGATATCCACTACCCATGTCATGGCTGTTGATGAAGATATGGATGACGTTCAGGAACAGTTGTCTGCACACATTGCTTCATTTGAGTATAAGCCTCCAAATGATCCAGGTGAACGTAGGAGAAAGAAAAGGAAAACAGGAACCACACCACCATCAACACCTAAAAATGATTCTTCTCAAAATAAAACTACTGATAATCGTGATGCCACTCCCATCATTGGCTATCAGCCTATCTCCCCCCCTCGTAAAATTACTAATCAGTAATTTATTTCTATTTTAATTTTTTAGTTTCTTCGTTATTGTTGATTTGATATTTGGGAGGGGTTTTTAGATTTAGTTTTCGCATAAGAGACATTCCATTTCAGTAATTATTTTGTTTCGTTTCCTTTAAAGACATACATAACATGAGTAAAAAAGAACAATCTCTGTATTACGATGATAGTGCCGGCATCTATGCATTTATGCCATTCGAACGATTCGATCAATTTGGCAAAGCTGCTTTTAAAGTCGGTAATACTGAACAGAGCTTTCAGAAGCGACTTGGTGCTTACCATACATACTTTTTTGAAGGAGTATGGGTCGTTGCGTTAATTAAAGTATACGCAAAACGAGGTAAGAAGCTTCCGGTAAACTTCAAACAGATTTTAAATACAATAGAAAATTTTGTTTTATTAGAAATTAAATTAGAGGGTGGTGAAATAATCTATGATAAGAGAAGAAAATGGAAGACCGGGCAGACTGAATGGGTATACACTGACCCTTTCACTGTAAAAAAAATATTTCAAAAAGCTATTGTACATTTTCGAAAAATACATAAAGACTTAGGTTTTTTACTTGATTCAGTCGATATAAATAAATCTATAAAGTCTATTAACAATAGTTATAATGAAAGAAAAAAAATAAAGAATAAATATATTGGTGAATACATTTTTAATTTGTCGTCATCCAATAACAAAAAAACATAAATAAATTTCTTTTGTAAGAATTAAAAATAAAAAAAAACATGGATAATTTAAATTTATCGTACATTGATAATTGGGTGATAAAATTTGGTAAATACAAGGGAATACAATACAAAGAATTAAGAGATAGAAATTATATTATCTGGTTATTAGATAATGATATTATTAAGAACACAAATATAACCAAATATTTAAATAATAAAATAAATTCTTAGAAAAACAGAAAATGTTCACAAATAAAAATAATTTCTTAGACAAAGACATTTACAATAAAGTGAAACATGAATCTGATAAATATTTCACAGATAAAAAAATCTTACCAAGTCATGAAGAATATCAAAATTACTTCCTTAAACTTTACATGAAAAAGGGGGGTAAATTACTACGCCCTCGTATTATATTAGAAAGATCACCCCTTAAATATAAAAAATGGCGCGTTTATCTACCAGATGGATCCCATGTGGATTATGGAGATGATAGGTATCAAGATTACACCCAACATAAAAATTTAAATCGCAAAAATTCCTATAGAAATCGTCATAAGCACGACAATATTGAGAACCCCCACTTTCCGGGCTTCTGGAGCTGGCATCATTTATGGACTTACCAAGATGGTAAGAAGGCATTTAAAAATGCTGAAAAAAAAGCAATAAAATATTTCATTGAAAGTAAATGATATTGATCAAAACAAATATTTCTAACGACTATAAAAAAGGTGATAAATTTATCTATAAAACATATTTTTACGTTGAACAAATAAATGATACCGATTTACTCATAATATATGAAAAAGAGTGGAAAGATTTATATAAATTTAAAATTCTATATCTACCAATTTATAATATCGAAAATAATATCATTACACTCATGAAATTGAAAATATTTTATTATCATAATTAATAAAATCAAAAAATATGAATTTAGAAACATTCAAACCAAAATTCGAAGTAATTATTTCTGGTATCAAATATATTCCAAAAGGACATAAATCTGAAGTAGAACAGAAAGATAGTGTTGATTTTACGTTCACCGTGAAACATAAATTTAATAAAGAAGTAAAACAATTTCAAACTGCTTATGTTGTGGAAGATACAGAATTAGATATGAAAGATCACGCAAAAAATGCTTTTTCTATACTACAAATCCAAATATTCGATTGGGCATCTCTTGTTGAAAATAAAAGTCCATTGGAAGGATCTATTTTACAACTCTAGAACTTTAAACTCCTATTGCTATCCACCAAAATTGTTCAGTTCCAGCACCAAAAGAAGATCCACCTTGTTGATATTGTTTTCTCCAATTAAACCCTGTTGTGCTCACACCATTGATATTGATTACATAAAGTGAATTCGCGACATTCGCTTCCATCTGACAGATCACAAAAGGTGTACTTGTAAATGTATATCCAAATGTAATTGAACCTGTATTATTTGTATCGTTACTTTTACCATATTGTATTTTTACCCCTGTGGAAGAAACTAAAGGTGTATAAGAAGCGCTTCCTGTCCCTACACGAATATATGATCCTTGTGTCAAAATGTCTCCATTAGAGTTAAATTTCACTTTTTCAATATTATTTTGGTTAAATTGATACCCGGTCATTGTATTATCGAAATTAAGTATGTTAGTTCCGGTTCCTGCGAAAACTCGTGCTTTTGTTAAAAGATTATTATCTGTCCAACTTAAAATACCAAATGCTGTACTTGTTCCATTCATTACGAATTCTGGATGAGTTGTATTATTTTTGACGTAGAGCTTTCCATCATTAATTTGTGTATCTCCTCCAATCTCTAAAGGATATGTCGTGGGGGTTCTATTAATGCCTACACGATTATTGGTACTGTCAACGTAAATTCGATCAGTATCTACAGATAAAGTACTATCAAGTTGGGTTGCTCCTTTTACACGTAGTCCACCACTTACTGTCCCTCCGATCTTTTTTAGGTAACGTAAATCAGCTTGGTCTTGACTCATCTCGTCATTTCCTTGAGAATGAAAATTCTCTGAATTAAATATTGTCAATATTTCGTTGGGAGGTGTATAACTAACCATTTGTTTAATTTAATTTTATTTGTTTATTAATTAATATAAGATAAAAAATTTCAAATATGGATAAAAACAGTCTCATTAATTTTTATAACAAAATCCCAGATTCAATCAAATCTAAGTATTATAATCCAAACTATAAAAATCATGGAATAGAAATTCCATTCAGAATGCTCGTTTGTGGAAATTCAGGTAGTATGAAAACTAATTTTGTTTTAAATCTGATTCAAAAATTTCATGGGACTTTTCACAAGATTATACTTGTAACAAAACAACCAGATGAACCATTATATCGTTTTTTACAAGATAATGTTGATAGTGAACAAATCGATGTTTATTCAGATTTAGAAGATCTAACTTCACTTGAAGAATTAAATGAAGAAAAAGATATTCAGTATCTCGTAATATTTGACGATTTAGTATTAGAAAAACAACAACGTAAAGTTGAAGAGTATTTTATACGAGCTCGAAAAATCAGTGGGGGTATTTCATGTGTTTATCTTACACAGAGCTATTACAAAACACCTAAAGTTATACGTATTAATTGTAATTATATTATTCTTAAAAAGATAAGTTCTATACGTGATATTTCATTAATTTTATCAGAATTCAATCTTGGGAATATATCGAAATGTCGATTATTAGAAATGTATGAACATGCAATTAATGATGATCCTACTAATTTCTTTTTAATTGATATAAACAAATCAGCTTTTCGCAAAAATTTTTTATATTTGTATAATTAAATTATCAATCATGGACACACCCGAAATACGATATAAGAAATATATGAATTTACTTGATCAACAATCTTCTTTAAATAGATATTATGCAAAGAAAAATCAGCAATATCAAGAGCAAATTAAGTATGATATTCAACCAGTAGCCCCCTCTTATAAGACACAAGAAGAAGAGTTAAATGATGTAAATCTTCAAAGAAATAAAGCATATGAAGATTTGCAAAAAATTGTTAAAATTGAAGTAGCAAAAGAGTTCATTTTATCATTGGATGATGAGGAAATTGTGCTTTTCAATCAAGTATTTAGTCGTTTTAAAGAAGAAATAAGAGGATTTAAAAATTTAGATAATATGTTCTTATCCAGTTTATGGAATCGTTTTCTTGATAAAATACAAGTAACAGGGGGGATTTCAATTCCTCTTGAAGAAAGTTCATTGAAACCAGCATTATTAGACGCGGTCAAAGAAGAAGAGATTATAAGAGTAAAAACGAGGAAGGACGAAATGTATAAAACAAGAATCCAAAACAAGATTCAGACATTAGTAAATAACATTTCCATCAAAGAATTAAGTTTAGAAAATTTATATAAAGAAAAAAATTTATTGCCAAATTTACTAGAGAGAGATGTAGGGAAAGTCAATCCAGAAAATATTGATGTTATTAATAAAATCCGTGAAAGATATAACAAAAAAGATGAATCAATCAATAAAAAAATTACCAATCTATTAAATTCAATTTCAGAAATGGAGAACAAAAAAACTTTATTAGAAAATGATTTAATGGTAGTTAAAGAAGAAGAAATTGTAGGAAAGGGTTTGAAAATTTCAACACCTGAGAAATTACCTAAATATGTCGAGTTTGGTCGTTATATAATTCATGTTCCCAGTTTACACGAAAATTTCTTAAATCTGAAATATCCATCGAAAGGTTTAACAATCCATCAATTACCTCGTACAAAAATTTCTAATTCTCTCAAAAATGTTTTATTTGATGCTCTGGAAAACAAAAAATTATCACAAAATAAAATTAAACATCTCGAAAAAGATGAATTAAGACTTCTAAAAAAAGCATGTGATTTAGCTCATATCGAACATCATATTTATATTAAACAAGACGAGGAAGAATTTGAGAGGTTTGATTTGTTACGAGGACAAGTTCAAGCTGGAAATGATAATCCAGATATTATTAAAGAACTCAAACTATATCTTCATAAATTTTTAGCGGATGGAAGAATTAAACGTCATGAATTCAATAATGTGATGTATGAGATAATGAGTTTGTAATTAAAAAAAATATGTTTTCTAGAAATAAATAAAAAACCATGACCAAAACTTTAATTTTAAATTCCTCAAATATTACAAGTTCCAAAAATAACCAACTAACATTTAACTTTCCAGGTGGTTCCACACAATTTAAGGATAATAAAATAGCTTTATGCGGTATTTCTATTTATTACTCATGGGATAATATTAATTCAACTAATAATACTTTTACTTACACATGGATTGACTCAACAGTAAATACTGTAACCATTCCATCAGGATTTTACACTATTCAAGATATAAATTCTTTTTTACAAAGTGTTATGATCACAAATACACATTATTTAGTGAATAGTACAGGAGATAATGTTTACTATTTGGAATTTGTCGAGAATGCTCAACTATACGGCATTCAGTATAATAGTTACCCAGTGCCAACATCTTTACCCTCCGGATATACAAAACCAGGAGCGTGGAGTTTCCCAGGTTCAGCATCAACACCTAGAATTACAATTTCTTCTACCAATACTTTTAGTAATATTATTGGTTTCAATGCAGGTACGTACCCTTCCGTTTCACAAACAACGAATTATTCAAAAATATCTGATACTACTCCACAAATAACACCCATTCAATCTTTAATTCTTACATGTAGTCTTATTGATAATCCATTGTCCATACCTAATAATATCATGTATTGCTTCTCTCCTAATGTAACCTTCGGCTCTTTAATTCAAATCAATCCTAACTCCCCAATATTTAATAATATCAAAGATGGTTTTTACCAGAATTTAGTTATAACCATTTACGATCAAAATTTTCAAGAGATTACGATCAAAGACAATAATATTGTGATTTTGTTGCAAATTATGTAATTTATTTTCTTTTTCTAATAGTATATCACGAAATTAAAAAAAATGAGAATTTACAGACCTAAACGTAAAATGATGCTTTCGACTTTGAAAAGACAACATGCAAGTACTAAACAAGGGGGAGCAGTTGTTGTACTTAAGAAAGTAGTTTCACAACAACATAAAAAACCTTCTACTTTACAAAAACTAAAACCAATTCGATTCAACTTCTAAAGATAACTTTTTCTTAATTTTTTTTATATTTCTAATTACATATAGACTAAAATCAAAAATGTCAGCCGATCAATTGGTATTTGAAGAAAGTTTAGATGTTGATTCAACACAACCCATTTTCACCGATAAAGATTACACTTATATTTTAGACTCAAATAACGGGAGTTACAACGGTCAAATCACATTCGAAAGTTCTCAACTTTCCAATAATGATCGTTATATAAACTGGAGCGAAGCCTATATCGAAATTCCTCTCGTACTTAGTTTGAATGCTACAGCTGTAACTACAGGTTTCCATGCTGTGGCATCTCAGTATTCGGCAAGTCTCAAATCAGGGTTTTGGAATATGATTAATTCAATTTCAGTTGATGTAAACGGTCAGAACGTTGTTTCATTAACTCCATTTACCAACATGTACATCAATTTTAAAGCTCTTACTACTTTTTCACAAGAAGATCAAGAAAAATTCGGTCCTCTTCTTGGGTTCGCAAAAGACGATTCTTTGTCCTTTAATTATGCTAATGCAGCTTCTACCAACGGTATTTATACGAATAATAACCAGAATTACGTGAATATTTTTCCCACCAATGTCGCCACTGCAAAACCCGTTGGAAATACTGGACTTCTAAAACGACAACTTAATCATTGCTTTGATCCCGCACAAGTTCCATTTTCAACATTTAATTCTGCAGCTGTTTCCAGGACTATAGGAAAGAATTATTTCGAAGCAGTAGATTCAACCACTACGAACAATGGGTATAAAGTGTGGTATATTCTCGCTACTATTCGCCTCAAAGATGTTACCGACTGGTTCGATAAGTGTCCAATGGTGAAAAATTCTCAAGTCAAAATCGTTATTAATACAAATACATCCACTTCACGAGTTGCATGTACAACTGTTGGTACATTGATGACTTCAACTGCAACCAATATTTCTCTTCAAGGAGGTACTAACCCTGTTTTAATTTCTAGTGCCGCAGCCAACAACGGTATGGCTTCTCTCGTTGCACTCGGAACAAACCCTTCATATGATTTGAATTTAAGTATTCTTAGATGTACAAACAGCTCTCTTCCTGCAGGAGGCGCTAATGGATGTCCTGTGGCTTCTCATCAATCTCTAACTTCTTGTCGTTTATACGTTCCTTTATACCAATTCAATCCAGATTACGCTCAAAAAATGCTTTCTGTAGGATCTGTGAAAAAGGTGCAATATCGCGACATCTATGAATACACCGTGAATTCTGTTTCTGCAGGAGGAACATTCAACAGTATTTTGTCGAATGGTATTGTTAACCCTAAGCGTCTTGTTATCGTACCCATCCAAAATAACGGAGCTGGAAATTTATCTCCTTTAGCATCACCTTTTGATACATCTCCATGTACCACAGCCCCCCTAGCTGCTATCACTCAATTCAATGTAATGGTAGGGGGAATTAATGTATTCTCTTTGAATCAAAATTTGGATTTCGAGGAATTCCAACACGAGTTATCGGAGACCGGGGTGAACTTTGGTAAAACAACGGGTCTTGGGAGCGGTCTAATTTCAGCTCTTGATTTCCAAACTTCTTATCGTTACTTGACTGTCGATTTGTCTAGACGCTTGCCTAATGAAGATTCTATTCCTAAATCCATTCAAATTATGGGGACCAATGCATCTCTTATCGGTCTCGATCTATACTGTTTCGTCGAATATGAAAAAGAAATTAAAATTGATATTACAACAGGTCAAATTGTTCGTTAATCAAATTCTACATTTTCAAAAATTAAAATATTAGGTTTATAATATTAACTAAAACATGTCGACAGTCACTATTGAACTAACTGATAAAAATATTAAAAAGCTTCTAAATCACGAACCCACACTCATAAAATATAGCCAACTGATTTCCAAGACTCCCACTCATCAAATCATGCTCAAACCAAGAAAACATAAAAAAGTTCAAACCTCAATCAGAAAAAACAAAGGATTAGTTCTAAGTTTAGAACCCGATGAAATAGCTGGCTCTGGTATTATCGATAATTTGAAAAAACTTCACAGAGATGCAAAACCTTTTTTAAGGCGTACCGTGAGACGAATTGCAAAAGAGGGGGCTAATACTTTGGTGGATACTGCATCAAATTTTGTTCCAGGTGGTAAAATGATTGCTCCTTATGCGCATAATTTAGTAAATAAATATAGTGATCAACTAGTTAATAAAGTCGGGGATCTTACTGGAGCTTACGGACTTCCTCAACAACAATATCACAAACAGACTTGGGGTGGTAGTTTTAGACCAGCAGGTTACTAAAATTAAAATATTTATTTCATAGATACAATAAAAATGTTGACAAATAAAGAAGTTTCTGAGATTTGTAAAAAAATCAATATTCCACTAGTTGGTGTATTTTCTAAAAATGAATTACCAGATTTTGTGAAACATAGAGGATATATTATTAACTTACAAGACTCAGATAAAGGGTACGGATCTCATTGGGTCGCACTTTCTATCAATAAAACAGGTAAAGCTGAATATTTTGACAGTTTTGGGTTTCCTGCACCTAATGATGTCGATGAATTTTTAAGAAATAATGGATTTATTCCGTACACAAGTAGTGAAAAACATCTTCAAAATATTGATTCTGGTACCTGCGGCTATTACTGCATTGCTTTTTTACATTATACATTAGTTAGAGGGGGATCATTAAAAGGATTTTTAGATTTGTTTTCTCCAGATGTAGGAGATAATAATAGAATTTTAAAAGCATTCTTTTTAAATTTGTAATTTTTCGTGTAATTTTCAGAAATTATAATAAAAATAATATAATATAATAATAATAATAATAATAATAATGTCAGAAAACAAGAAAATAGATTGGAAAAATAAGGAGGATAGGAACTCGTATTTTAGAGAACTAATGCGTCAAAGGCGTGGTATTAAACGTCATGCTAATATCATGGAAGACGGATCTCTTTGGTCAGATAACCATCCATACGGTAAATTTGATACTAATGAAGAACGTCTTCAAAATATGCGTGAAAATAGAAAATCACAATCAAAGAGAACAGTTTGTCATCTTTGTAATAAATCATATTATATGGATGAATTCGAGAAACACAATTTTAGTAAAGCTCATCTATTAGCAGTAAAGGATCTAAACGTTCCTTTTTTTTAATAAAATCGGTTTTTTTAATATATCTTTATGTTTTAAAAATAAAATTAAAACAATTAAGTGCGTACAATTTTAAAATAAAAATATATTTTGTTATAAATAAACAGATCCAAATCGAAAATCATGACAATTCAAAGCCGTATCGCGAACTATCGTACCAAATTTCAAAATTTGACTACCGTGAACTCCGTGATGATCAATGGTGTCACTTACATTTTACCAAAGAACGCACAAGGAAAACTGATTACTCGTAAGATTAAACAAGGATCCGCGACTCATCGTTTATTGATTAGAAACTTTCCTAGTCAGTTCGAAAATAACATTAATTTAACAATTCGCATGCGAAGGACTGGGACACCTATCTACAAGATGAAGAGAGATGATTTTAAAAGATTAGGGTTTCGGACTAAAAAACAAGGACTTGCAAAGGTACGTTTGTTGAAAAGTCAAAATACTGTCCTTCATTCATTTGAGGATCTTGAGTCTTACTTGAATTTACATCAACATCAACAACAAGAAGATGATCAAATGGATCTACAAGAAGAAAATTTGAATGAAGATGGTAATGTTATTAAGTTTTCAGATTTGCAAAATGATGTTAAAAAATGGAATTCTGAAAATAATCCAAAGAATGAATTTTTTGAGATTATTATTCAGAGTGCCATTTCTGATGTTAAAAGGACATTTCGATTTAATTGTATTGAGCATTTCACAAATTGGATTCAACGTGTGATCAAAGATACCGAAGGAAAGATTGATGACTATGGATATATTTTAGCTGAACTTGATGTAGATGATTTATTTTCAGATTATGTTATCCTTGAAAATATTAACATAGTTTCTGGTGGATGTAATAAACATAAATTAGGGAAGAACAAAACATTTAAAAGCGCATTTTATGATTTCAAATTACACAATCCATATTCAGAAAATAATAACTGTTTTTTTCGTGCACTGGAACATATAAGTAATATAAAAATTGATGTTAAGAGAGTACGTAAAACATTAAATTTGATTCCTGGTCAGAAAATTACAATTGGAGAAGCGTATCAAATCATGAATCATTTTAATATAATACAGGATTCAATCCAGATTATTGACTCAGAACATAATTTTATATTGGAGGATGATGTTAAATATATACTATTACTTGGTAGTCATTACTTTGCAGTAGATGAGTACAAGGAAATAAATTTGAATAGAATTAAAACAAAGAGAGGATTCCTAATGTTTGATTTTGAAACAAGGAAAACATCAGAATATAATGTGATTAAAAGAACAGGTCAGCAGATTTATAAATTGAAGGATGCGATATGTGGTGTTTATTTTAGAAAATATAAAAGTATAGAAAATGAATCATTTGTTTTAAGAACGACTAAAGATAAATCCTCGGCTCGTCAATTTTTAAATTGGTTGAATGAGGAATCTAAACATCCACGAAGCTATAATATATTGGCTCATAATGGAGGGCGATTTGATTTTTATTTCTTGATAGCTGAGATGACTGATCGTGAATTATTGGAATGTAAGATTCAGATGAGAGGAACTGCGATCATTGGGATCACCTATCGCGGTAATTTGTTTCGTGACAGCTATGCATTTCTTACATCTTCATTAAAGGATCTGTCAACGAGTTTCAATGTAAACAATGGAAAAAAGACTGAACATAATCTTCATGGACAAATCATTACTTCCGAACAGCTCTGTTTCTATAAACCGAAACTTGGATTTGATGAATTCATGGATTTACAGAACACAGATACTCAGTTTTGGTCTTTGTATGAAGAATATTGTCTTTACGATTGTATTTCTCTATTTGAGATTTGGGAAAAGTTTACAACATGCATAAATTCTCTCATTGAGAAAGTTAACCCTTATCTATTGAGAAAATGTGCCTTAATGTCATCAACCACGATCGGGAGCCACAGTAAAAAGATAATTGTCGAACTCAACAAATATGGAGGATACGAAAATAAATACAAGAAAGCAATCGATCAATTCACTGGAGTTTATTACGAAGAAGAAAGAAATAATAAGGAAATGTCAAAAGCTCAATCATATTGTGTTGAGAAAGGGGATTTACCAAGAAGTTTGTTTTATCGACATGTGAAAAAATATGATAAAAGAAAATATTCATTCTTGTGTAAATTCAAACGAGGGGGGATTTCACATTGCAATAAAAAGGGAAAGCATATGTCAGGAATAACAGGTGTCGATATTGCATCTCAATACCCTGCATCTTTGATTTATTCATATATTCCATGTGGATTTTCTTATTGGATTGATAATGGAAACATTGTAGATTATAATAAGGATTTACATGGATTCTACCGATTGAAAAATGTACGATTCAATAGTCCACATCTTTTCAAACCTGTAGCATCTAAACGAGGAGAGGATGCACTCGATTGGGCAACTAATGATTTTAATGAGTTGTATGTTGACACTTACATGATCAATTATTTGATTGAGAATTATGGTTTGATTTATTTTGACATTGTTCAAGCACTAGTCTCACAAGAACATGTTAAATCTGATAAAATTTTCGGTTCATATATAAACCCATTTTACGCATGTAAGAAACAACAAGACGAATATAAGAAGAAAGGTGACCCCCTGTATAACGAAGCACTTCGATCAACCATCAAACTATACATAAATAGTTTAACAGGTAAACTCGTAGAAGATCCGTCTAAACATTATTCTTTGAAATTACATGATAGACAACAAGACGACGAAAAAATTATCAATGGTGTTGGAATTGAGAGGACATTTAATGAAGAGAAGATCAATGAATGGATTGTATGTGGGATTATGGTGTACTCATATTCTAAGCGATTGTTATTTGAATACATTCGATGTCTACCTAATGATAGTTCTGATGTTATTCATGTAGAAACGGATGGCATTTATTTCAGTACACGTTTACTTGATACATTTACAGAAAATGTGAATAATTATCAAGGTTATTATCCTGTTAAATTTGGAGATGATGTTGGGAATCTTAAAATCGAGAAATCAACAAAGGAAGGTCAGGTAGCTTACTTTTTAGAAAAGAAATTATATATGATTAGTGTTAATAATGATTACATGAACAAACAACGAGATAAGAATGATAAAAACATTTATAGGGTTAAAGGGGTACCACAGTCTACATTATCTGAAGATGGTTCGAGGAAATATTTGGTCGATGTGCAGCTGTATGAAGATCTTTATAATTGGAAACCAGTAAAACGGTCATTCAATACTTTGAAAAAATCCTTATTTACAGAGAAAACAGCCATTTATAGCTATGAAATGACAAGAGTATTAAAACCAGCTAGTCAATATAGATTTTATAACTAATTTTATGGTTATAATGTAGAATATTTTTCCATATTTCACGATTTTTCACGATTTTTCACGATTTTATACGAGTATAACACGCGCGTCGGACTTTATTTTTTATTGATTGACGATTTTTGACACTTATTGCGTTTTATTGACGATGAGGATGTTGTTGTGGTGTGGT
>Ga0181343_1000669_pt1 | contig 14501 bp, 13 predicted proteins | sample Su13VDMLBSD_FD_130110 | JGI IMG/M metagenome (GOLD analysis project Ga0181343, IMG submission 130110) | Freshwater viral communities from Lake Michigan, USA - Su13.VD.MLB.S.D | ecosystem: Environmental > Aquatic > Freshwater > Lake | place: USA: Michigan | collected 2013-07-15 | reverse complement strand
TTTCATACGCCAAGCAGGATTTGTTTGACTTTGATCCTAAGACTTCGAGTCAGGCATTTGCTACTCCACGCTCGTGGAACTACGTTAGCGAGATCCTTGCTACCGCCGGCTTTGAAGGTGCAGAAATCTTTGAGCAGAAGGCAGAAATTGCTGGTGCAGTTGGTGAAGGCATGGCAGGTAAGTTTGTTGAACACCGCCGTATTGCTAGCCACCTTCCTAAGCCAGAAGACATTCTCGCTGGCAAGGTTAAGAAGCTAGACAATAAGTTGAGTCAAGAAATTTCCGCTAAGTACAGTCTTGTTGTTGGTATGACCTACGAGATCAACCAGCTCTACAAGGAGAGTGGTACTGGTGGAGACTTTAAGAAGTGCTTCAACAATGCTGTGTCATTTGCCTATGATAACTTTGAACCTGAAATGGTAGTGTTGTTCTTCAAGACTATTATGACAGACTATGGAATTAAGTTCAATATCCGCACTGATTTGGATAAGGAACTTTACAAGATCTTCTCTGAGCGTTATACCAAGTATATCGCTTAAGGGAGGATAGGATTGAGCCATCCTACCTTGTTACTCCCTACCTACAGCTCAATCCAGAACCCCCCGTTTAACGGGGGGTTCACCTTTTGTAAGTTGTTGATTTACAACGGAAAAATAGGTAGATTTTCCAGTTGACTTAGCCCTGTTTTCGTGTATAATATAAGTATAGTAAGAAGGATGGAGTAACTTATGAGCACCACTAGCACAGATAGCAAGAAGCGAGCAGTTAAGACTAATCGCCCTATTCCGGAGACTAAGAAGACTTCAGCTCAGATTGAAGATGCACTTATTAAGGCACGAATCCAGATGCTGATTAGTGCGCCATTTTTTGGTAACCTAGCTACTCGTTTGCGCTTCAAGGACGCAACAGAGTGGCTACCTACGTTAGCGACAGACGGCCGCTACTTCTACTACAACCGAAACTTTGTTGATGCGATGTCCGCAGAAGAATGCATCTTTGGCATGGGCCATGAGGTGCTACACTGCGTCTATGACCACTTGGACAAGAAGCGTTTAGGCAATCGTGATCCACGTCTTTGGAACATTGCTAACGACTACGTTATTAACGCAGACCTAGTTGAAGCAAAGATTGGTGATCAGATTAAACTAGTAGACATCTGCTTTGACTGGAAGTATCGCGGAAAGATGTCAGAAGAGATTTATGACGATCTATTCCAGAAGGCTGTTAACGAAGGTCGTGTTATTACAGTAGAAGCATTTGACGAACACATTTATCGCGACGATGACGGCGACGACGAGGGCGCAGGTGAAGGTGAAGGTAACGATGGCTCTAAGGGGCCTGTGCGTTACACTAAGGCAGAAAAAGATCAGATCAAGCAAGACTTCCAGAATGCTGTGATCCAGAGTGCCAAGGCAGCAGGTGCCGGTAACTTGCCTAGCGGTGTCAAGCGTCTTGTAGACAAGTTGCTTAACCCACAGTTGAGCTGGCGCGAACTGTTGCCAATGCAGATCCAAAGTGTTATTAAGAGCGACTATACTTACATGCGTCCAAGCCGCAAGGGACTAGATGCAGGCTTTTACTTGCCAGGTATGGATCGTGAACAAACAATTGACGTTGCAATTGCAATTGATACGTCAGGCTCTATCAGTAATGAAATGCTCGTTGACTTCCTTAGCGAAGTACACGGCATCATGAGTCAATACAACGACTTTATTATTCACCTGTGGTGCTTTGATACTGCTATCCACAACCCAATTAAGATTACAGCAGATACGTCTAGCGATTTGCTCACTTATGAAATTGGCGGTGGTGGTGGCACTGACTTTGATGCTAACTTTGAATACATGAAGGAACAAGGTATTGTGCCTAAGAAGTTCATCATGTTCACTGATGGTTATCCCTGGAACAGTTGGGGTGATGAATCCTACTGCGATAGTCTGTTTATTGTACACGGTAGCGAAGGTGAGAAAACACCGGTTGCACCGTTTGGTATCACAGTCCCGTATACAAGGGCCGCTTAAGGAGTATGCAAGTGTCTAGGAAGTTAGATCAGATTGAGTTTGAGCTATTAGGTAGCACTGATTTCATGGTCCACCTAGTTAGAAATAGTCGCAAAGTAATCGGTATCTCAAAGGATATCCTTGAACAGCTCTATGACTATTTAGATGCACATGCTAAAGGTTTATACTATGTAAGAGCTGACGAAAATAAAGTTATAGTTTATTTTGAAGAAGTAATGGACCGCGAAAACATTGACCAATTTCTGCGCCAGTTTTCCGACGAAGAATTTTATTAAGAATTAAATATACATATAATACACCACACACAAGGAGTCTATTATATGGCAAAGCAAAAGGTAAAAGAAATGGAAGAACAAAAAGTAGAAACGCAGGAAAATAATGTTCCTGAATCAATTAGTTTACAGGACCTACAGGTGCTACTACAGATTGTTGATCTAGCAAGTTCTCGCGGTGCTTTCCGCGGCCCAGAACTAACACAGGTTGGCGCAATTTTTGATAAGTTAAATTCATTCCTAACATTTATTTCACAACAGCAACGAGAAAAAGCAGAAGCAGAAGCTAAGGCATCTGAAGGTTCTGTTGAGGAGTAATCTATGGCACAATTAATGAAGCATGTCGGTAAGTTTGGAGAAAAACCTTGCGTGGTTGTTTTCCGTGAACTTCCCGGCGAACAAGAATATTGTTTGATTGTACAAACAGATAACTTAGACAGCAGACAACACGATGACCTAATGGGTGTAGTGCAAAGTCTAGAAGCTCAATCATCTAATGATATTAGCGAAGTATTATTTAGACGTCAATTCACAGACGGCAGTAATATGCTTAACAGTTTACACTATGGTAAAAAACTGCAAAAGGTTCCGGTTGGATTGGTTCAGCTCACACCAACACCTAGTCAGGCTCTGCCACTAGAGCAAGTTAATGCAGAGATTCGTAAACTAAAAGGCGGTTATACTCCTCCAGTTAACGATGCATCTCATCTTAACGATGAAACCACTAAGCCGTTTACTTCAACCGAAAGCACTGAAGTAACACCAAGTGCTGATGATGAGGGTGTAGCTAGTATTGCTAAGAATCTCTTGGCACAGGCTACGCTTATGGAAGATGATGCTACTGCACTGTTGAAAGATGCAGAGGCAAAGAAGCAAGAAGCATTTAGACTAGATCCTTCACTTCGCCCGCCCGGTCGTCCTAAGAAAATTAGATAAATATAATAACAATTATCATAATAGGAAACTGAGTGTGGCATTTTCCCCTAAAGTTGTTATTTTAGGCCGTTCTAACGATACTATCGATAACGAATATATTAAAAATATCATTTCGTCAGTTGATCCAAATGGTGTTCCGGGGGATTTTATTCACCGGGTATTTGTTATCGATCAGTATGAAAATAGATATGTTGTACCTGAACGATTTTACGTTAAGGGTATCAAATATAGTACATTAGATAAAAATTTATCTAAGATTAAAACCGAGCATCCTGTTACAACAATTGAAATAGTTATCGATCTTCTTTCTGTTAAGGATCGGTTGGATGTTGAGACTAGCGAAATTTTTTCGAGTATTCCCAATACAAATGATTGACATCTACTAAATTTCTGCTATAGTAAACACTGTATTAAACAACTAACGGTGTTCTATGAATAGAAATTTAGTTTCGGTATTAGCCCTTTCGACTATGCTTGCGGCTTGTGCAGGCGGCGGAGGTCACAAACCTGCAACAATTTCAAGTGTTGCTGTCCCCCCAAGTACTACCCCAACCTCACCCCCTGCTCCCGCTCCAACACCCACTAATACAGACGACCGACAAAAGTTTGAGCCGTTCTCATATACATATAATTTGCCTACCGGCGAAACTACTGTAAGCTATAAAGTCGGCGAATATCGTCCTTCATCTGATTTCCCAAAAACAGAAAAATATAAAATTGCTGACTACGGATTTTTTGAAGCTACTATTAAAGGGCTAAACAATGGTTGCCCTAAGGCAGAGTGCGGCGATGAATACGCCGCGCCTGGTCCGTGGAATCACCGTCCCTATCAAATTATCGAAACTGATATTAACAAAGACAGCCATAAAGATTTCTATCTGTTTGAATGGAATCACGGTAGCCGCGCCGATGCACCAGATGATTTAATCCATGCCTTTATTAACGATGGCAAGGGTCACTTTAAACTATCAAACGATATAGTATTTGATAGTGGTAAGGCTTGCGCTTCGTCTGGAGCAGAATTTCCTGCTCAGTTTGGTGGTGCACCGGGTGCTCTTCCAAAAAATAAGAATAGTTCGTGTGGATACCAAATTGGTGTGCCACGGCATATTCTAGTTGCTGATTTCAATAAAGATGGGATGGATGACATCTTTGGCGGAATGGTATTACAACTTAGTAATAATGGCAAGCTCTATAATAAAACACTAACTAATTTACCAGAGTATTTTAGAAAGGATCACATGGATCCTTTGTTTACACATGACCAGTATGCAGGAGATGCAACAGGTGACGGTAATTTAGATATCTTTATCCCTTCAAAGATATCAGCAAAGCCTGGAAAGTGGTTAGACGGAACATCTATTGTTGGATGCGACAAGTGTGTAGCGACTGGGCCCTGGAATTTATTAGTTAATGATGGAAAGGGCAATTTTAGTCTTAACCAAAATTTTCCAATTATGGGTGTAGGTAAAGATCATCCGTTGCTTAAAGAATACATGAGTTACACTACGCCGGAGCGAGGTATTCTTTGGGGAGGTAAGCAAGAAACACTGTGGGCAACTACGGCAGCGATTGGTGATTTCAACAAAGACGGAAGTGGTGATATTGCAGTAGGTTGGTTCAATCCTCGGGCTACTGAAGCGTGGGGGCTGGGTAAGAACAGTGCCGGAGCAGTCTACTATAATGATGGTAAGAATGATTGGCGTAACCGTCCTATCGTGCCTCTTCCTGCGAACTGGTTTGGTGCTAATGGTAATGGCAATGATATGGAAGTAATGGACTTTGATGGTGATGGTTGGCTAGACATTGTTCTTGCGTCAACTAAGCACGAACCATATTACGCAGGCCGAGTTATTCAGTTTTTTAAGAATAACAAGGATGGTACATTTATTGATGTAACAAAGACTGTTCACCCTAATCCGGCATTGTATGAGAATGGTACCGGTACTCCTTTGTGGAACGGTGAGGGTCAGCTAAGTTTAAAGGATTTTAATCACGACGGTAAGTTAGACATTGTTGATTCAACTTCACAAACTTATGTATTGCTAAATGAAGGCAATGGTAAGTTTAAAATGTACGATCATAAGAATTTTCCACGTCTACAGAACAGTGACGGTACATACTTCCCTGTGGAAATTGATGGAAAATGGCAGTATGACTTCATTGGATACGGTACCAATTGTTCAGGAGATGCATGTACTACTTCGTACTTCCAAGTATTGGATCCTCCTGCGAACACAGGGCCAAGTATTTACGATTTAATTCTAGAAGACTTTACTCGTAAGCCATCTACCTACACAACAATGGCATCAATGGCTAATCGTGCATACACAGACTTGTTTTACTACAGTCGTTGGAACACTAATAACGCCCGTGTGTTTAGTACTTACAACAACGGTGTTGCTACAGTAGGTGGCACGTTTGGCAGTAAGGACGCAGGACTTACTGTGTTAAACACTAAGTCATCTAACGTTGGTCCGACTAGTACATTTACAGGTGATACTGATGCTGTTGGCTTTTATGCTAATCGTGGTAAGCTGTTTACAATGTTTGGTTACAGTTATAGTAAACTAACCGGTAGTGTTGATTCGGAATTTTTTGGTACTGCTCGCAGTAACACTACCGCAGAAACATTTGGCGCAGAACTGTCATACAAAGATGAGCTAGGTAAGTTTAGCTACAGCATCGGTTCACGCTATAACAGTACTGTACTAAAGGGTTTTATGGAACAAGGTTCGGATGTTAATTTGCGTGTAGCTAATCAGAATTATAATTCAGCTAACCTAGTTACTACTCTAGCCTACTTTGATTCGTTTAACTATAAGAGTACGCGATTCTTTTATGGTGCTGATGTAGAGTACTCACGTTACTTTTATTCAAATGGTAATAATGTACATGTATCAACAGGAGGAGCGTTTACATCAGTTAAAGGTGTTAATCGGTTAAACAAAGATGGAACATTTGTTTCACTCAATGCAGGTGCATGGTTGAATTCAAATGCAAACGTACTGTTTTCAGTAACCAATGCTACCAAAGATCCATCTTATACCATAGCACTAGGCTATCGTTTTTAACGATATCCAATCTGCATAAATCTTGTGTACGCAGGTGTTTTCATAATGCCTGCGTACATTCTTTTACGCATAGGATACTTAGCAAACATTTCTTCGATACTATTGCAAGTATTAATATGACCCATATAGCCTTCGCTGTCATTGGTCTGCATAGCAATTAGTTGATTGCTGTCCGCAGTTTCAAACCAATGTGTGTCCATGTGTTCGCAACTGGTATTGATAACAATATCTGGGGTAACTTGAATTAGTTCGCCGCTAGTTTCGAATAACATATTGCTGGTGCATAGTGTGCTTGCATCAGCAACAACACCTTTAAACTTCCACCCATCTTGTACATAACGTTGGTTGAAACGTTCAGCTAAATTGATAGCATCTGGACAGACATCAATGCCGTATACTCGCTTAACATCAGCAATGTTAAACAAAGGCTGTACAATGCTGCCTACCCAACAACCTAGCAGTGCAACTGTATACTGATTAGTGTATTCCATGTTGCGGAATAGTTTTTCTAATAACCAACTTTTGCTGGCCAACTGACCTTTGCTAAATGCATCTTTAGGATAGCCGCCATAGATGGCACGTTCAAAATAACTAGGAGGCATAGCAACAAAACTGCTTTCGCTGTCAATGTACGCTTCGACCCCCGCCCAGGTATTAAGGTTGATTGTATCTATCTCGCAGCCACTCATAATCGTTTATCCTTGCTAATGCTTCTAAATCGTTGTGGTTGGCTAGTGCATATGCACGACCTTCTTCTGCGCCGAGTTTTGCTTCTTTGCTAAAGTCTGCGTCTGCTAAAGGATTTAACCAACCTTCTAATCTTTCTTTACTTTCAGCATCTTCCTTAAGAGCTAATTTAACACATTCACGGAATGCACTACGCCATGTGCTATATGCGTCAGTGTTAAATCGTGTTACACAGCTCATTTCAGGCATTGCTTTGAATCTAGTACTTAGTCCTGTTGTAAAGTCTAACCCCCAACTTGTGGAATCGAGTACTTGCTCACGATTGAACAACTTAACACCGCCATATCCATATTCTTGACCTGTAATTGGATTAGTACTTGCCCAAACGTGTACTACTTCTTGGTCATATACATCGGGTATATACCCAAAATCGAAAGTATCCAAAATTTCTGCATCGGCGTCTACTACCCAAAACATCTTGCTTTTAACGCTTCTAGCAGCTTCTTTGTGTGCATTAAATATTCCTGCTATATCTTTGACCCAGGTAGCGTTAAAACGTGCTGTAAGACGCTTATATGCGCTTGTAGCACCCTCTTCTTTGTACGACAAGAACACTATATCGTAAGGCTGATACGTGCTACCCAATTCTTTAACATATTGGATATCCTTTAGCTTGTTTAATCGGATACTATCTGTAGTTAATTGGGAATAATCTTTTTGGGTAGGCCATAATCGGAGACCACCATAACTATGAACCTTTTGGGTATGAGGATTCTGTCTTTGCCAAACATGAATTTTGCTTGTACTCAATAGGTCTGGTAGGTAGCCTGCGTCCAAAACAATTTGTTCGACACTAACATCAGGATCAACAGTCCACAGGAACGGAACTTCCTGATTAGCATATTCCTGTAGAGCAGTGACTAGCTCTGTCTTTGTTACATCTTTGAGATGTAAAACTGGCCACTGTGGACGCAGACTACCAATAGTATTTATTTGTTTTAATTTTTCAAAACTATTGTTAGTCACATCTTTGTCTGTTAATGTAGTGTTAGCAAATGTTCCTTTAGGATATAGTCTAATGTTTCTATACGTTCCATCCTCGTCAGCAAACACATGAACATTTTGTTGGTCCCATTGTGTAGGATAATAGTCAAACTTAAAGTCAGGATTAACACGGGTGAAAGGATCAACAGCCCAATACATAGAATTCTCTACAGTACTGTCTATGTGTGTGAGCTGTTCAATAATATCAAGCTGTGGATCCAGGTTAAAGATAGGGAATGTTTTTTGTGTACATGCGGCTTCGCGAATATACTTAGGGCGACCTTTGGCTTGCGGAACTCGAGGACATAACATAACACCCGCATAATCATACTGACGGCCTGTTACAGGGTTCAGCTTTTGCCATACATGTGTTTTGCCGGCGTCCCATACTTTAGGCACGTAATCTAACTTGAAGTCTGGTAATAGTTCTACGTTAGGATCTACTACCCAGAACCAACTGCTGGTAGTCTTCTTACGTCCTTGTTCTTCTGATGCAAAGACAGGGAAAGCAACTGTTTCACCGAATGGTGTTACATCATGAATGTTGATACTGTCTTTGTTATAGTTTGCAGGTACCCAATAGATACCACCCATAGTATCAGGATACTTGTGTTCTAATTGTCCGTTGACTTGGTATACATGTATCTGTGACTGTTCAATTTTATTCTGCCACGGGATTATACCAAAATCTTCGTCATTGAGAATGTATTCTTTATCAACTAACCAGCAGTCTTCAACTACAACACTAAAGTCAGATGGATCAGTTACTCTGTATACAGGATACTTTTTAGTTTCTAAATACAACGGATCAGTGTGAACTTTGAGTTGTGCTGTTTTATTATCTGCTGGATACCAATATAGTCCGCCCATAGTATCAGGATATTTGTGAGTAAGCTGATTGTGAACTTTAAAGTTATGCACTTTATCTGTATCAAAACTACCAGGTGCCCATTTAATCGAACCTGCTATTCTGTACAGTGAATCAGCTACCCAGCAATTATGATCCTTGTCTGGATTAACTTCAGGTGTGTCACTGTAGTAAATAGGATACTCCGGAATAGCATCTAGCATGTCGTCATGCACTACAATTTCGCCATTCCAATCAACAGGTATCCAACGTATGCCACCCATACTTTCAGGATACTTGTGTCGCAGTTGGTCTCCTAAATGGAAAACATGCATGTATCGTTTCTGAAAAGCGGATGGTGTCCAGTTGATCTGTTTTTTAATTTCGTATTGTTTATCAATTACCCAACAATCCTGAAATACTTCTGTGTAGTCGTTAACATTATCTACAACAATTACAGGATAGGATTTATCGCCGGTTGGGTTTTCAGGAATATATTTGCGTAGATCAACGTTAAAGTTCCTAGGGACTAGTTTAATACCACCACAACGATTATCGCTGACGTTAGTAACAGACTTAGGATATTTGTGTTCTAGTTGTCTAGCAAGTTTAAATATCAAAATAGTTTTTTGATCATAACGTTTTGGTACATATGTAAACACTTCGTTGATATCATGCTCTGCATCAACTAGCCAAAACATCTTAGTACGACTTGCACGAGCATAACGCTCTAGGTCGTTCATATCTGATGTATAGAAGATATCATAGCGTACAGGAACAATGCCTTCTTGATACTTTTGTTTAGTAATATCAAAGTTTTTATTAACCAATCGTACACCACCACAACGATTATCCCATGGTTCAACAAAGTCTGCGGGATAACGTTCTTCTAGCATACTAGGTATTTTAAATACATGAATATATTCCTGTTCATGGCTAGCAGGAACATACAGCAACTTACCATTAAAGTCATAGTCGCGATCAACTACCCAGAACCATTCGGATTTACTTTTACGTGCATACTCCTCGTATACATCGCTGTTGAACTCATCTTCGTCGACGAAGAATACATCGTATTCTTCATCTGCAACAGGACACGCAGGGTGTATTTTTACTTGTGCATTTTTCCAATTGCGAGGTACTAGTCTAATGCCGCCCATGGCTTGTGGGTATTTTTCCGTAAGCTGATAAGGCATACGAAATACATGAACATACTGTTGTTCAAATGGATTAGGTACCCAATCTAATGTGCTGGAGTCGATACTGTGTTCTCTATCTATCTAGCAACTTGTAGAACAGGATATTCAACCCCGGCATCTAAGAAACTGTGATACTTTACAGTAGCAGTTTTCCATTCCTTAGGATATAATTTAATGCCGCCTTCTGCCTGTGGATACTTATGTTCTAACTGACCACGTAGATGGAAGCTGTGAATAAACGTGGGCTCAAAGTTATCGGGTGCCCAGTCTATATTATTGCTTAATTTATATTCCGGATCAACGCACCAGACATGAGTAGCGTATGGATTCTCTGTAAAATAATCTAATGGTGTTGGCGTATGTAATAAGTCAAAACTCTTACGACACACTACACGATTAATTTCTTTTTTTCCCTTGTTACCAGAAACAGGTAACAACTTTAGTCCACCGTAGTTTTTACTACTCCACTTCCATAAATGCTCGTACACTTGATCGTGGTCAGGTGGGCGATATTCAAATACACTTAGATCAGTTACTTCAATGTTTGGTTCAACTAACCAATACATTTTAGTACGTGATGAAATTTTTTCGTAAGATTCTACTTGCTTTGCAAAAGGCAAAACATCTTTTAGCTTTTTATTTTCGCCTATGTAGAATATATCAAACACGTTTATTGTCCTTTGTAGGCATTGATTTTTGCTGTTTTAATTTGTTTAATGCAGATAGAACGAATCTCCAAGGATGCTGACTACAATCTGTAGAATGCTTAGGTAAAAGTTCTTTACATTTTACGCACCGGCCTTCTAAAATAAGTTGTGCCTTATCAACCTTGTCCATCGTGTGTATGCACCTTTACACAGTAATATTCTTCAAACGCTGCTGCATCTTTTTCATCATTAACAATAGGTTGACCCTTAATATTAAGACTAGTGTTAACTAGCATAGGACACCCTGTCTTTTTATAAAATTTAGACAGTAGCTCATATAGACCGGGATGTTGTTCCTGTGTAACAGTCTGTACACGACTTGTACCATCAGCATGTATTATAGCAGGAAACTCTTCTGGCTTTTTACACTTAGCAACAAACTGCATATAAGGACTTTGCAGACCTTTTTGCGGCATTTCAAAATATTCATCACAATGTTCTTTTAAGATGACGGGGGCAAACGGACGAAACTGTTGACGCTGTTTTATGGCGTTCATCCTGTGTTTAATATCACCTCCTCGTGGGTCTGCTAATAGGCTACGGTTCCCGAGAGCTCGAGGACCAAATTCAGCCCGACCGTTTGCTATCCCAAAGATTTCACCTCGCTCTAGTGAACGTAGTGCCTTCTTAACAGGATACTTACCTTGAATATTGTATCCAAGATAAGGTCCCGTCCATTCTACCCTTTTAGCGGTTAAATTATAATAGTGTAATGCGGCGGCGCCTAGACTACTGCCAGCATCTCCTGGATTAGGCATAATATGAACATTGTCAAATAATTCAAATAGCCTTCTATTAGCTACACAGTTAAGTGCAACGCCACCCATAAATACAAGATTATCACTGCTAGTAAGTTCTCTAGCTAGCATAGCATACTTGTATATTTTTTCTTCTGTAATTGCTTGTGCGCTAGCAGCAATATTATAGTCGTTAGATAAGTGGCCCGACTCATCTCTAGAGTCAAGTGAGCCACGATTTATCATGCCTGGGGTAATTCCTCGATGTAGATTTATTTTAGACAAGAATGGGTTGTTAATACCATCTACAAAAAACATCTCTTTCATAGTGTCTTTTAAGATTGGTTTGCCATATGCTGCCATGCCCATGAGAATGTATTCATCCTCCATAGGCTTTAGTCCTACATAGTGTGTTACTGCACTGTAGAATAATCCTAAACTATCAGGATATCTAATGCTGTGCTTACGCTTTAGCTTGCCATTTTTCCAATGCCAAATAGTAGCAGTGTCAAACTCGCCGATAGCATCAATAACCATAACAGCACAATCGTCAAATGGGCTTGTTAAAACTCCGGCAGCGGCATGTGTTTCGTGATGCCAGTAACTTTTAATAGGAATATCTTTTAGTTCTGGATAAAAATTACGAATCCAATATTCTTGTGTAGGCTCTTTAACTCCGCGCCAGTTAAGAGCAAACGCATTACGAAGTTTTTTAGCCCAGCTCTTTTCATGTAGTGCAATATAATCAGGTTTGCCATACGACAATGCTTCACGAATCATTTCTCTGTTGAGAAATGCGTCATTCTTTTTCTTGCTATAGCGTTCTGCATGGGCAGCAAAAAGTACCTTGCCATCCTCTACAACAGTAACACTAGCATCATGGAACATACTGCTGATGCCTAAAATTCTCATATCTTACCTGTAAATAAATGGATCCATTTTACGAAGTTCTTCTAGCTTTTTCTTTAGAAGTTCTTCTTCTTCCGCGGTTAGTTCAAGGTCAGCCTGATCCTTTTCATTTTTAGGATCATTCTTATTTTGTTCTGGTGATTCGTTCATATAATTCCTCTGCGATAGCGTTGTGTACATGTTCATCACCGTGATGCAATTCACTATAATGATCAGGCATTAATTCTTCGTAATCCTCAAATATAGCATTAAATGGCTTATAATACTTATCGTTGAATAATTCAGAGAACGCCGGATGCTGGACGCCTTCGTAAAATTTGTTCCATGCATTGAAAAACAAATAAGGTATACCTTTATTTTCTAAAAATGACTTTAACGCTAGTTGATTGGTTAGTGTACGCTCTAACCCTAATGTATTCCAATTGCAACAGTAAAGACTCATAAAATCAAATAACTTTTGTAATTGTACGCGATCATTTACGTTATCGGGTACTTGTCTGCCTAATCCGAAATGGTGCCATTCTTCATTAAAGATAACTTCTTGCCGTTCGTATGTGGTCCACCCCACAACAACAAAGTCAACGGGATTGGTTAGGCAATAGTTAATGGTAGTGCGTACAATACGATCATTACCTCCTCCTGGAAGAGCAAGGTTAACAGCACTCATGGACATTTTTTCAGCTAAAGGTTTAACAAAGCTGATGCTAGATTCTGAACCTGCTACATGACTACAGCCGTTAGCTAGAAGAATTTTTGGCATACATCAAATTCCACAGTTCAGGAATAGCACTACTCATGCTTTCGTTGCGTTGTCTATCTAAAATGCTAGTGTATTTCTTAAATATAGCTAATTGCTTTTCCCAGTCTTCGTGACGATTTTCTTTAAGCGCACGAATCAATGCGTTAATAGCTTGTAAGTTACTTTCGCGTTTTACTAAGATCTTACTTGTAGGTATCCATGCTTCTAGTCGTTCGGCTGCTACCGCACGAACGTTGTCTGGGAGATTACGAAAATCTAAACTGCGCGGATAATCGCAGATTAAGAATGTTAAATGTATTTCTCGTTTGTATTCTTGCTCTAGGCTTTCACAATAGTCGAGCAACTTAGTAATGTCTAAGATGTTATAAATTTGAATAACAGGTGAGAACAACAAACTACCAACAACACTACTTGCACAATAGCTACGAACGTTTTCGTCGGTTTGTTCCCAATGACTTGCTCCGCGGATGTATTCGTTAAGTTCGCCATAAGCATCTACGCTAAAGCACATTAGTACGCTCTTAAACTTTTCAACTAGTGTTAAGAATCTACCTTTGATGTTAGTCATGTTACTGTTGAATACTAGATCAATGTTCTTAGCAATGTCAAGCTCAACACACTTTTCTAAGATCCAGTATACACGTTCAATGATAGTTGGTTCACCGCCAGTAAAGTATAACTTGTTAACACCGGGTAACCACGCTTCTACTTGACGTAGGAAGTCTGGATCATCCTGCCACGGAGTAATATGATCTGCAAACTGACCCCAGGTAAAATGATTCTTAATAAAGTCAGCTGCCATAGGGTCGTTTTCTTCTATGCGCTTGTATTCCTTTTGAATCTGACTGCTATTCTGTGGTTGGCACATACGACACTTTAGGTTACATAAGTTACCTAGTCTAAAGTCCAAATACATTGGTGCTTCTTCTACATAGTAGTCGTTGTTCTTGCTTTTTTCAATACGATCAGCAATTTCATTGCCTCGGCCACTGTATTCAAACCAGTCGCGTATGTAGTTAGTGCGGTAGCTGGGGAAGCCCATCTTTTCTAAATCGTAGCAGTGTTCGCAACCCTTGACTGTTTCGCCTTCAATCATTTGTTTGCGTATCTTACGCATGTGATTGTTGTTCCAAACAGTTTCGATCTTATCACCCTTATTAAGATCAAACATAGTGCCATCATCGTTTTTAAAGTTGTCGCGAGCAACACAGCACCAGCTTACTGTTCCAGTAGGCTGAGTCATTACATGTATCCATGGATAAGGACAGAATGTTTTACTATATTCCATTAGAATTCCTCTGGTGCATT
>Ga0181343_1000668_pt1 | contig 14504 bp, 18 predicted proteins | sample Su13VDMLBSD_FD_130110 | JGI IMG/M metagenome (GOLD analysis project Ga0181343, IMG submission 130110) | Freshwater viral communities from Lake Michigan, USA - Su13.VD.MLB.S.D | ecosystem: Environmental > Aquatic > Freshwater > Lake | place: USA: Michigan | collected 2013-07-15 | reverse complement strand
TGTTTACCAATACTTACAAAAAGAAGAGACAGACTCTTGAAATCCCACAATGATTATCTGGCTCGTGGGTTCGTTTTTCTTTATGATGATTGCACTAATCCTGCTAAATCAAAGAAACACATGGACGTGTATCTAAAAAAACTAGGTTTCTTAGCTTTAGCTAAACCCTTAACCAAAAGTCATCTATAAAATTAACTCTTCCTAATTCCATATCCAGCAATTAAAAGGGCATCTAATACTCCCTCATGATACTTACCAGTCTTCGACTTTGGTATGCGTTCGCTTAAATGTGCGAACAAGCGCTCAAACGCAATGACCGATCTGATCTTAGGCTTGATATCAGCTGATACCCCTTCATGCATGATCTTTGTCCACTTAGATGGCTCAATATACGTCACTGGTATGCCGCTTAAGCCAATGGCTATCTCAATAGCAGCAAATCCCCTGCCATAATTAAACGCGCTCTTAGTACCCATCCCAAAGCTCACAGCTCTTTCAAGATATATGTGGTCTGGCTGATAATCATGTAGTATCTGAAGAACTCCTTTAAAACTGATCTCTTTATTTTCTAAAGGCATTAACGAGTATTCTAATAACTCATTATCTTCCATCAACACAAACGCTCCACTTAAACCAGGGTCAACTCCTAAAACAGTTTTCATATAATACAACTGTAATACAATGTGTGCTAATGTTTTACCAATTGCGCACCGATGCATATATAATTTTGACTCAAACTTGATTTTTACATCATGACTATGCTCATTATAGATGTAGATGCCAAGGACCAGTCCAACTCAGTTATCTGGTCCTCAGAGATCAAGGACCGCGCTTTATGTCAGATAATTTACCCAAAAACGCTAAGAGTTATTTTAAACCAGGACATGACCCAAGAAGAAACACTGTTGGCCGTCCTGTCGATGAGAAGCTGGCACTCATTCGAGGTGAATCAAGATTAAAGCTCATGGAAATACTTGCCAAGGTTATGAGTAGTTCTGTTGAAGATATTGAAAACTTTGTGAACAACAAACAAATGACAGTCGCAGAGAGCGCAGCCATGCACTACATGTTGCAGATGGTGAGTAAAGATACGTCTCCTGCACACATGCAAACACTATTTAAAATATTAGGATTAAAATTTGAAGAGCCTGTTATTAATCAGGTCAACGTTAATTTAAGTTTAGAAGAACTTGTGTCAGCGGCTAATTCGACTGAAGAAATAAGACATGACAACGTAATTGAAGGTAAGACTACGATATTGAGAAAGAAAAGAGATGGCTGACCTGCTACATGGTGACTGTTTGGAAATTATGCAAACATTAGAAGATGAATCAATCGATATGGTTTTAACAGATCCTCCATATGGAACTACGGCCTGTAAATGGGATTCAGTTATTCCGTTTGCCCCCATGTGGGCACATCTAAAAAGAATTATAAAACCCGATGGGGCTATTTGTTTATTCGGAACGGAGCCATTTAGCTCTGCGCTTCGAATGAGCAATATTAAAATGTTTAAATACGATTGGATTTGGGATACAGGAAACAAAGTTACAAACTGGCTTAATGCAAAGAAACAGCCAATGAGAAGGCATGAGGTTGTGTCTGTTTTCTATGATAAACAAACCATGTTTTCTCAAATCAAAAGAGAAGGAAGCTACACCACAAGAAAGACAAAAGTTATCCAGCACGAAACACACGGGAAAGTTACGGGTGTTGATTTCGGTAGAAAAGTAGATGGGCTATCTCCTTGTTCTGTTCTTAGGTTTGATGGGAAGTTTTCAGGAAAGGTTCACCCGACTCAAAAGCCTGTTCCCCTGTTAGAATACCTAATCAAAACTTACACGGTCGAAGGAGATATATGCCTAGACTTCACAATGGGAAGTGGCTCTACGGGTGTTGCTTGTCAAAATTTAAACCGTAAATTCATCGACATCGAGAAAGACGAAAAATATTTTAAAATTGCAGAAGAGAGGATATATGGACTGGCAAAAGAACTTTAAACCAAATGATGAGATACAAGTACCACACCCACTTAAAACATATCCACCGTTTAGACTTTGTTTTTGTGGTGGTGAAGATAAGAAGATGGCAAGTGAGTGCTGTTTGCCTAGAGTAACTGAGACGTGTTCTTTAACTATCGCTAGAGAGCTAGAGGCATATATAAAAGCAGTAATGGATGAGAGCGCAAATCATGTAGAGGCTGCTGAGATTAGGACCGAGGATGCAGAGCCGAAGCCAAGCGATATCTAATATAAGAAGATGGAAGAGTGATCCTGTTTCATTTGTCAGAGAAGTTTTTAAGTGTGATCCTGATGGCTGGCAGTGTGATGTTCTTCGAGCGTTTCCAGTTAACCAGCGCATTGCCATGCAGGCGTCTAAGGGAGTCGGCAAGTCTACGGTAGAGGCGTGGTGTATATGGAACTTTCTAATGACTCGTCCACATCCAAAAATTGCTGTTACTTCTATTAGTGCTGATAACTTATCAGATGGTTTATGGTCTGAGTTAAGTAAGTGGGCAATTAAGAGTGACTTAATAAAAGCAATGTTCACTGTTACTAAAACAAAGATATTTGCAAAAGAAAATCCTGAAACATGGTTTTGCTCAGCACGTAGCTGGAGTAAAAGTGCAGACACATCTCAGCAGGCTAATACTCTGGCAGGACTTCATGCTGATTATATTTTATTTGTTATTGATGAAGTTGGTGGTGTTCCAGATAGTTTAATGGCAGCGGCTGAAGCAGCACTCGCATCTGGAATAGAGTCTAAGTTACTAATTGGTGGCAACCCAACTCATTTAGAAGGACCGCTTTATAGGGCTGCAACTAGCGAGAGACACTTGTGGAAGGTGGTCAGTATTAGTTCTGATCCAGATGATCCTAATAGAAGTGCGCGAGTAAGTATTAAATGGGCTAAAGAACAGATAGATAAATATGGTAAAGAAAATAACTGGGTAAGAGTAAACGTGTTTGGGCAATTTCCAACAACAAGTATGAACACGCTACTTGGACCTGATGAAGTAGCAGCGGCTATGAATAGAAACCCAGATCATGATCAATATGCATTCGCACAAAAAAGATTGGGTGTTGATGTAAGTAGGTATGGAGATGATTCAACTGTAATATTTCCGAGACAAGGTCTCATGTCGTATGCACCAATTGAAATGAGAAACGTAGCCACTAACGATATAGCCGCCAGAATAATGGCTAAAAAAGCAGAGTGGGGAAGTGAAGTAGAGTTTGTTGATGACACTGGAGGATATGGAGCTGGAGTAATTGATTCACTTATTCAAGCAGGACAGAAGCCATTTGGAATACATTTCTCTGGTCGTCCAAGTGATCCGAGATATCTAAACAAGAGAGCAGAGATGTGGTTTTTAATGGCTGAGTGGATAAAGCGTGGTGGATCATTACCGAATATTCCTCAATTAGCTAGAGAGCTTACGACACCAACATATACATTTCAAAACGGTAAGTTCAAAATAGAAGAGAAGGATCAAATTAAAGAGAGATTAGGACATAGTCCTGATTTTGCAGATGCACTTGCTCTCACGTTTTCTTTGCCAGAAATGCCAACACGAGCGGGAATTTATCAACACATACATAACAACAACAGAAGAAAAATCAAAACAGATTACAATCCATTTGACTAAATGACACGTCAAATAAAAGTCATTTTAGCAAAAGAGTTGAATTATTTTTGAATGTTAACGATATTAGAAGTACATGAGTAAGGGGATGGAGATCGATTTAAGTAAGATTTTATTTGCAGTTGAGCCGCTCATTAACATCAAAACAGAAATCCCAGAATTATATAAATTACATTATGAAGAGATAGAGTGGATAAAGAGCGCTCCTGTAGAACCTGATTGGATTAAGTACGAGATCATTGAAAATAATGGTTCACTAGTAATTTTTACGGCAAGAGAAGAAACTAAACTCATTGGTTACAACGTATTCTTTTTATCAAATGACTTACATTACTCAGGCGTTAAATCAGCAACACAAGATGTTCTATTTATTAATCCTATTTATCGTGGTTTTGGTAAGGGGTTTATTAGTTGGTGTGACATGCAGCTAAAGCAGTTAGAGGTGAATAGGGTTTATTATCACCTGAAGTTAAGTAACAATTTTGGTCCAAAGATATTAGAGCCGCTAGGGTATATGCCTATAGATATAGTTTACGGTAAGGAGATTGATTATGTTTAATGGTCCAGGTGATATGTTTAAAGGAATGGCTTCGGGATATTTTGCATCGAAAACTTTAAACGATATTATTCAAAAGGATTTAGCAAAAAAAATCTTAGCCCAAAACAAGGCAAACATAGCTTATGAAAATAAGCTTGGTGTTAAAACTGCTAAGATTAAAAACAAACAAACACTACAAAAAAAGAAGTCTATTATCGGTGGTGATTTTGATTTAAACGGATTACTCGGTAGCGCATCTGGCATCGGGCAAGCCACAAAAACCCTTTTAGGGTTATAAGGGAGAACGGATATTATGGGAGTAGCAGCAGCGCCAGTAATAGCAGCAATGGTAGTGGGTGGAGCCACAACTCTATATGCAAGTAGTGAACAGTCTAGGCAGGCAAGAATGGCCAGGGATCAGCAAAAAGACATGGTTAAAGATCAAAAGAAAGAGTTGGCTAAAAGAGAGCAAGAAGAAAAAGCAACTGCCATAAGAAATTCACAAAGAGCCAGTAAACAAGCTAAGGCTGCGATGAGTGGTGGAAAGCAATCAACTATTCTTACTTCACCACTAGGAATCATAGGAAGTTCTGAAGAACGGGCTAAAAAGTCTATTCTAGGCGCTTAAAAAATTATATGAGTGATACAGGAAATCCTATTTATACAAAGAGAAGAAACTTTGATGTTTTAAGATCACAGTTAGAAAATGAATACTCGTCTTTTAAATCTCATCACAGAGAATTGAGTAGATTTATTCTACCAAGAAGAACGCGTTTTGAGATTACAGATGTAAACAAAGGTGACAAAAGAAATCAAGATATTATTGATTCAACTGCAACACTAGCGGTTAGAACCTTGAGAAGTGGAATGATGAGTGGCGTGACAAGCCCAGCGCGTCCATGGTTTAGATTAACTACACCTTATCCAGAACTAAATGAAGTAGCATCAGTTAAGTATTGGCTACACATGGTTCACCAGATAATGAATACAACTTTTTTGCGTAGTAATTTATATAATATACTACCGATTGTTTATGGTGACATTGGAGTATTTGGAACAGCTGCGCTTTACATAGAAGAAGACGTAGATAATGTAATGCATTTTCATTCATTTCCTATTGGAAGTTTTTATGTTTCTAAGGATAACAAGGGTAAGGTTAATACTTTTTTAAGAGAATTCAGAATGACTATTAGGCAACTTGTAGATATGTTTGCTGTAAAAGATCCAAAGACTAATACAATCGACTGGAGTAATTTCTCTACATATATTCAGAATGCATGGGACCAAGGGTTTTATGAAACATGGGTAGATGTAGTTCATGTTATTAAGCCGAATGATAAATACAATCCTAAAAAGCCACTTGATCCAAAGGCTAAGAAATACGTTAGTTGTTATTACGAGCGTGGCACTTACGGAGCTGGTGGTAATCAACTTATTGGAGCTGATTTAGATAAGTACTTAAGAGAGTCTGGCTATGATTATTTTCCAGTGTTGTGTCCTAGATGGGAAGTAACTGGAGAAGATGTTTATGGTACTGAGTGCCCTGGAATGGTTGCTCTTGGTGACATTAAGCAGTTGCAAACAGGTGAGAAAAGAATAGCGCAAGGTGTGGATAAAATGCTTAATCCACCAATGCTAGCGCACTATTCATTACAGAATTCTGATACATCATTATTGCCTGGAGACGTGACTTTCGTAGACATGAACACCACTCCAAACGGATTTAGACCAGCTCATGAAGTTAACTTTAGAGTTGAGATGATGGAGAATAAGCAGGATCAGGTAAGAAGAAGAATTCAAAGAGCATTCTATGAAGATTTATTCTTGATGCTAGCTTCAATGGATAGAAGACAGATTACTGCTCGTGAGATTGAAGAGCGACATGAAGAAAAGCTATTGGCATTAGGACCAGTGTTAGAACAATTAAATCAAGACTTACTAGATCCCTTGATTGATATCGCATTTGATTTACATTTAAAGCAAGGATATTTTGAAGGGCTTCCTATACCAGAGGAATTACAGGGGACTCCTTTAAAGGTTGAGTACATTTCAATAATGCAACAGGCACAAAAACTTGTTGGCATTAGTAGTATTGAGAGATTTGTTGGATTTGTGGGGCAGGTTGCGCAAGGTGTACCAAGTGTGTTGGATAAAATAAACAGTGATCAGTTGGTAGATGTTTATGCTGACATTACGAGCATTCCTCCTGAGCTTGTTTTGAGTGATGATGAAGTGGCTGAATTGAGGGCCAATCGCGCAGCACAGGCACAGGCAGCTCAGCAGCAACAGAACATTCAACAAGCGGCAATGACTGCAAAAGATTTATCACAAACAGACACGGGTAGCGATAACGCATTAACAAGAATGCTCGCTCAAGCAAATGCTGGGAGCTTAGTGTAATGGAAAAGGTTTTAGTTAAAAACGCTAGTGATAAAGTTCAAGTAGAAAAAGCTAGAAAAATTATCGGATCTAGAAGAGATAGGGAGATAGAAGAAATCAAACAAGTTCTATCTACTATTTCAGGTAGAAAAACATTGTGGCGTTATATGGAAAAGACTGGGGTATTTAGAACTAGTTTTTCCACAAGTGCTCATCAAATGGCATTCTTAGAAGGGCAGCGAAATATTGGTTTAATGATTTTAACTGATATCAAAGAAGCTGATCCAGATAAATATATAACAATGATGTTAGAGGCTAAGGAAGGAAATAGTAAGAAGTAATTTTTATGGAGCAACAAGTAATTGATAAAGAAGTCGTACAAGCTGGAATAATGTATGACAAAGATAAACCAGCAACAATAGAGGCTGTGGCTGAAAACGCAGCAAACACAAGTACGACAAATAATGTAGAGACTAAAGTAGATGGAGCAGAAGTACAGGATAGCAGCTCTAAGTCTACTGATGGAGAGACTAAAACAGCAGCAGAAACGACGGAGGGGGAAGTAAAATTAGATTTGAAAATCCCTGAAGGATCGCACCTGACTCAGGCGACTGTAGACGAGATTGTGTCTTTAGCAAAAGAACAAGGATTGTCTCAAGAAGTGGCTCAGAAGTTATTGGATCGCGAGGCTAATGTTTTAACTCAGTTTGTAGAGAAACAAAAAGAAATTTTCGAACAACAAGGCGATGAATGGTACAAAGAAGTTGAAGCACATCCAGTATTAGGAGGGGATAATTTAAAACAAACCTCTCTTTATGTTAAGAGTGCCTTTGATAAATTTGCACCTGAAGCGATGAGAGAGTTTTTTAAAGACTCTCCTTACCGCAATAATCCTGTGATGGTTGAGTTGTTCTATAACATCGGTAAGGCAATGGATAATGATAAACTAGTTTTATCTGGAGTGCAGGCTAGTCCTAGCGTTTCACCTGTTGACCTACTGTACGATAATACAAAAAAATAAATAGGAGATAAAATAAAATGGCAGCAATTGGCGCAAACATGCTCACACTAAAAGATTGGGCAAAAAGAATCGGACCAGATGGTAAAGTAGGTTTAATCGCTGAATTACTATCACAAACAAATGAAGTATTGACAGACATGATTTGGAATGAAGGTAACTTGCCAACAGGACATAGAACTGTAGTAAGAACTGGATTACCTGATACTTTCTGGAGATTACTAAACCAAGGTGTTCAACCTTCTAAATCTACAACTGCACAAGTTGATGAAGGTTGCGGAATGCTAGAAGCTTGGTCTGAAGTTGATAAAGACTTAGCTGAGCTTAATGGTGATGTTGGTGCATTTAGATTTTCTGAAGCTCAAAGTTTCATTGAGTCTATGAACCAAGAAATGGCATCTACTCTTTTCTATGGAAACAGTTCTACTGCTCCAGAAGAATTCAATGGATTAGCTGTTCGCTACTCATCTTTATCTGCAAGCAATGCTCAAAACATTGTTTCTGGTAGTGGTGCAGGATCAGACAACTCATCTATTTGGTTAGTATGCTGGGGACCACAAACTGTTCACGGTATTTTCCCAAAAGGATCTAAGGCTGGTCTTGTTCATGAAGACTTGGGTCTAGAAACTGTTGAGACTACTGCTGGAGTAGCTGGCTCTCGTATGCGCGCATACAGAGAACATTTCCAATGGAAGTGTGGACTTGCTCTTCGCGACTGGAGATACGTAGTACGTATTCCTAACATCGACATTTCTAACTTAGTAGCTAAATCATCTGCTGCCGATTTAATCGAGTTGATGATTAAAGCACTATACAGAATTCCAAATCCTAAAATGGGCAAATGCGTATTCTATATGAACAGAACCTGTATGCAGATGTTAGACATCCAAAGACGAGACGATGTAATCACTGGCGGTGGCTTGGCTTACGACGTTGTTGATGGAGTTATGCAATACACTTTCCGTGGCATTCCAGTAAGATTGTGTGATGCTCTTACACAAACTGAAGCAGTAGTATCTTAATTAAGAGAAAGATAAAGGAGAAATAAAATGATTTTAGACGCACAAAATTTATTTAGTGACGCGCAAGCAATTACAGCGACTGCTGTTTCAACAAATGCAATCGACTTAGATGCAGCAAATATTGATTTAGGAAGTGGAGAGAACCTTTATGTTCATTTGAATGTAGACGTTGCTTTCACTGACAGTGGATCAGATTCTACAGTGACTGTTACTTTAGTAACTGATGACAACGCGGCGTTGTCTTCTGCTACTGCAGTACAGACTCTTGGAACTTTTGCAGCATTAACTGCTGCTGGAACCAAGATCATTGCAAGAATTCAGCCCAACTTAACATTGGAACAATTTGTAGGTTTAAACTACACATTAGCCAATGGAAACTTGACAACTGGATCTATTACAGCTGCATTGGTTCTAGATGCCGACACATACAAGTCGTATGCTGATGGCATAACAATTAGCTAAGGAGATTTATTTTTATGAGAGTCAAGGCATTATTAACTGGGTATTACGATAATAAAAGACGAAAAGCTGGAACTGAATTTGAGCTTAAAGAGTTCAAAGGATTTTTGGCTGATGGGAGCGGAAAGCCTACAATCCCACATGTTTTTAGTATCGAAGAACAGTTCTCCAGCAAATGGATGCTTAATCTAGATCCCATGCCTATAAAAAAAGATGTAAGTCTTAATGATAGTTCCCCCGAACTAAAACAAAACTTACAAAAAAAGGTAGCGACTAGTAATAAGCAATCAACCGTAAAGAGATCTGCTCCAAAGGTTAATATTGACAATGATTCTTTAGAAGAAATCTAACCGTGTTCCTTACGGTGTATAGTGAAAATCTATACACCGTAAGAACTTTTTAAATGGAATATGAGGGAAATAATTTAAATGGCAAACAATTTATCTAAAGCAGTAGATGATGTTAAATCATTTGCTAGTAAACTAACTGGAGTATTAGAGCTTGCTAAGATTTTGGAAGAAATCGGTAACGTTGATAATGCTATAAAAAAAGTTAATAAAGAAATAGACGATGCTAATAATGAGAAAAAAGGCATTGATAAAAGTATTCAAGAATCAAAAGCAGAGCTACTTAAAGTAAAAGAAGAGCAAAATAATGTGATTAAAAGCAGTAATGATTATGCGAAAAAAATTATTGATGAAGCTAAAGCACACGCTCAACAGGTAACTGAAAAATCTGACTTCAATAAAGATTTAATTAACAAACAGATTTCAACTGCTACTCAGGTATTAGCTGGTGTTCATTCTGAAATTGAAGAAGCCAAAAAAGAATTGGCTGGGTTTCAAAAAGAAGTTGCGCTAATTAAAAGTAAATTTAGTTCTTTGTAATAGCTCTAGGGTGAGGGTAAAAAAAATATGTCTTACAATGGTAAGGATGTTCACATTTATAAAACAGGGACTCCTGTTAGTGATAGTAATCGACTGCCTGTAGAGGCGTCTATTAGTGGTGGAACTTTGGTTACAGAAGAATTTGATTACATTGCCGCCACCTATCCTACCGCTACCTCTGAAGTATTTACTTACAAAACTGGTGGTGCTGGTGGAACAACTGTAGCTACTGTAACGATTGTTTATACTACTGCTGCTAAAGAGTTTATATCTACGGTAACGAGGTCTTAAGTGGGATTCAAATTTAACCCACTTACTTCTCAGCTCGACTTAACTGGAAGCGGTGGGGCTGGTGCATTTGCTGCACTAACTGATTTAACAGACTGTGATGTAACTGGAGTTGTTGACTTAAGATCTGATACTGCTTTTGAAGTTGGGTATGATGACGGAGCTGGAAGTATAGTATTGCTTTCAACAGGCATCGATGGGTTTAATAATAATCATGGATTACCTGACGGCTCCTATGTAGAGATGCGTGGTGATGCCTCTGATACTGAGAAAATATTAGCACTCAACGTGCAAGATGCAGGTGGAACTAACATAGCTGATTTGTCAGTTATTGTTGATGCCAATGGTGTAGCAAGAATACAGTCAAGAGGTGTTAGTGACTACCCATGTGAAACATATAATGGCGCTGGAACTACAGAATTAGTTTACGCAAAAACAGTTCACTTATTTACTGGCACTGCACCAAGTGGGAACGTAATTATTAATAAAGCTAAGTCAGGTGATGTTCTTTATATTAAGAACGATACGGCTAGCTCAATTACTTTTATTCAAAACAGTACTGAAACTTTTAATGGAGCTACAACTTTTGTTTTAACTACTGGCAAGGTAGCTACATTTATTCAATCAGGTGCTAACGGAATTTACGGAGTCGTTTCAAATAAAGATTTAACAGGTGGAGTAACAACTGTTGGAACAGTGGCTACTGTTGTTACTAATGCCAACTTAACAGGTGATGTAACAAGTGTTGGCAATGCTACAACTCTAGGAAGTAATTTTAAAATAGATAACAAAGGATTAAATATAGACGGTGGTGGTAGTGCAATTACTACTGGAATAAAAGGCGATTTATATTTCCCGTTCGCTTGTACGATAAACTCAGTTACAATGCTTGCCGATCAAACTGGAAGTATTGTCGTAGATATTTGGAAAGATACTTATGCGAATTATCCGCCTACTGTTGCTGATACAATTGTTGCTGCTGCTAAACCAACAATAACAACTGCAACAAAATCAACTGATGCGACTTTAACTGGCTGGACTACTTCTATTGCGGCTGGTGACACGTTGAGATTTAATGTTGATTCTGTAACGAGTATTACTCGATTACATTTATCACTGAAAGTGACGAAAACATAATGGCTGTATTAATCAGCATTGCCACTGGCAACTTCACAGCAGCAGGAACTTGGGCTGTTGCTGATACCACCTCTGCCTCAAACAGTTCTGCAAACAACACTGCATTAACTACGAGCTATGTTGCTTCATCTACGTTTACCCCAGGCATAATAACCATAGATGCAATCTTGGTTCGTGTTGCTTCTCGTGCGTCTTCGCCCACTGGAACAATGAGTGTTGAACTTTATAACTCTACAGGTGCTGCAAGTGTGGCTGGCACCGAGGTAACTATCAACGTATCTGATATTGTTGAAGGTACATCTGTTGCAAACGGTGGATGTAGCTGGGTATGTTTAAAATTTGCCGCTCCTGTTACACTACTTGCTGCCACTGCATATAGTGTGAGAGCAAAAACTTCTAGCTCGTCTCAAGTAAACCTGTATAGAAACGCGACTTCAAACAACTGGACTCGTTATTTAAGAACAACAACAACTGGCGCTCCTGCTGCATCTGACAATATGATTGTCATAGGCGAATGGACTGCTGCTGCAACGTCTACCACATTTACGGTTACGCTTGATAATACAGCAACAACTACGTTTGGTTTCTTTTACTCTTGCTTAAAAGGTATTGCTACGTGTGGAACAGCAGCATCTACTAATTATTATTTAAAACATGGAACACTTGCAGTATTTGCAGGGGGGACACTAACATCTGCTGCTTTACCGTCTACATCTACGTTTACTATAGATTGCGCATCAACAACTGCTGCTGAGTTTGGATTAAATTTATTCGGAACTACTTCTTTAGTTGGGCCAGCTAAGTCAAATTGGAAATCAAACATGACAGTAAATAAAGTAGCAGGAAATACTGTCATCACTGTTGCCGATACTACTGGTTGGGCTGTAGGCGATCAACTTGCTTTTCCGTCAACTACAAGAACAGCTTCACAAAGTGAGAAAAAAACTATTCTAACAGTAGATAGTGCGACTCAGGTTACGCTTTCTGCAGGATTAACAAACGATCACCTTGGAACCTCACCAACAGTTTGTGAAGTAATGAACTTAACTCGTAATATTATTATAAGGGGAACTTCTGCAACAAATACTGGTTTCGTTGCAGCAAGAACTACTGGTGCTAATACTTTTGAAAACGTAGAGTTCCATTCCTTAGGTAGCTCAGGTGTTGTAGCTATCGACGTACAAACCACAACTGGAACCTTTTCTATGGATGGATGTATTCTTAGAGATTGCACAAACGCCACAACAACTGGAATAAGTGTTACAGCCACAAGTGGCTCTAATGTTAGTTTTTTAGATGTTGGTGTTTATTCCGTTACAAGCGTAGGGTTAAACATAGTAGCTACCTCTGGAGTGAATAATTTTGAAAACATATATTGTATCGGTTGTGGTGGTGGTGGGATTGTCACTGCTGACTGTGGATCTGTTTATGATGGATTAAAGGCGGCTGGTAATACTGGTAACGGAATTTATTTTAACGAATCTGGTGGTGGAACTTTTACAACTTGCCAAAATATTGAGTCACATAGTAACTCTTCTCTTGGTATACGCTGGATAAACTGTAACATAGGCACATTGTCTACTTTAAATATTTGGAGAAATGGTAGCAGTGGTTTGTCACTTCAGAGTCTTGTTGGAACTCCTAATTTAATATTTGATACCCTAACAGCCTTTGGAAATGGTGGAGAAAATATTTCATTAGTAAGTACAGGTATTGTGTCTGGCAGTGTTGTTTTTAAAAACCTAACTTTAAATGGTGGAACTACGTTAGTAACGAGTGTAGGTATTGCTGTCGCTGATAACTTTGCATCTTACTACATAGAGGATAGTTCCTTTGGAGCAACAACTGCGCACACAAGCGGAGATATAAATGCTTCTTCTAGCTGTGGTTGTAATTTATATTGCTACAATACTACTCTTTCTAGTTCTACAGAAATCCTTAACCAAACTAATATAGGTAAAACTTATGGGAATGTCGGCATAGTATCCGTAAAACATGATGGTGTAGCAGGAGCACAGAAATCTTGGAGTCGCCTTGGAACTATCTCTAGCGACACAACTATTTACAACACAGCCTCTCCTTCAATAAGACTTGCTCCACTAAGCGCATCTTTAAAATTACCTTCTGCGTATAGAGTTATTCCTGTTAAAAGTGGCGAGACTGTAACGGTAACTGTTTATGTTCGTAAGTCTTATACTGTTTCTGGTGACTCTGCGACTTACAATGGAAATCAACCAAGGTTAATGCTTCGTAAAAATTTAGAAACTGGTATTACTGCTGATACGGTTCTTGATACTATGACTGCTGCTGTTGGTAGCTGGGAAGCTTTAACGGCTACTACTGCCAGTGCATCTGCTGATGGAGCTTTTGAATTTTTTGTAGACTGCGATGGAACTACTGGTTGGGTAAACGTAGATGATTTCACAACTACCTATGTCTTAGATTCTAGTGGTATGAATTACTGGAACTATGGGCGACCTGCTGTCGATGGGCCAGACCCAGAAGACGGTGCAGGTGGTGGTGGTGGTAGTGGTGGAAGCTGGACGTTTTAATTATGATTTATTAAAAAAGAATGGAGGGATTAAAAATGAAGAAAAAAGCAAAAGTTAAAAAACCAAAAGTTAAAAAACCAATAGCTAAGGGAAAAGCAAAAAAAGGTAAGTATTAATAGGAGAAAACAATGGCCAGTTCAAAAACAGAAATTTGCAACATAGCACTTTCACATTTAGGTATAGCTAAAGAAGTAGCTAACATTGATACCGAGTCTTCGGCTGAAGCCAGTGCGTGTCGTAGGTTTTATGAAATGGCAAGAGATGAAACACTACGTGATTTTAACTGGCCATTTGCTACTAAATTTGCAGCTCTTGCGTTAGTTGAAGAAGACCCTACCGATGAGTGGAGTTTTAGCTATCGATATCCAACAGACTGCTTAAAGGTAAGAAGAGTGTTGTCTGGATTAAGAAATGATAATCGTCAAAGTAGAGTTCCTTATAAAGTAGGAAGAGACGATACAGGAATATTACTTTACTGTGATATTGAAGATGCAGAAATGGAATACACTGCTGTTACAAGTGGAGTAACTTTTTATCCAGTAGATTATGTAACAGCATTATCATATAGAATAGCTTAT
>Ga0181343_1000664_pt1 | contig 14528 bp, 16 predicted proteins | sample Su13VDMLBSD_FD_130110 | JGI IMG/M metagenome (GOLD analysis project Ga0181343, IMG submission 130110) | Freshwater viral communities from Lake Michigan, USA - Su13.VD.MLB.S.D | ecosystem: Environmental > Aquatic > Freshwater > Lake | place: USA: Michigan | collected 2013-07-15 | reverse complement strand
GCAAGAATTAATTGGTAATAAAAGTTCACCAGGCAATGGTATACCAACGCCTTATCGTGATGCTATTTTACCAACCAAAGGCTCTGGCTATCTTGGTAATGAAATTGATAGGAATGAACTTGCTATAAAAATGATGGGTTTAAATAATAGTAACTTGCAACAAGCTGGTATGAACATATTTGAACGACTAATACCAACTGCAACTAAGGCAGGTGTGGGCGTTATACCTGCAGATTACAAACATCAAAAAGACCCAGATACTAACACTTGGTGGTGGGTAGGTCCAAATGGCGATAGAGTAAGAGACGTTACTGCAATGACTGAATTGCAAAAACTGACACAAGACCCTACTCAAGTTGAAGCTATTCAAGCGGCAAAAGTAGCACCACAAGTAAGAGACGTTACTTTACCAAGTGGTGCTATTGTACCAATGACTAATAAAGAGGCAAGACTTCAACTAGAAAGTACTAATACTATATGGGATTCATATAATAAAGGAGAAATTGATGCACCAACAAGAGACAAAATGATTTCTGAAAGTACTCAACCAATTGGTCAATCTACGTACAATAAAGAAACAGATATTAAAAGAGCAAGTAATGATGAAGTGGCTAGAGTTGCTGCATTAGATTTGCCAGTAATGAAAAATGATATACAAAATATGCGCGTTGAAATAACCAAAGCCATCGAAGATTTAAAAACTGGTGGCGGTCAAAAACAAATATTACCTGGTGTTAATAGATGGTTTGATGCTAATGTAATAAACGATCCTTCTGCAAATAGAGCAATACGTATACAAGGTAGTAAAGTTTTAGAATCACTTAAAGCTATTGGCGGTAATGATTCTAATGCTGATTTACAATTTGCGCAATTAACTAGTGGTCTTGACCCTTACTATACAGACAAAGATACGTTACAAAAAAATTATGAAAACTTATTAACTGGCTTAGACTATAAAGAAAAAGTACTAGAAGATAAGTATGGTGCATATACACCTGATGCAATTACTGCACCAAAAATAAAAAGTAATGCACCAGTTGAAAATAAGTCTACTGGTAAGGTTATAAATGGTGTATATTATAAAAGTTATGATGACTATAAAGCAAGGAGAAAGTAATGGGTGATTTAACTGAAGAAGAATTTAATTCATTACCAACTGAATCTGGTGTATTGTCAGAAGCTGATTTTAATGCAATGCCATCACAACCTATTGCACCAGTAAAAACTAATAGTAGTGTAGATACGTTTTTTAAAAATCTTAATCGTATAAAAGAACTAGATAAAAATATGCTATTAGGTTTTTCTGGTAGAGGTGAAGAAGCTGCTGCAGGTGTTGCCGGTATGCTAGGCTATCACTCTCAGCCTTGGGAAGAAAAAATAGCAAGTCAAAACAAATGGATGGATGAAAATACTGGTGCAAATGTAGGTAAAATATTAGCAGATACTGCTATAGCATTACCAGCAATGGTTGCCGCGCCAGAAGTAGTTGGCGGTGCAATAACTAAACCATTGTCACAAATAGCACAAGATATTGGCACTAGTGGTTTTACTGGTATGATTACACACCCTGGTGATGCATGGGACAGATTGAGTAATGGCGCCATTGATGCTGTAGGTGCTGGCGCATTTAGTACTGTTGGTCAAATAGTAAAACCAGTTGTAAAAACATTAACTGGTGCTGCAAGGTCTGTGCATGATATGTTTACTGATACTGGTCATATGTCTAAACTTGCTGATTACGTTAGACAAGCAGTACCAGAAGGCGATATTAATACTGTAATATCAAATCTTGAAAATTATAAACAATTGGTACCAAATTATAAACCTACTGCTGCTGAAACTGGACAACATTTTGGTTTAAATACTCTACAAGACTATGCATCTGGTGTAAACCCTGGTCAATATATAACCAGAGAATTGCAAAATGTTGGTGCAGAAAGTAATTTAATGAATGCTATTGCAGATCCAAAAAGACTTGCTGAAAAGAAAGGTTTTAGGTCTGCAGTAACAGAACCATTGTATACTGCAGCAAAACAAACATTTGTACCAGTAGATAAAGAGTTAGTACAATTGTTAAAAAGACCAGAAATGCGCAAAGCATTATTAAAAGGTATGGAAACTGCGGCAAATAATGGTAATCCTAGTAGTGCTGCAATGTTACAAAGTGTACTAAATGGTACTAATAAATCTATGATAAGTGGTGACGCATTACACCATGTAAAACTTGGTATTGATAAGCTAATAAAAAATGCCAAAGACCCAAGATCAAATTTAGACCAAGATGCATATAAAAATATTAGAAGTACGTTTGAAAATTGGCGATTAAAAAATATAGACGAATATGCTCAAGCACAGTATACTTACCAAAATTTGTCTAAGCCAGTAAATAGACGAAATGCTGCTCAAGCAATAGTTAATAAAATGTATCCACATGGTACATCAGATGTTGCTGCATTAAATACTGCAAATGAATTGACTCTTGGTGATATATTAGCCAATCCAGATAAATTAGTACAAAAAGGAACTGATTTTAGTGGTTCTACATTTGCCAATACATTTACAAATAGACAAAAAGATTTAATGTCTAATGTATCTGAAAGCCAAAGACGTAGAGCGGCTTCAAAAATAACTTCTGGCACTGGATTCCAACATGATAGCTCTGGTAATATGGCCGCAAGAAGTGCTGGTGCCCTAGCACAAGCTGGTTCTAGTATACCAGGTATGTACCAAAGTGTTACGGCTAAAATGTTATCAGAATTAACTGGGCAAAATAGAGCGATACAATCAAAGCTTGGTGATATAATGTTAGACCCAACACAGACTGCTGCATTATTTAAAGTTGGTAAACGACCAGATGCTGCCGCATTTATGGATAATAATATATTAAACCAAATACCTGGGTTAGCCGGATATTTATTATCAAATCAATTAATAAATCAATAGAATATTTTTATTACCATAGGTACTAACATGAGTGCATTTGACGACTACTTACAGCTACTAAATAATAACCCTAAAGCTAATGCTACTGGCCAATGGTTGAGTAAGCTAGGTAATAATGTAAAAACTGGTATAGAAAATAGTCTACCAAAGAATACTAGCCCAGCCGCCATGGTAGACTATGCTTCTAATGTAAATCCTATCGCTTCTCTTATGGGCACAATACGGCCATCTAAAATAAAAGAAGTGCTAGCTAGCCTACAAGAAAAGGGTTTTGATACTTCTACCCCTTGGTATCACGGCGGCGGAAGTTTAGTTAAAGACTGGAGCGTGCCTAGTTTTTTTGCTAAAAGAAAGCAAGACTCTCAATGGTTTAAAGATAATAAACGCGACCCCTACGGTCAATACCCGCGGGGCGTTATGAACAAGGTGTTTATCAAACCTAACCAGCTTGATATGCGAGACGACTGGTGGAATAACAGTGGTGATGGCATTGCTGCTATAGCTGAAAAACTTGGCCTAGAAAATAAAGGGGACGACTACGGGCATTGGTTTCCAGCAATAAGGGAGCATAGTCCTTATGAGGGCGGCAATGTAAATGACTTAGTGTACCATCCTAAGTTCCAAGAATACCTTGCTAAAGAGGGAAAAAATGGTTTGCGTAGTTGGGACGTATTAGACAGAGGCGAGATTGATATTTCTGCCATAACAAAGCCAGAAGATATTTATAACATAACAACTAAGCGCCCCACACTACAGGCTTATATCAAGAATAAGATACCAACTAGCGTGCTACCAAAAATTAAAAGCTCTAAATAAAAATGATGGTTACGTACGCGAAATCTGAATAAGTAGTAAGTAGTTAGTCTTACTTAATTCGCGTGCGTAACGTAACAATGTTTAGACCTTTAAAAAGTCTAGCAGTACATTCTGAAGAGAGTCCTTGCCACTTAAAATAGCTTGTATATGCTCGTCTATGGTATTTTTGAATACAAGATAGTGAATAATTACATGCTTTTGCTTTTGCCCCTGGCGGCAAACGCGCTTTATAAACTGTAGATAATTTTCTAAGTTAAAGTCAAGCGAATAAAAAAGCACAGCGTTAGAAGATTCTTGCAGATTTAAACCATGCCCAATTGAACTAGGGTGGCCAAATAAAACTGGTATATCGCCATTATTCCAGTCGGCAACTATTTGCTGCAACTTAGGCCCTGTTGTTGAAGATTCAATAAAAGTAGCCTCTGGAAATAACTTTTTAAATACAGGTATCTCGTGCCTATATTGGTAACCAACTAAAACAGGACTTCCATTTAAGTCGTCTACAAATTCACGCAGTGCCATCATTTTTATATCATGTACATGCTGCACATCGCCATCTTCAGTGTAGATATTCCCGCTTAAAAATTGGCGAAGTTTTGTAGATAGCACAGATGCAGATTGTGCAGTTATTATTGTGTCTCCCAGGGCTACTAAAAATTCTTCTTTAAGAAAGTCATATTGCTTCTTTAGCGTAGGCGTTAAATGAAGTTCTATGTTATTATATATTTCTTTTGGCAGGTCTATCCAGTCATTAGCATCCATACGAAATGCAATGTTGCGCAGTTTGTTTGTTACTTTGTCTAGGGAGTCTGGGTAAGGCTGTAGCTTAAATGAATATTGTGTTTTAGGCTTAAAGTAACGGGTTTGAAAATGTGACAGCTTAGTACCCAATGAAGCGCCTAAGTCAAGCATATAAATTTGACTAAATAAGTCCGCTAATCCATTAGGCATAGGAGTGCCAGTTAAGCCAAGCCGGTATTTAAATGTGGGCAGAAATGGCTTAATAGCTTTCACTCTTTTAGAAGACCAATTCTTCATTCTAGTTAACTCGTCAAAGACTAGCATATCAGCGCCACGCCAATTTTGTTCTGTTAACCAGACTAATCCCTCGTAGTTAATAATGTACACATCAACATCTCTTTGCAGTAATACGCTTTTGTCAGACCCATGCAAAATTACGCAACTAAAGTCCATAAAGTCAATCCACTTTTTTATTTCGTTGCTCCAAGTAGTTTGAGCTACGCGCAATGGTGCCACTATTAGCATACGTTTAACTTTGCCTTGCTCCTTTAAAGTCTTAAACACATTAAGCGTAGTAGAAGTTTTACCAAGACCCATATCTAAGAACAATGCAGCACAATTAAAATGCTCAAAAGAATTAAGTACAAACGATGCAGCTTTTTGCTGATACACATGGGGAGTGTACACTTTTGGTATTACCGGTTTAGTTAACATTGGCCCAGTCCTTTATTATAGCTTTAAAACTTTCAAAGTTGTCTACTACGTAAACAGTAAAACCTTCGTCTCTTAGTAGTTTATGCACATGCTCTTGAATAACCCTTGGCTTTTCACCGAGGCGCTTAAATTCTACAAAAATAACTTTGCCTTTATACAAAAACAGTCTATCTGGCACACCCACATAAGTTGTTATTTTAAAACTTCTAATGCCAAAAGTAAGTTTTGCCCAGGCGCAACTTTTCTTTTCAATGGTAGATTCTTTAATCATTATAAACCTCGGGCGTAGTCATATTATTGCCATATGAGCCATCACTCAAAAGTTTTACGTCTAATTTTATGTCACTCATAGCCTCTTTAAGTAGTTTCATTTCGCTTAAAGGACCTGATATATCTATTTGGTCATGCACTGATAATAAGAATCTGCCATCTTGCTTAATTTCATTGTAGTTTATAATAGCTTGCTTAGTTATATCTGCCGAGCTTGACTGTATTAAGTAGTTTAAACCTTTATACCCAAAATCTGCCAGGCGTTGTTCGCCAGTTCGTTTGTCTGTTATCATTTTTTGGTCTTCTTTAAAATAATATCTACCACCCCATGTTTTAATAGGATCTGCAATATCCCAAGAAGTTTTTATCTTATTTTGTACATCTCTAATACCCGGCGCACTATTTAAATATGCTCTCTTTACTTCCATTGCTTCATCATAGCTGCATTCTAATTGCTCTGAAAGTGCAGTTATGCCTGAACCATATAGTATAGAGAATGCTATAGTCTTTGCTGTTCTGCGGCTAATCTCTTTTTTTAGAGCATTTGTTAACGTATCTGACATTAATTGGTGCAAGTCAAGGTGCGGGTTTTCTTGATATGACTGCATCATAATACCGTCTTCATAATGAGCAAGCACTCGCAATTCTTGTGAATTAAAATCTCGCGAAAGCCACAATTGGCCCGCATCTGGTATGAAGTATTTGCGCATTGAAGGCAGGGCTGGCAGATTATACTTTGGGTCTATGCTAGGCGGTTTTTTAGGAACATTTAAAACTGAAGGATATGAAGACAATCTGCCAGTTCGTGTGCCCATAAAGCCGCCGGTTTCTTGATTTCTAACTTGGTTCCAATTAAAGTGCAGTCTGCCTGCGTTGTTTTTGCTAATCCAGGAAGACATAAAAGTGTCTAAATATGTCGATAATGTGCCTCTATAGCTAAGAAAGTCTAATAATTCTTTGTCATTTATAGCTGCCAGTAGGTTATTCTTACTTGTAGAGGCCTTGCCAGTTTTAGTGTAAATCCATTGAGTGTTAAGGCCAGCTTTTTCAATAGCGTTAGCCAGTTCAACGCCCGAGTCTATATTAAATTCAGAGCCTAACTTTTGATATATTTTGTCTGAAACTAGTTTATGCGCTGATTTGAATTCTACAAAGTCTTTATATATGATGCTTTCATCTACATTAATACCTTGCAAAGTGTTTGCACACAATATAGGCATTAACTTCATTTCTCTATCATAAGCTTCACCTTTATATAAAGGGTACATTATGTTGAATAACGCAGCCGTCATGTCTGCGTCAGCACAAGCATAAGGAGCCACTAAGCTAACTGGGGCCTGTGCTATAAATGCGCCCGCATTCTTTTTGTTTGCTTTTGGCACATTTTTTATAATCCAATCATGCAGTAGGTCTTTTTCTTCAGGCGGCATGTTGAGTATTTCTTCAGCACTTGGCTTTAAAGCAAGAGTTCTAGCATGCGGATTACGCAAAAATAACAGAATTAGCGTATCATGAAGTCTTTTTGGGTAGTCTATGCCCAGCCAATATTTTGCAACGTTTATATCAAATGATGCGTTATGCATTATTATAGGATGTTCAGAAAATAATTTCTTTAAGCATAACGTTGCATATACTTCAGTAGTATTGTTATTGTTTTGATGCCCCCAGGATAAATATTCTGATGGGTTGTCGCCTACTTTAATGGCTACACCAACTGGCTTTGGTGGTAGTGAGCCTTCTATTGGATGTGTTTCAAAGTCTATTGTTATAAAGTTATTTAGCATACATAATTCCATTTTTAGTGCCTGCCTTGGCTATTAATTTATTCCCTGGGAATTTATAATATTTAAGCTAATCGGTTATATTAAACTTAAATTTTAGTTTCCCAGGGAGCTTAAAAACTACGTTATTTTAACGGTTTTTGTTTAGTGTTATTAGTTATTGCATCTTCTTCGTCAGTAGCACCCATATCGTAGGTAATAGCAGCTTCTGCATCTTCAATACGGGCTAACATAGGCAGCATAAGTTCACCGGCAATCTTGCTAATTGGTGTGAAGTTTATTACGTATTGCGTTTTGGGATCAGGCATTACCGACATTTCAGTAACTACTCCAAACATCGGCCTACTAAACACTAACTCTGCTTTTGACATGAATTGCTCAAAGTTTTTGACTGATGTAACAGGTATAGTAGCAAAACGCAGCTCAGAACTTTGTATATGCACTGGCAGTGATGCATCTGTTGGTGCTGGTATAACTGCAATCCTGTAACGAGTTTTACAAGCTTTGCCTTTACCACCCTGTGGGTCAGAACCCCACTCGAAGTTAGGACATTCAACGCAGGTGTCTGCCTGCTTTTCTTTTACACTATCACTTGGCCACATATCTTTTTGACTATTGTATAAAGCATAGCATAACGGTGTCTGTGATACAGTTGGGTCAAACTTGCCTTTGTAGTAAGCATTTTCTGCAATGAATGTTAGTACAACAACTTGCAGTTTATTATCAGGAAGTGCAACACCATCAATACTTAATTGGCCACTTCTGAAGCTTAAGAATTTAACACTATTAGACAATTGGCCACGCATTGCCGCTTGTTCTGCTGCTTTTTTAGCTATAGCTTCTTCCCAACTAACCGTTGCAACTTCAGTAGTAGTACTTTCAATTATTTTATCTGACATTTTATTATCCTCGAGTTTTGGTTAGATTATATTTTGTAACGTTAAGTGCCACTGTGCCTGGAACAACTACGCCGGAGTCTAAGTATTCACCCCAGGCCATTGAGCCTATACGTTTTTGTAGTAAACTAAAAGCATGGTGGTCAACAATAAAACTGTATAAGTTTTCCCAGTCTACCACTTCAGGCACAACTTTATGGCTTAAACTAAACATTGCTTTAGCGCCACGTACAGCCTCTGTATCATCAGCTTGTAATTTTTTTATTAAGTAACTACTAATGGCTGACTCTCTGCTTTTAAGGCCATCAGCTTCTTTTTCTAATGCTAGTCTATGAGACCTAACTTCATAAAGTTCATCTGTTAAAGAGCCTATAGAACGACTATCCATTACAAGACTCCTTTTAGCAATTCAAAAATTGCATTTTCTGGCGATACAAAGTTTTTAGTTTTCTTTAAGTCAAACCTATAGCCGCGCTTGCTTTCTTCGGCAGAAGTAACCAATCTTTTGCCATGCATGTTAGCAGCATTAACTATTTTAAGTATTTCATCCATAGGCAAACCCATTGTTGCGGCAAGGCCATAAGTTACAATTAGTATATCAGCAATTGCGTCTGTTATTCCTACTAAAGATCGTTCCCCAAAAGCTTCTTCTAGCTCATCAAGTTCTTCAAGTAAAAAGTCATGTCTAAAGCTAAACTCTTCAACATTAGGAAAAGTTGGCTTAATTGCCATAGGCACCCCATGGTGCTTATTTACGTTTATTACATCTTGATACGTACTCATTATATTACCTCGTATTTATGGATTGAGATGCCGGAAGAGGTTAACATTTCTGCCGTCTCTTCAAAGCCGTTATAAACATCAATGTAGATTACTTCTTTTACTCCTGTATTCATAAGAGCCTTAGCACATCTAAAACAAGGGAAACATGTTACAAAAGCTTTCCTTATTTTAGACACGTCAGGGCATTGTAATAATGCATTTATTTCTGCATGTATAGCCATACACTTATCTTCGTTGAATGTACCAGCACATGGATAATCAGTGCAATGCTTTGTACCTGGTGGTACTCCATTAAACCCAGTAGACAATATTTTGTAGTCGCTATCTAACAGAACACAACCTACAGATCGTCTAGGGCACGTTGCTATTTGGGCTATTTGTATAGCTAATTCTATTGCCCATTGAGTTTTAGTAATCATTATAAATTAAGCTCAAATTTTACTGATGGGTGTGGCTGATAAAATATTATGCGTGCCTCTTTAGGGTCAAAGTCCCATAGAGTGCTGTCAAGTATTAGCTCAGGCTTCATGGTAATGGGCTCACGTTTAACTAACTTTATAGCGTCCATAATATGATTTCTATATATGTGGGCGTTACCAAAATAAAACTTTAGCTTACCTAGATTTAAACCACATTCTTTAGCTAGTAAGTGAGTTAGGCCTGCATAGACTATTAAGTCATAAGGAAGACCTAACATAATATCAACGCTACGCATATAGACTACGCAGCTTAGTTTGCCTTCATGTATATTAAATTGGGCTGTTATATGACAGGGCGGCAATGCCATTTTATGCAAGTCAGCTGGATTCCAGGTAGACAAAATATGCCTTCTTGAGTAAGGGTTTTCTTTTAAGTTTGCTACTAACTCTTGCAATTGGTTAGTCCCGTTAAAGTTTACCCATTGAGCGCCATATATTGGTCCTAAGTTATCGTCAGTACCAACACCTTTAGTAGAGTTCCAATAGTTACAACCAAGTTCAGAGAACTCTTTTTTTGAGGTAGCGCCTTTTAAGAATGCTGCCAGTTCACCAAATGCTTGCTTGTAATCAATTTTCCTTAATGTAACAATAGGGAATTGGTCTTGTAAATCAATTTCTATGCTTTCGCCAAATTTAAAAATAGTGCCAACTCCGGTTCTATCTGGGCTAACTTGCGCTAAATCTAAAATACGGTTTATTAAATCTTTATATTGCTTCATTTGAAAGATCCTTATAAACTAAGGTTGCATAACCAGCTATGTCTAACCAATGATCCGGCTCATGTGGATTACCGCATGTTATTCTTGAAATCTTGTGCATAATCATATCAAGAGCTTCCCTTTGTACATGTGTCATACTTTCATAGCTATTGGATCTTTTTACAACTCTTTTTAGTCGTTGTGAATCAAAAGCATTTTCAGCAAATGAACCATGCGTTGAACTTCTTTCAGCTAATGTGGAATCTATTTTATTCATCTAATACTCCAGTCAAAGGTTTAATACTAAGAAGCCCCGATATAGTTAAATATCAGGGCTTCTGTAGTTAGCTAACTTAGCGTTAGTCTTCTGCTACAACTTTTTTAGGTCTTTTGCCATCAGGCCATGCTTTTAATGCATTACGATACCAATTAATGCAATTAGTATTAGTGTTGTTTTCTGGCCATTCAGTTGTAATACGGTCAGATATTTCAGCATTAGTAAAGCCTTCTTTAATAAGTTCTTTAATAAATGCGCCTACGCCAACAGGACCACGATTTGTACTTGTTGACTTGCCTGTTAGTTCTTTTAATTGAGCTTTTAACTGGCTTAAATTAGCATTGATAGTGTCAATTTCTAATTTAATTTCTGCAACTCTAGCCTCTGATTCAAGTTTAGCTGCTGCAATTGCTTCTACTTCTTCAGCTGATAATTCTACTTTTGCTACTTTTGCTTTTTTAGCGCGGGGCTTTTTAGCAGATGCAGTTTCTTCGTCAATTAAGTTCATTGCTTCTTCACGTTCTAAGTCTATATCAGACATTTTATTATCTCCAGGTTGAGGTTTTGGGCAAGATTGCCGTTGATACTTATCAGTAAGTACATGTTATTATACTGCAACAAAATGCGTATGTAAACCTTGTGGACTAAAATTTTTTCGTTTTAAAATAACGTCCAATTAAGAAATTCAAAAGCGCATCTTTGTTGTATTTATCATTAAAGAAGATTGCTCTATTTATTAGAACAGTGGGTCGTAAATTGATTTTATCAGGCCAGGCATCAGTAGGGCTGAAGTGCATTTGACCTCTTGTTACGTCCCAAGGCCCATTTACAAAGCCATATTGTTTTATCTTTCGTGCAAAGAAAGTGGGGGAATACTTTTCATAAGGATAATTTTTAATAAACAACTCATATTCAAGCTTAGGCACTATATATTGTAGGTCTAGTAGTTCATTCTTTATGTAATGATCCATTGTATTTTCTAATGCTTCAGCCATATCCAACTTTGATTTACCAGTTGGTGCAACCTGCGTGCCATCATAGCCATTTAAGTCCATGTTTAAGTAATGATACAACAGCGCACTACGGGCCTCGGGAGTATTAATCCAAGACTTTAATTTACTAGCATCAGCCCAAAAGTCTCTTAATTTAGTAGACAATGGCGAATAGCCTGGTATAGCGTAGACCAGCTCTCTACGTGAAGTTGCGTCAAGCTGGTGAGTATAGTTTTCGTTAGTAGTTATACAGTATAAAGCATAAGTTTTTGTTGTATATGGCTTCATATACTTCTCATTAACTGTAATGGTATGCGAAGTAACTAAGTCTTTTAGTAAGTTTGTATGGCGCTCTCCCTTTTCACCTATCTCATTAAACACTACAAGACTTTTGTTAGCTATTACGCCATTAAAGTTATTATCCAGGTTTTGCGCTGAAGTTACAAGCGCGTGGTTTGGCCTATGGTCTACTGGTGCTCCTTTCATTGAACCATTTATTATAGCCGCAAAGGTCTCAAAGTAAAACGATTTACCAATACCTGTTAAGTCAGACCTAAGTATAGGCAGCCTATCTTGTTTAATCCAAGGTTTTTGTAGCATAAGGGCCATTGTTTGCTCAAAATGAAGCTGAATTTCTGGCTCGTCGCTAAAAAATAAGTTTACAAAGTCTACCCATAAATCTACGTCGCCTTTAACAGGTTGCGTATTAAACCCTTTCCATAAATTAACCAGGCTTTTGTCTGTTATTCTAGATAATGTTGAGGGTTCATAAACATGGCCATATACTGAGGTTCTGTCTAAAGAATTTAAAAACTTGGTAATTGGCGTTACTTTGTCTTCGCCTGATACATTTGGGTCAATTGGATTTGAGCAGTTTTGTTCTTGTATAGCAAACTTTGTTCTTGTTAGTACATCGCCGGTATTTAAGTCGATCAGATCGCCTTCATATACTGCCCATTTAGATAGCAAGTAATTTTCGCCATCTTTTTTAGTTGGCATGTAAGGCAGTGCTTGTGCCATTAAAGGTTCTAGTCTTTCGCCACTTTGTAAATAATCATCGAGGCCTATTTTAATATTGCTACCACCTTGCCCAAGTCTTATAAAGAATACATTAATGCCTCTTATTTTTAGGAAAGCTGCTAGTCTTAATTCAGCGCGCCTAACTGCTTCTTTAGGCTCACCGTTAAGCATTCTATCTGAGGGGTCAAAATCATAGCAAATATAAACATCTTTATTGTAAGGTAAATGGCTTAGTGGTGCTAATAGCACTCTATCGTCATTGAATATATTAGTTAAAGAATCTACACCACCAAGACCTACTGTGTCGTAGCCATTTAAATGTCCTGATAGTGCTTTAAACTCGCCTTCAGTTATAACCAAAGGTCTTGTTATGTCATTAAGATTACGTTTGAAGTTTTTATTTGGTGGAAGATAGGCTTTAACTGGACTCCGTGGTGGCTGATGATATTTATTACCAGCAAAAGAACCTAGAAATCTATATCTAAAAAAGTTAGTAGCTTTGCCATTAATGTCAAAATACTGTATCTTAATTGCGCCAGTGCCTTTAGAAAAGCCTATTTCCTGGGTAACATCAATATTGTTAAGCAATGATAACCCATAAGCCGCTGGGTCTTTTATGCCCAGGTCTATAAGGCGTTGATCGTACTCATCTGAGGCTTGTGTAAATCCTGCTGCTGAAGCTTGCGACGTAAATGTAGGACCCATCAGAATACCCCATAAATTAATTTATTGTGTACATAAAAGTTTTTATAGGCTATAATATATTTGAATATCTTAGACATTTGATATTTCTCCTCGAAGGTGTTTAGTCCGTTTAGCCTCTTGTTAAACTAAACGGACTTTTTTTGTGTGGACTTATATTATATAGCAATTTTAATATATATAATATATAATTATTTTTGTGGTCTATCCAGCCTTTTTCTTTGCGCAATGCTTTGGTTTAGCCTTGTTTCTTTTGACAATGGTTTGCCAGTTCGTCGAGCTATATGCAACTTTTTGTTATGCTCCATTTTCATAGCGTTTAAACCATTATACCCTTTTGGGAATACGGTATCTTTGTCTTTTATTAAGCATTTTTTAAGTACCCTTAAGTCTGCTAAAGATCCAGTTGCATAAATAATTACTTTAGCAATACCAAAGTCTCTGTAGGCATAATCAATAGGTCTATTTCTTTTAGTTTTAGAAAACCATTTTATGTTATTAATTATTTTTTGAATAGTCATGTAACTTGATATTCCATAATATAATTTACCATCGCCAAATGTTATTTCGTATAAAAATGGTTCTGGTAATTCGTTTTTAGGTGGTGCTATGTTAGCCTTAATCATCATTTTTCCTTTGGTATTTTTCTAGTTCTGCTATACAGCCAAATACTTCATCTTGCATAGTGGGGCTTAAACTACGATGGCTATCCCATAATACGTCTATTACTCTTTTATGTAAGTCTGGCTTGTTATTAAATATTCTTTCCCAATTGTCAGAATATTTTTTATGGTCTGTTGGTCTTCTACTGCTACCTTTACTCATCTTACCCTCCAATGCCGTGATGTTTTTCAGCGAAATCAACACCTGCCCAATAACTATACGGGTGTATGGCTTTATCATCAGCTTTAAACCCGTTTGATATTTCTATGCCAGTTATAGGCTCAGATTTTACTGGCGGTGCTGTGTAGAGCGGTATTGGTTCTTTAATAGAATCATGCTCTTCCAGGTAATGTTTTTTATCCATACATACCCATTCACTAAGTTTTCCATAAATTTCTGTTTCAATTATCCAAGCCACAGGCTCTTGCTCTTGCTCAGGTTGGGCGAGGAGTTCTTTAGTTTCTTCAAGAAGGCTTGTATTAACAGCACGCCCAATACACTCAATTAACCACTTCTTCAACAGCTCTCTTTCTTTACTCATTCCCCACCTCCAATGCCATGTGCTTTTTCTACGCTTCTTATCCATCTAATGACGTATCTGACTTGATGATCGTCCATATTTTCAACAATCCCTTCTTTATCAAGAGCATATATAACATCTTCTGTTAAGGGTTTGGGTGGTGCAAACTCATTGACCCCTTGTCTAAACCCTTTCCCATACCATTCAATCTTTGTTTCTGCTAAAAGAGGCTC
>Ga0181343_1000662_pt1 | contig 14546 bp, 21 predicted proteins | sample Su13VDMLBSD_FD_130110 | JGI IMG/M metagenome (GOLD analysis project Ga0181343, IMG submission 130110) | Freshwater viral communities from Lake Michigan, USA - Su13.VD.MLB.S.D | ecosystem: Environmental > Aquatic > Freshwater > Lake | place: USA: Michigan | collected 2013-07-15 | reverse complement strand
GTTGGACACTCAAGAACCTATCTTGTATTCCATCTCTGTCGTATTTGATATGTGTGTCGTGATTTCCAAGTACAAGATGAATGTTTTTACAAACCAACCTGTCAAGAAAGTTTCCAATATTTTCAAACCCACCAAAGGAAAAATCACCTAAATGAATCAAAGTATCATCTTGTCCAACAACACTATTAATATTATCAACAAGAGCGTTGTTCATTAGTTCAATGGTATTAAAGTCCCTTGTTGAGTGAACTGGCACTTCCCCATCTTGTGTTCGCCAATCAGTTACTCCACGACATATGTTTTTGTGAGAGTAATGTGTATCTGATGTAAAGAATACATTTCCTGATGTCAATATTTTATCAAATTTCATAATTTTAAACTAAAACGATTTTTCATTTGTTCTACTTTATCTTGGGGGACATTATGTTCGTTAGTCCCTCCGTGTCTATTCTCAATTACAATTGAAAATACTTTATACCCATATTTTTTTGCCAACTCAAAATACGGTTCCATCTCCCACTCTTGTGTGAATGTGTTAGAAACCACAACAGGTGAATGTTCCAATCTCATTAGAAAGTCCATCTCTTCTTGACACCATTTGTGAGCATCTTTTATCTTTGATAGTTCAAACTTGTAATTACCTTCACGATCAACAAAGAACATATCAGCCTCTTTGTGACAATAATCTTTCTTCACTAATGTTTTAGCAAATGTTGTTTTACCACTTCCTGGTCAAGGCACTCCCCTAACAAGATAGATAATCTTTTCGGGGAGTGCAGTATTTTTTAAACTGTTCATATATTTATTGTTAGAGGTATTCTTGATATTGAATACAAATATACTAAAAAATATTTATTATGACAAATTTTATTAGAAAATGCCCGAAATGTGATTGTGAAATAAATTACAAAAGTAAGTATTCAATGATTAACGCCAATAAAAAAAATACTAAATGTAAAAGTTGTGGTTTAAAAGAAATAATGACAGACGAAATTAAGAAAAAAATGTCAGAAAGAGTAAAAGGTGAAAATAACCCTATGTTCGGTAAATTTGGTGATTTAAACCCTTTTTTTGGTAAACACCATACAGAGGAAAGTAAAAAAAAGATAGTTAAGGATCGCGATTATAGTGTTTATAAAACTGACGAATTTAGACAAAAAATTTCAAAATTATTTAAAGGGAAAAATAATCCAATGTTTGGTAAATCAGTTTATAATGTTTGGGTTAAGAAATATGGTTTAGAAGTTGCCAATAAAAAATTAATTGATTATAAGGAAAAACAATCTCTATTAAGTCGTGGTGAAAAAAATCCTATGTTTGGTAAACCAGCGCCAAAAAATTCTGGAAATGGGATATGTGGTTGGTATAAAGGTTGGTTTTTTAGAAGTTTATTAGAATTAAGTTATATGATATTTGTTATAGAAAGATTTAATTTATCTTGGGAATCAGGTGAAACCGAAAAATATAAAATTGAATACAATATTGACGGTATCAACAAAAATTATTTTCCTGATTTTGTTATAAACGAAAAATATGTAATAGAATGTAAACCAATAAAATTATGGAAAACTAAAATAAATGAGGTTAAATTTAAATTTGCAAAAGATTTTTGCGAAAAAAATAATTTAATATTTAAAATTAAAGACATCCATAAACTCAAAAAATCAGAATTAGTTAATTTAATTTCAAATAGTGATGTTGTATTAACAAATAAATGGAAAGATAAAATATAATATTTTTTCCATATCTTACGCTTTTACCCAACCAAAATTGTTTTTAGGATTTACCTTAATTAAACCTTTCTCTAACAAGTCATAAGCAATATTCCAAGCTTTGTATGAGATTACCTTATCAAAACCTTTTTTGTCTTTGGTATTGAAAAGTACGTAGTCAAACTGCCATACAACACCCTCTTTTTCCAAGAGCTCCATAAATAATTGTTCTTTCTTCGTTAGTTTCATATCACAAAGATAATACTTTTTTTCTAATACACAAAAAAAAAGAACCTATTACGGTTCTTTTTTTGGGATCGTTCATTGGAACGAAACAGCCACCACCTTGTTTTAGGAACAAGGAAACCTATTGTTTTGTCATCCAAAGGTAATAATTTGTTTGATTACCTGAACCAAAAGTTATATCTGTAAACTTCAAACCATTTATTTCCCCTGTGAATAAATTACCCGCATATATTGTTCCACTTATGTTTCCAAACGGAGTGTAATTCAAAGTTAGGTTGAATGCTGAAGCAGTGGGATAAAATGAGTATGGAGATTGACTACCATTGTAAGTATATTGATTACTTGAAATAAATTCAATTGTATCGTTCAAAGGTAATATTTCCCCAAACTCACCGATCCTATATGATGAAATAACCCATACTTGTCCTATTAGATTATAAGTTGAGTCAATCTGTGTTGAGTCAGTTATAATAGGTGTTGGTGGGTTTGGTGGTTGTATATCCTCCTTATAACAAGAAGACAAGCCCATCAACAACACAAGTGGAGTTATATATTTAATACAATTAATCATTTCGTGTTACTAATGCTTCAATTTTACTTTTTACTTGTTCTGTTAGTGTAAGTTCCTTAACACGGGTAACAATCACACTTTCTTTTAGAATCTTACACGGGATATGAACCAAAAAGGTGTCACCATCAAAAAATGATAAATCGTTTTTCAACTCAACACATCCGTGAACCATCTTCAAAAACAATTTGAACTGAACTTTATCCATCAAAGTTTCGTTCAAAATCTCACCCATACTTTCGTGGACGATTGTAATGTTATATCCTTCTTTTTTCATACCACAAAGATATATAATCTTTTTGAATAAAACAAAAAACCCACAAAAATTTTTTACGATAGTTGTGGGTTTTGTAACTAAACCATTTTTTATTTAAGAAGAAGGTTGATTTAGGTTTTGTGTAATATAAATACACACAATAATGTGAAAAATCAAATTATTTTAATATTTTTTCTATAATTTTTACTAAATCCTGTGTATCTCTTGTTACTGGTATATTTTTCTTGGTAAAATATTTACATTGGGTGTGTTCAAAACCGTCTTTGGCATTATCTAAATCAGGCATTATTTCTTTTTCACTTTCGTGCAAATAAACAAAGAAAACCCCATTTTTGGTTGTTCCGTCTTTTGTATACTTATTAATTATCCCAACCAAATCTATGCTCTTTGGAAGTTTAATGTTTGTCTCTTCTTTAAACTCTCTGTGCGCTGCGTGTTCTGGAAGTTCGTCTTTATTAATATGTCCAACGGGAATACTCCATTGGTTCGGCATTGAGTCATTCGGACTCCTCTTACATAATAACACTTTGTTATTACTTTTTATGATAACACCAGCATATCTTTTAAATTCTTTCATACCCACTATATTTATAAATATGAATCAGGTTAAAATAAATAATAACCTCTTTGATGTTAAAACTGTTGTAAGTGAAAAAGACATCCAAGCAGGTATGATGGGTAAAAAATTTGGGGATAAGTTCAATGGGATGTTATTCGTAATGGAACCAGGACAACATTCCTTTTGGATGAAGAATTGTCAAATATCCCTTGATATAATTTTCATCAAAAATATGAAGGTAAATAACATACATAAAAATTGCCCACCTTGTAGAGATGAGCAATGTGAATCGTATAGTGGTGAAGGTGATTTAATTTTAGAAATTGCAGGTGGTGATTGTGATAAATACGACATCAAAGAAGGTGATAACGTTTACATTCAAGCCTGATTTTCCAACTTACTAATATGGTGGTGTAAATACCACATAGCTTTTTTCAAATCTTCCAATTCTTTTTGTGGATCCTTTTTTCCTGCCCTTGAGATATATTTTACTGTATTTCCAAGCGCAAACCCTAAATTCCACGCATCAATAACTTTAATTGCTTCGTATGGGTTTTCTTCTCCCCCATAATGAAGTGGGTGATTTACAACCTCAAAAGGTTTTAATATATCTTCCAATGTATAAATGTTTGGTTGTTTTCTTTCTGCCCAAAACACACCATCAACATACCAAGTATTAAAATTACTCCAATCAGTTTCCTCAATTCCTCTATCAACATCAGGTATTGGTGCCTTTGTTGATTTATAATCATCAATGTATAAAATACCTCCTGGTTTTACTTTACGTATAGTATTTTTAATATCCTCCATTAGGCATTCATATGTATGACATCCATCAATCTCAATGAAATCAAATAACATTTCTTTATTGTATTCCATAAAGTTTGGTAATGTTTCAAGAGACGAACCTGGAATTAAATTAAGGAAGATATTAAATTGTTTTGATTGTTCTGCTAATATCTCAAAATTAGGAACCGTACATTCGTGTTCACACAAATCAAATACGTGGATTGTTACTGGTTCATCACCATATTGATTTGAGTTTCTTAATGATGCAATAACATCACAAATAATAAGGGCGGAATGTCCCATATTAAAACCAATTTGTATTAAGTTTTTTGGTTTTCTTTCACTAATTAATTGAGTCAATACTTGTTGTCTTTCGGGAAACCAACTAATGTTTCCTTCTTGACAGTCATTTCTCATTCCTTCCAATAAATTCATTAACTATCTAATTTTTCTTTTTGTTTATTATAATTATGTACAATTTGTTTTTGATTTACAAATGAAATTAATTTTCTTTTGAATAACGGTAATAGTGTTTCATCAACAGGAAAGTCACCTCTACTTAACATCTCAATTACAGGAAGTTTTGACTTTTCACTTTTATCAATATTACTAAATTGTGTTATTATCTTTGGAACCGTTAGTTCGTTTTTATTTCCTGTGTATATTAAATTTACAATAACCTTACTTTCAGGTGAATTTTTTGCGGCAGGTTTTATTTCATAATCCCAAACACTAATGGTATCCTCTGAAATATAAAAGAAATAACCTTTATTTGAAAGTATGTTTTTTAGATTTTTCTTAACTTTTAAGTTAATACTATCAAAAACCATTTCCCACACTGACTTTGCTATATTGAAATACTCAAACATTCTTGGTGCGGTATAGGTAAGTATCTTGATAAATTCTTGGTTCTCCTCGTTTGTCATTTGGGGAACGTCTTTTACTTTCAAATCTTTAACCAAAAGTTCGTCATCAACAGACGAAAATCTTTTATTTGTATAGATTAATTTTTTTTCTTTGACTAGTGTTTGGACGTTTGCCAAATGGAGTGATAGTTCTATAAAACTTGGGTAAAGTTCAACCTTGTCAAGTTTTTCACCCATCTTCTGAAAATATGAAAGTAATTTATATTCTTTGTGTTCACAGTCAATTGGTTTTTCAAACATCCAATCTGTGTTCATTAAAAATTCTATTTTCTTTTTTTTTGCCATTTGATTTAATGATAATCAAATAACCCTGTTCAGTAAACATTAATTAATTCGCATAACAACATAATACGTTCCATTAACATTAATTTCATCGTAACTATCATTATATCCACTTATATAACCATAACTTGCATCATTGATTAAATCACGTTTTAATTCATCCAAATCAATAAAATTTGAAACGTCATATCCATAATCATTCAAATGTCCAACAGGGTCATATCGTATTTCATCCATTCTATCATTAATCAACCTTTCAATCTCATCTTCATCAAAATCACCTCCAGGATTATCCTTTATTTCCTCAATTTCAGATTCAATATCTGAAATTCTACTTTCACGTTCATCTTCATGCTCTTCTGTGTCTTCGTCATCATATATTTGATGTGGTGATACTACTTGTCCATTTTTATATAAAACCCAATTACTTCTATTGGGGTCAGTACTAGTATTTCTATACTGAAACCTATTACCTTCCACATCCTCAAAATCAAAAATATTTCCTTCTTCTCTTGATGGTTCAGATATTGGGGCTCTAACACCTTCATTTTCATATGCCCACTTTTCCATTTGAAGTAACCAAATCTCTTCTTCTTGTTGCCTACTTAATTCTCTTGATACATTATAATCATCTAAAATATCATCATCACTGAATTCATCTCTAATTGAATCCTCAAAATAATCTGCAACTTTATCAGCATCTACATAACTTTCAAGGTGATCTCTTGAGAAATAACTATCCACATCGTCTATCATATTGTCATAATAATCTTCAAGTGAACTATCTGCTTCATCTGACGTACCAACCGCATATTCCATACTCCAACCTAAAACAGAAAAACTGTGTAAATCATAATGTCTTCCTGATGGATACAAAACATATACATCATCTTTACCATCCATAAGATCATCCAATTCTTCTTCAAGTTCTTCCATACGTTCTTGAACTTCCTCTGAAATTTCTTCGTCACTTTTGAGTGTTCTTAATTCTTGTTTTATTTCATTTACCCGTTCTAATTCTTCATCGGTTAATTCATCTAAATCTCCTTCATTCACCGCATATCTAAATGCAGCGTGAGCCATCTCACCTTCAGTGTCAGTATTTTCTAAATTCCACTCATCGTCTTTTCTTCTATCATCAGCCTCACTTCTGATTTTTGCCATTCTTCTTTTTTCAATAAGTTGGGCGTAAGGTGTGTTCCAAAAACTTTTATGTTTAGTTACTACAACATTATCTAATGATTTTACATTTGTGTTACTAACATCTAAATTACCATCAATTTTGATATTTCCTAAATCTGTAATTTTATCATTATTTTTTAAGTCCAAATTTCCTCTAACAACAAGTTTTTTTCCTCTAAACTTTGGGAGTTTTGGTATTGCTTGTGCTTGATTTGCAACCTTCTTTAACCAATCTTTATATTCTTCTGGTGAAATTACATATTCCTCTTCACTTTGTTCAGAAATTAATTTCTTAATAACAGATATCATATTCAAATTTTTCATATTAGTTTTTGACATTATATTCTTATAAATACAATAAACTTTACAAATAAGATAATGATTAGATATTTATAATCAAATAAACCTTAAAAAACAATTGTTATGGGTTGTGGTTGCAAAAATAAAGGAAATCAACAAACTACACAGGCTCCAGCACCTCAACAAGCTGCTCAACCAAGAACAGCTGCGGTTAATAACCAAAGTGTTCAGGAGTCGGTTAAGAAAGTAATTGAAAAATATTACAACAAAAAATAATTTCCTTTGCGCAAAGAAAATGAAGGGTGGAAATTTTTCCACCTTTTTTTGTATTTATTAGTATGACTATTGATAATTTTATAGAATGGTTTCACGAAGACAAGTTTAAGGAACGAATAAAACCAGTTTTTAATACAGTTCAGAACTTTCTTAAAGTAGTAAAATCAAAAGGTAGAGAATCTCAAATTGATATTGGTTATATCCCAATTGAAGAACTTAATGAAGAATTATTTGATTATTTGGGTAAAAACGGGTTTTTAGAAAATGTTGTCTATAAAGATTTACCTGATGAATTTAGAAACCTATATCTTCTTTGGTGGACAGAGAACAAACCAGAGGAAGCCTATCAATATATTTGTGATAATATTTTATTAGATGTAACAAAAAGTGGTAATGACTACTGGATGTATTTGAGTAGTAGGGAAGATTTAGATGTATTATTTTATGATAGCACCCGTGGCACAAGTGCTCGTGATGTTGCAAGACAAGTATTAAATGGAGATTGGGTTGACTGGTTTAATGATACTACTTACGACATCTATGAAGATGTAATTGAGGACTTGGATGAGGCAAATACCGTTAGGTTAGCCGAATACATCTTAAAGGCGATTGGTAATCAAGATTTAAACTCGGAGGACTATAGTTCTGATTTCTTTCACGAATTAGCTGAAGTTCAGGCAAGGGAAGGATTTTTTCAAATAACAAGCGAGGATGTTTATAGTTTAATAAAAGATAAAGAAGCTATGAACGAATTACTTAATGATGAACTAAATGATTTGAAATACGAATTAAGAGGTATTCATTATAACGCATATAATACTGCTTTTAATGATGAATTATATGATTCAGTTATGTATGGTTTAAGTGAGTTTTTTACATCAAATTTTGATGAACGTCAGGTTAAGGTTGGTGACAAGGTAAGTTATCGCACCTATATAAGAATTAGAGATTTTAAAAATGTTGTTAGGGAATTTCTTTCTGAAACCAAAATACCATCATACTATGATGTTTTAGAATACTGGGGTAGATATGAGGGGGTTTTAAAGGAATTAATGGATAGAGGTGTCTATGAAAAAATTGATTTTAGAGTTCCTGATTACCCTGACTACGGAAAAGTCATAGAATATGTTAATGACGGTTTCAGGGACAATATTTAACAACAACACACATTAAGTATTCATTTATCAAATTAAAAATCATATTCATTATAAAAAATTGATATATGAGAAAATTAGATAAAAATTCAAGAAGAGGTGTGATAAACCTATTTGCCGATTTTATTTTATCAAAAATTGACAAGAATGAAAATTCAATAATTAAAGTTATTGACTGTGAATCTTTTATGGTTATTCGTGGAGAAACAACAAGTGAGATTGTTTTAGACATTGATAAGATAAAAAAAGATTTTACAAATTGGTTTGGGGATTTACTTAAAGAGGCGGGAATTGATAAGATTAATACCCTTGATGTAATTAAATATGGTTCTGATTTGAAACCGATTAACGAAGGGTGGATTGACGTATCAAAAGATGTTTTCGTTGTGCAACCTGAACCACTGTATGATTTGTCAACTTGTTCAGAGTTTCCTTATGGTTATAGTTTAAGTTGTGGAAGACTAATGTATTATTATACACATTATATGTTTAATAATATGTATAGCACACTAAACATTGATAAGGCTAAATTCTTTTTTACGACAAAACTTAATGAAAATGAAGATTTTGATATTGATGTTATTTCCGATTCTTGGGTTGATAAAAATAATGTAAAATCTTTGATACTTGATGTGTTTGACTTTGATTTGGGTAATTTCAAAGATGTGGTAATTGATTACGACATTATGCAGGATATTTTATTTCCATCAAATGTAAAACCATATACAAAACAAGATAGACTAAAGGATGTAATATTATTCTAAAAAGAAACCCCACCTTTAAGGATGGGGTTTTTTAATTATCTAAATCTTCTCATGGCGTCGTCTCTTGTGATACCACCCATACCTCTTTTTTTTCTGTGACTCATTGCTTCGTAACTATCCAAGATATTTCTTAAAACATCTGCAACATCACTTGGGTTCATTTCTGAATATGAACCATCAATTAAGTTATTTATTTCTGAATAAAGTGATTCAGTATCTGAAATTTCTTCACTAATAACTCTTCTTACAATTCTGTTTAAATCTCTTTCAGTTAGTTTTAATTTCATGGTGTTTTTTATTATAAATATATCAATCTTTGATAAATGATTTTATAATTTCAAAACCTTCATTAATATCTTCAAAATCTCTATCAGGTGCAAACAACTCTGTAATTGGTTCTTTCTCTGGTGACTCAATCAACATAAACGCAGGAACATATTCATTACCAGTAACTTCAACAAATAAATCATATTCTTCCTCGTGCTCGTGAATATCTCTATCAACAAAAGGTATGTCTTCATTTTCCAACATTTCTTTTAATTCAACACAGAAAGGACATCCTTTCATAGTGAATACAACGGCAAGTTTATCCATTGATTAATTCTGTTAATAGTAAGTTTATGTTCTCTTCCGATAGGACGCCTACCTTTGTATCAACGACATCACCTCCATTGAATACCTTTACTGTTGGGATGCTCCTTACTCCAAGTGCCATGGCTACTTCTCTATTCAAATCAACATTCATTGTATACATCTGAACTTCTGATTTATTCTCATTTGCCACTTTTTCAAATGAAGGTTTCATCATCCTGCATGGCCCACACCAAACAGCGTGAAAATCAACAATAATTTTCTCACCATTATTTATTTTCTGTTGTAATTCTACACTACTAATTTCCATTTTTTTTACTTGTTTTAATTAAATTTTTTATGAAGAAGTTAACTTCGTTTATTTTTTCAGCCTCAAAAAACACCGCAAAACGATAATTGAGTTCTGATAAATTTGTTCTTGATAAATATAAATAGAATCCTGATCTGTTTTCAAATATTGCTTCTAACCATCCAAAGTTTCCATCTATCTCTGTTGTATCACTATACTCTAAACGAAAGTCCTTCTCAATTAAGATTTCTGGTTTCAAACCAATAAGTGTTGTTACCGTTAGTTTAGAATACAATCTTTTATTTTTTTCATATAAGGACTTCAATAAATCATCCTCTTTTAAAAAGTAAGTTCTCACAAAATTAGTTTTTTTATCCATAAAATTAAAAATAAAAAAAAAGTGGTGAAAAGTCACCACTTTCTTCATTAAATCATTTCTTCTGCCAACATCCACAATTTTGTGTTGATTGTGTTTTGGGCAACGATGCTATCAACTTTTCGCATCTTTGTTTGTTTACCTCGTTGGTTCATAACTTGAACTCCACCTCGGATAAACTTCTCTTGAACTGTGTTAAACACTTTCCACAAGTCATCTCCCTCATCCTCTGCTCGTTGTGGTGTTAGAAGTCCCATAATCTCCATGTCGTTAAAAGTTTTCTCTGCGTTGAATCGGATTTTTGCTGACTTACGAACAAAGTCAATCTTTTCGTCATCACTCATTTCACGACTCATCATTCGTCCAACTGATTGTTCAATAAGTGGGAGCTTTTTTGAGAACGAATCAGCGAGATTTTTTACGTCGTCAAGAGTGAAGTGATTGTGACGCATTGAGAACTTCTCTGCAACTGCCGTAGGAACTGTAAGTCCGTTTGAACAAACCAATCGGAAAAGTCCCGCACCCATTGTAAATGCTGATGTTCCGTTGTGTGAGTTTCGAAGGATTGCTTCAACCAATGTATCCCCTACTTTTGGTAATTCACTGTTACGGAATTTGATTTCGTGTAGTGAGTGAATACCTTTACCTGTTTGTTTAACAGATGATACTTGCCAACCTTCTCTGTCAAAAAATTCTACCACTTCATCTGTTGGGACGAAGGTGTATTTTTCTGTCATCTTTGGTGAAGCAGACGTAGCGAATACTGATGGGGCAACTTGTTTGATTAGTTCAGGAGTGTATAACATAGTTCTTAATTTTTGATTACATTACAAAGTTAGGAATATTTTTCTAACTACCAAACTTTTTTCAAAAATTAATTCAAAATTATATCACCAAACTTTGTTTTGTATACTGCAGGTTTGATTGCCTTTATCTCTTGTGGTGTAAGATCTTTAATTTTCATATCAACCACTACATCAATAATCTGTTGTCTTGTAAGGACAATCTCTTTACCTTCCTCAAAGTTCTTTTCACATCTTTCTCTTAATTTATTAAAGAACTCATCCTTTTGAAGTTCACCTATCAAACTCATTAAATCATTTGGGTTATTCTCAAAGAAGTTAAAAAGTTGTGTAAGGTAAATTTCAACGTCAACATTTTTCATAACAAAGGTTTTAATCAACAGCTTTACAATTTTTTCGCATTTCAGGAGGGAAATTAATCTCCCAAAAATCATCACTAACATCCATATAAGTCGTAATCTCTTTTGGTAGTGATGCTCTATCAATATTTGAACCCATTACAGATACGAAATCCAAACAAGTCAAACTACCGACTGATGCAGGAAGTGTAGTCAATTCCTTATTGTTTGTCAAATTCAAGAAAGAAAGTTGTTTACAGTTACCAATACTTTCAGGTAAATCTCTAATAATGTTTTCACATACTAATGTTCCCAATTCTGTAAATTTGCCTATCGTATCTGGTATTTCAAGAATAATATTATCATTTGATTTGTTTTCAATCTGTAAGAATAAAACATCTTCAGGTATTAAATTAAATAAGTCATTCAAACCAAACATTCTTGCATATTTTGCATTAACATCATCAGGGTAAGTTATTTGAACAAAACCTGGATCAAATGCTTCATTAAGTTCTTTTGAGTATTTGTTTTTAAGACTCCTTAAATATGGACGCATCTCTTTACTCATAATAAGTTCTACATCACTTTCTGAAAGTTCTTTAAGTGATTTTTGTAAAAGTTTTTCTCTCTTCTTTGAGAAGTAGTATGTTAAGGCGCTTGGGCTCAAGTTTCTTACCATTCCTCCCGATAACTCATTACCAAGTCCAATATATTTCTTTTGTAGTTCTTCAGGAAGATTTCCAAAAATTTCATCACCATTTTTCATACTTCTGAAATCAGGACCTCTTAACTCCATCCAAAGTTCAACCTCTTCCTCACTTCCCAATTCAGCAAGAGGGTCTGTGGTAGATAAGTTATAACTCTTATATCTTTGCATTTTTTTAGTATCCTCATCAGTAAATGGTTTTGGTTTTAAGTATTCTTTCTTATCTTGTAATACAGGAACTTTACCAAGAATTTCATTCCAAGGAATAACCGTAGAGCCTGCGTATCTTCCAGAGTTAGAACCATCAGCTAATCTCATGTCACCATATCTATCAACAAGAACTACTGATGCGTAGTTCAAATCTGAAGATGGAAGTTTTTTATTTATAATGTAATATAAAGTAAGGTTTTGATTTAAACGGTAGTTGTAGTAATAGTTTGACGAACCCTCCCAAGACGTACACCATCTTCTATCTGGAGCATACTTCTTCCTAACATTAATACACTTGTGTTTTTGATCAGGTGCAAAGATTAAAATATTGTCATCCTCATACGCAACATCAACATCACTTGTATCAATTTCAGGAACATCGTATTCACTTTCCTCCATTGGTGTATAACCATCAACTACGTGTTCAAACTCCTCAAAGTTCATAAACTTACTCAACTTTGCGTTAAGTGGAATTAAATTGAAGTGTTTTACAAACCTTTTTACCCTTGGTAAGATTACAGTTGCAACATCCTCGTCGGGAACTTCCTCGTGAAATTTCTGTGTTATCTTTGCAATTAATTCGTTGATACCTTCTCTGTTAAATTTAGAGAATCCTTGTTCAACCAAGGAGTTTAGTTCGGATGGGTTAAATGATGTAACTTCTCTTTTGAGGTTCTTATTACTCCCAAAGTAAGATTTCATTTCAAAGAATTTCTTAATGTTCAACTTTACTAATTGTAAGTCAGCCCCTTTGTATTTTGTTATATAATCTTGAACCAACCCGTCCAAGTCTTTTTTTGCTTTTTGTTTTGTTGCCTTATCCGAAATTAATTCTTTCACTCTATCATAAGAGTGTCTAAAAATATCTTTATCTTCATTTGCGAATGTGCTTTTGAATCTTTCAAAATCTGCGATTGTTTGTCTTATAACGTCTTCGGTTTCATCAGTTTGTTTTGAGAACTTATCAACTAATTTTTTTATAGTAGATTCGGGATATTCCAATAGTATTTTTTTTGTGGAAACACTCTCTTTAATCACCTTTGATAGTAATCCAATTAACTCCATAATTTGTTTTTATTAATAAATATTATTAAACAGTAAAAAATATACCCCACAACACTTTATATGTAAATTAAACATATTTATCCTTAAATAAAAAAGATGGAAGATAATAAATCAACAAAAGTAGGATGTCAAGCTTGTAAAACAAACAAAGGAGCAATAAGAACACAAAGATTTGTATTTATCGCAGGTGGTTCGATGTTTGCATTATCTGTATATGGAACAGTAAGATTAATTCAAGACATTATGTCCTTATTTTAATCCCTGTCAAACTTTACAAATTGATTAATAATTAAGTCACCTATTGTTTCAAGTTTGAACCCTTTACCTTTAACCCTTAAAGGTTTTGAAGTATCAATTTTCTTTGGTAGTTTTAGATTCATGGTTCCATCTGGGTGTGGTACAACAACTGTATCTCCTTGTATTTCTTCTACGGTGAAATAAGCGTTGTATACCAAGTTATTTCCTATTTTTTCAAATTCATTTTCTCTTTCTAACTGTATTCTAACAATCAAATCACCGTAAATACTATTTCTATAATCACCAAGTCCTTGTAGTCTCAAAAATTGTCCATCATCAACTCCGTGTGGTAGATTGAAATCAACGTTTTTAATTTCGTCCGTTGTTGAGGCTCCGTGACATACAAAACATGGGTTTATAATTAATTCACCGTGTCCTTTACAAGTTGGGCATTGCATTGCTACCATTTGTATAAACATACCGCTCCCCATCTGTTGCATGATTTGTCCGTGTCCTTGACAGTTTTGACAAATTCTTTTATCACCACCAGTCCCATTACAGGTATCGCAACTTTTTTTCCTTCTATATGTTATTGTTTTTTTACCACCCTTGTATGATTCTAAAGCACCGATTTGGATATTAATTGTTGTTGTATGGGCTCTTTGTTGTGTCTGTCTGTTAAACATACTATTAAAGATGTCATTAAACGAAGGTCCGTGGGAACCTCCCATCCCCGCAAAAGGATTTTTTCTTTGTATGTCATATTCTTGTCTTTTATTTTCGTCACCTATTGCGTCGTAAGCCGCTGATATTTTTTTAAAGACTTCTTCATCACCACCTTTATCTGGATGGTTTTCTTTAGCTAACTTCCTGTATGCTTTTTTTATTTCGTCTTG
>Ga0181343_1000661_pt1 | contig 14549 bp, 37 predicted proteins | sample Su13VDMLBSD_FD_130110 | JGI IMG/M metagenome (GOLD analysis project Ga0181343, IMG submission 130110) | Freshwater viral communities from Lake Michigan, USA - Su13.VD.MLB.S.D | ecosystem: Environmental > Aquatic > Freshwater > Lake | place: USA: Michigan | collected 2013-07-15 | reverse complement strand
GAAGGCACTACTAAGTTTGTTTCTATTCTAAGTCCAGAAGAATTTAGACGAGAATGTGTGGGGACAACAAAATTAACTAGTGATGGATATTGGGAGAAAGTAATATGCCAGAAATAATTTATATTGAGATCGATGTATATGATCGATTATATGCAGAATGGGTAAAAAGAATTTTTGGAAAAGCAATGGATGACATTACATTGTTAAGAAAATTCGATGCCAGTATGGGGTTACATTTAACAGAAGAAGCAGAAGAATTTTATCCAGATAAGTATCCTTTTATTATTGTAGATAAACGAAAACTTTTGGTAGCAAAACTTAAATACGGATTTTAATTATGCAAGTGATGCAAAAACTTACTGATGGTATTTACAAAAGACTTTTTGTGACATCTGATACACATTTTAATCATAACAAAGATTTTGTTTACAAAAAAAGAGGTTACGACAATCCGCAACAAATGACGGATGACATGATCAATATCATCAATTCAACTGTGGGAGAAGATGGTATTCTCTTGCATTTGGGTGACTTTTGTTTGAATACTACAAAAGAACAATACGAAGATATTATTAGTAGATTAAAAATTAAAGAAATTTGGATGCTATGGGGTAACCATAACAATCCAATTCAAAAAAATTATGGTGGAACAGTAGAACAAGTATGTGCGTACAATCGCAATGTTTTTATTAGATACTTGGGTCATTATTTTACCTTTAGAAAAGGTAAAAATGCATTTGTTTGTTTTCATTTTCCGATCCAGCATTGGGATGCTATGAATGAGGGATCTATGCATTTGTGTGGACATTCACACGGTGATAATGTACTCTCAAGACCAGAAAACGGCACACAAAAGATTTTGGATTGTGGATGGGATATTCATAAAAAACCATTGACAATGTCAGAGATCGAAGCTATTATGTATTGTAAAGCTATCAACAGCTTGCATCATGCATGATTTTTATTTACCTTTTATTTTATCTTGTGTGATTAAGTAGATATATGGCATCTTTAGTTTTAATTAATGGTATATTTTTTATAGAATTTTTACATTCAAAATTCGAAGAAAATAATGATCAAAAAAGATTATTGTTTGTTAGTAATGATAAAATCATATCGGGTTCGGAAGAAGGCTTTGAAATAGTTTCGAAAGAACCATTCGTTATATCTTTGTTGCAAAATCCGAAATCATTTCATGATTTTATTATAATTAATAAAATAAATTCTATCGTTTTAGAATTAAAAAATTCTGGAATAATTAAAGAGCATCTAAAATTAGATATAAAATTTCATACAGAATTTGATTCGGTATCTTATGTACAAAACATAGAATATAATAAACCCAAAACTGCTGTAGCATTCACTCAAGTTTTTAACGAAACAGAAATGATTAAATTATGGGTGAAATATTATGGTCGTATTTTTGGAAATGAAAATTTATATATAATTGATCATGGATCAACTAATAATTTTAAATCAACATTACCGAATGAAGTAAATGTTGTTACTATTCCTAGAGGTAATTACGATAATTGGAATATATCAAAGTATTGTGCGTACTTTCAAAGATTTCTTTTAACTCAGTATGAGTGGGTTATCCATACTGATTGTGATGAATTCTTGATGTGTTCTGAAGATAATGATTTTAATAAATTGTTTTCACAATTTAAAGGCGAAAACTTGACTCCAAACCATGCGTATGATGTTTTGATGGATACAGAAAAGGAAATAGATTTGAATTACGACGATCTTATTTTAAAACAAAGATCTAAAATGTTATTTAATCATTCGTTTTTAAAAACTGCTATAACATCAACACCTACTACATGGGCACCGGGGTTTCATAAATGTTATGACCGAAATATAAAAATTGATAATTTATGGTTATTTCATTTAAAGTTGACAGATTTTAAACAAACATTTAAAAGATGTACCCATATATGGCAGACATTAAATCAAACAGAATTAGATAAAAAATTTTTTAAATTAAAATACGATGACTTATATCAAGCTAAAAATATCGATGTAGTAAAAAATACGATAAGTATGAATTTAGCAAATTCGATTGATATTCCAGAATGGTCTAAATTATATCTATAATTTCTGAAATTTTCATAAAAAAATAGTGACAATGACAGAAATTAAAGCTATTCTGCATGAAGATTTAAGAGTAGAATTAGATTTTAATGTTTATAGTAAAGCTTTTTCTTCTTGGAAAAAGAAAAACAAAGACAAAAATTCAATAGACTTTGATAAAGCTATAGGCATAGGAACTTGGAAAAGAATAGATAAAAAAACCACAGTAGTAGTTAAAGATAAGAAAAAGTATTTTTTAGCAAAATTAAAATATAGTTTATGAAAGATATATTCAAAGAAGTTAATACAGAAGTATACATGGAAAAGTTCGAAATTATTTTCGACAGAGCAAAGAACGAAAAAATGGCAAAATCTAATGCGCTAGATTTTTATATGTCTTTGGTTGAAGATGAAGATATTGTTCTGGACTCAGAAGAAATTATCGAATTGGCTGAATCATATGGATATGATTTTTCTGATTTCGAAGAATTGATTAATACTTATAATGAATAATCAAGAAGAACCCAGATTAATAATAAATATTAATTTATTTAGATTTAATCTGGCAATGATTGTTAGTGCAGTCATATGTAGTTATTTCAAAAATGACTATCCCTACATAAATTCTGTGTATGATAGTATATTATTGATAACTCTATATACGAATGCAGTATTTATTTATATTTTATTCTCTAATAGAAATAATTTATGAAATACGAAAAAAAATTATTGATCATTCCTGATCAACACACACATTTTTCTAAATTAGAACGTATTATTTCTAAATTTTCGAAAACTCATAAATTTATATGGATGGGTGATGAATATGATCAGTTTGGGGATACGCCCGAATTAAACGCTTCTATGGCATCTTTTATGAAGGATACCATGAATCAATTCCCAGATTGGGTATATCTATATGGAAATCATACTATCATTTATCATCCTCATTTTTCTTGTGTATGTAGCGGATTTTCGTCTCAGAAAAAAAAGGCTATTAATGAAGTATTATCAATAGAAGATTGGGATAAATTAAAATATTTTCACTATGAAAATGGCTGGTGGTTTTCTCATGCTGGTATTACCAAATATTGGTTTCATCATCCAATGAAAAACGCAATTAACATAGAATCAGTGCAATCTATTATTGATGATGCTATAGTTAAATTAAAATTGGATGACCATTCAAATGCAATTTGGGCTGCTTCTCATGCCAGAGGTGGAAACCATGCTGTAGGAGGTATTGTGTGGCAGGATTGGAGAGATTTAGAATTGATACCAAATTTCAAACAAGTAGTGGGTCATACTCCTTTAAATAGAATTCAAGTTATTTCTGATAATACCATAAATTCTACGATAATTAATGTAGACAATAGTAGAAGTAATGTATATTTTTCTGAATTATTAGAGATTGACGAACAGGGAAACCATAAAACTATTGATACATCTTATATCTAAATAATAGATAAGATGTATAGAACAGATCCTTTAAAAGATGACGGTACAATAGATTTAGATTTTTTCGCTTCTTCTGAGTTTTCGGCAGAACAAGAAAGTCTGATACGCTATCTAGATCTGGAAGGTTTCTCCCAAAAAAAGGAAGAATTTGTTATTGACTACAGAAGCAGACGATGGTACATTAAACCCAACAAGAAAGGAAAACCAAAATGAACATTAGATTAACTACGTTTATTGTTATAGTTTTATCGTTTTTAATTGGATTGACTTCTGGGTATTTTATAGGCACAAATACACAAAAACAATTCGACAAACAAAAAGAATTGTTTTTTAAGTATGAATTAAATAGAATCGGCTAAATAAATACATGCACAGATGGGATTCGCTACTCCCAATTGGTCGCGTGCTACCCTTCTCCCTTCGGGGAGAAGGGACTTATAAAAAATGTTTAATACACTAAAAATTAGTGTTGTATTTTGTTGTGTACTAATTTTAATCAGAGAATCTATTTTCAACATCTCTGAAATTTTACATAGAATTATTTTGAAATAAATAGGTAAATGATATAATTTATTTCTCTTTTCCTACTAAAAATAATGAACATTCTTGTTGCAGAAGTATGGCAAGTCTTGTTAATATTTCTGCTCATCAAGGCAGCAGAAAACATATTTGATAATAACCCAAACTAAATGAAAAAAGTAGAAATCACGTTCAATATCGATCCATATTTCTTTGGATCGACAAACAAACAAGAAACTGAAGCGTTCGCATTCAACTTGAATAAGAACATTCAAAAAATCTTCATGGTTAATAGTGACTATGATTTGGTCGAATCCGGTAATACTTATCGGGTGTCTTCACCATCTGATCCAAGATTGGAATTGGAAATTTCAGAATATATCGAAAACAATTGGTTTTCTCGTAAAAAAAATAAATAATGACAGACACATTAGATTATATGTACTTTGGTGATTCATTAAAACAATCACTCAAAGATTATGGAATGATTTGTGTAAATGAAAAGAGTGATCAATATCACTTTATTTACAAAGTCCAAGACAAATACGAAGAAGGCTTTATTACACAAACCGAAATTACAGAATTTCTTGATTGTAAACTAGGTTACACTAATAAAGAAATCAAAAAGTTTCTTTCGGAAACAGCTAAGTCATCCTTGAAAGAGTTCAAGGGATTACCTATCCTACAACAGGTATATAAATTGTCTGAACATTTCGGAGTAGAAACTATTTTAGGAAAATCGATTGCGCCTTTCTCATTGGAGACCGCTTTGAATCTCGCCAAAGAACTATAATCTATATGATTGGGTTAAAAACTAGTTTGTTTATTGTAAGTACAATTCATCTAATTTTCTTATATATTATTTGTAATGGATTGCCAATTACATTAATGAACATAGTTTGGCAAATGCAAGGATTTAGAGCATTACCTTTGTATTCATGAAACAATCAATTTCAATTATATTGGCTAGCACTCTATTTTTTAGTTTTGCTTATGGCTTGGTGTATAAGCCGGATGATGGTAAATTGCGTTGTAGAACGTGTAGTGGTACATATTTCAAACCTTCAATTAAATTCACAAAATTTGTAGGAGAAGGGTTTGATCGTGCTCTACAATCCGGCAGATTCTATCAATGTTCTGATTGTGGTTATGTAACAGATATTAAAGTTAAATAATAGGATGAAATCATCCGATTTAAACAAATTAACAAAAATCTATGAAGACATAGGAGCAGGAGTGTCTGGTGGGGCGACTTCAGATGTAGTTATGGGAGTCAACATGCCAGATTCGAATAAAATCCATAATAATGAATCTGAAACTACGAAGCCTCAAGTAATAGCTTTCATTAGAGAAATCAAAAAACTATTGTTGGATTTAAATGAAGCTAATTTAGATCCACAGATAACATCTAAATTAGCTATCATAACCGATAGAATTAATTCTATTGATAATTGGCTACAAAACAATTTAATATAAATAATTATGTGCCAAAAATACAAAAATTATCAAACGAAGATTGTCTCCAATTATTTCAAAGAATAATTAATTGTATTAAATCCAAAAAAAAGGGGTTCTTTACTTTAAAAAAACTGAAGGGAGTGCATGGTTGGTGTGAGTGGGAAGAAGGTGTTATTTTAGATTATAGAAAAGATTTTATTCCCACTATAATACATGAATGTATTCATTTACTAGAACCTGATTGGGCTGAGTATCAAGTAAATTACTCAGAAAAGCGAGTAATTAATACAATATCCGAAACTGATGTAAGTTTATTATTAATGGTTTTTGTTAAAAAATTATAAATAATTAAATGGATATTCTAAAAGTTGTTGATTACGTTAATACTCAATTAAGTACTCTCTTTCTAGAAGAAAAAATAAACATCTTTAAGGAAGTTTTAAATTATCCCATCTCAATTCGAGATGGGGTTTTTTATGTTTATGATAAAGCATATGATCGTACAAGAATGATGGATTATATGAGAATTCAAGAAAATTGGATCAGTATGCAAGATTTTGATAAATTGCATGATTATTTCCAAAATCTAAATAAAAAAGATAAATAAAATCATGAATAAAGATGTGTCTGCTATTTCAGAATCATATAAAACTAGAATAAATCCACAGTTTATATTACAAGAAAATTTTTCTAATCTATATAAAACGAATGCGATTCTAGAATTACAAGAGTGGTATGATTATGACATTGAATCTTTAAATGAACTATTAATCAATGAAGGATTGGGGGACGCATTAAAATCTGTTGGACAAAAGTTAGGTGGCGCAGTAAAAGGAATAGGTAATTTTGCTTTAAAGAAATTAGCCACAGCACTAGGTAAAGTGTTGAAAATGGCAATGCCTTCTGAAGAAGAAGCACAAAATTTAGTATCCGAAGTAGAAAGATTAAAATCCGATGAAACCTATTTAAAACAACAAGCCACAGCAGGCAATCGTCTTTTAGGTGGAGGAGAAAACGAAGCTTCTGAAGAATTTTACGAATCTAATAAAGAATTCTTATTAAATGTAGTATTTACTGAATCTAATTTAAGAGATTTGTTTACTAGTGTACTTTTAACTGAAGCAAAAGGAGGTAAGCCAAAAAAATCTGCTAAACCTGCTAAGGCTAGTAAATCCGCTGATAAACCCACTAAACCATCTAAGGCTTCTAAAAACATACCAGTCTCTGCTGGTGGTTTTGAGAAAAACAGTGTTAAAGCGTTAGATACTCATATTAACGATTTAGTTAAAATTATTTCGGGAATGAGAGCTGGTCAGAAAAAAATGGCTTTTAATAGAATAGCCAGATCTTTGGCTAAACAAACCAAATTAGAGTTTCCTCAACCTTATCCAAGGCAACCAAAAGAAAAGGGAACACCACAAATGGGAAGTTTACCATCAACTAGTGCAACCCCATCTGGTAGTCAGTTGGCAACGCAAGCTAGTAAAGAATTAGCAACTCAGGATAGTAATGAGTTGTCCACACAAGATATAGGATTTGATACAGCAACAGGTCAACCACAATTAGGACAAGGAAAAAGTAAATTTGATAGAGATAATGTTATTGATGCTGAATTCACTGATGTTAGTGATAAAGCATTACCGGCACCTCAACAACAACCAACCACTGGTTTATTCAAACGTATAATGGGATATATTAAGGCTCATCCCAGAATAACCTCTAGTATTGCCATTGCATTGATTGCAGCGGCAACAGCAGCCTCTGGAGGGGCTTTATTGCCATTAGTAATCGGAGGCTTAACATCAGGTGGGGTAAAGGCTGGAGTGACAGCTTATGGTTCGAAGAAAGAAGGTGGTAAAGTAGATTGGTCAAAAACTGTTGATGCATTATTTACTGGCGCAGCAACAGGAGTCGGAGCAACTGCTGCTGGTCAGGGTATTGGTAGAATAGCTCAAAAACTAGGATCAGTAGGAAGTCAAATAGACGCTCCATCTGTTGGTGATAGTGATGCTGGAGTAGAAGATGTTTCTAGCACAGAAGGAGACACAACAGAAGGTGGAGATGCAGATTACACTGGGGGTACAAACGATATACAAGCTGATTCCAGTGATTTCCAAAAATATAATGGAGAACCATTAGATCCTAAATCATGGAGAGATAATATTAAAATGAATATCCTTTCTAAATTAAAACGAGCTGGAGGAGGATCTATTGATGCTACCAAGTATAATAATGCAGTTCAAAAATTAATGTCATTGGGCAATGCAGCTAAAGGACGTTCTATCGAATCTATAATGGGAGAATCTTACACTGCACAATATTTAAATTTTTTCTAATTGACTAGTTATAATTACTATGTTATAATTTCTTAATGAAAAAATTATTTCGATTCTATTGCTTGGATTGCGATAATGCTTGGCACGAAATATTAGAAGATTATATAACACATACAAATTGTGATTATTGCTCTAAAGAAATAATAGCAGAACATTTAAAAGATGAAGAAAATAACTAGTAAAACTAGAGTTAGAATAGATTATTATAATTTATGTAAATACTTAAAATTAAGTTACTGGCTACCAAAACATAACCGTATAGTATTAGCATACTTGCATGATAATTTTGGTTTAATTTATACTTCTAAAAGATTTTTTACATTTTTCTTTAAAATAAGTGATAAAGCAAAATATGCTTTGTTTCTGTTAAAGCATTCTGATCTTCTTAAAGCATAAAATTTTGTTGACAAAAAAATCAAATTCATCTACCTTTCTCTCATGACAAAAATTACTGAAGAAAAGTTAGTAGAGATTCAAAATGAATACACTAAAAAGCTTCGAGCTACATCTCTTAAAATTGTAAAAGATGATCATGCTGTAGAAGATGTTTTGCAGAATGTATTCTATAAGTTGTACAATCAGGATTTCTCTAAAATTGAGAATCACCTAACAGAATGGTTGTTTACTGTTTGTAGAAATTTTTCGATCAAGCATTATCATAAAAGAAATCGTTATGTTTTGATCGAAAACATTGACGATTTCGATACAGTTGACGAAAGTGCATCCGCACCAGAAACCATGATGCAGGCTGAGTTGATTAAAGTAATGACGAAGCTTGTTAAGAAATTAACCAAGAATCAACAAAAAGCTTTAAAGTTGAAATACTTTAAGGATTGTAGTTATGCAGAAATTGCTAAAAAACTTAAAACAAGCACAGGTAATGTGGGTTTTATGTTGAGCACAGCAACCTCTAAATTGAAAATTTTATTGGATAAAGAAAATATCAAAAAAGGTTATTATTAAATAATAATTATGGACTTTGTTTATGTAAAATGTTCACATAGAATTTTCGATCCACAAAATAAAAATTACATGAACATGTCCAGATATTTACGAATGATGTTAGAAACGAATGGATTAGAATATGATCCTATGGCTCCGTTTTCAGTTCCATCTAGTTATTCTCCGTTTAGAATAATTGATAAAGGAAAAGCAATGCTATTTTGCCTAAATAATGGAGAGTATATTTCTAAACCAGAATAAGATTTCAGTAACCACAACCCCACTGGTATATAGGTCTTGTTGTGATTGGAACGTAGCAACACGTAAATCCTGCTGAAAACCAAACAAAAAAGGAAACGGCAGAATTCCGTTCAAGTGAACGAGGTGCTAATATTCCTCTGAAAGATTGAATTCGCCTTTTTTGTTTACATTTTAAAATGATTAAAAATCAAATAATAGAATTATGGAAAAGTATTGGTTGGAATACTTTAAAGGATTATCATGATCATTTAAAATCTAATTGTCATATTGTTTTAGATGAACTAGATCCAGATAAAATAAATCCCAAATGTTTTTGGAGTGCAGCAGATGAACATTTCGGAACAGATCCAGTTTGTAATCAAAGTGTAATTAATGATCGTATTTTAGATGTCCCAGAGGTTAATCATCAAAATTATTTAATTACATTATATAGTGGAATGGCTGGACAAACATTAGGAGCAGCCAGCTTATTGAAAAATAGTTTTGATCGAATTCATATTGCAGAAATTGGTTCTGGATACAATTCTATAAATCCTTTATACTCTGATATACAAAATAAGTTTGACAGTAAAACCAGTTATACTGGATTTGATATTATTAAAAGGGTTTCTGACATTATTGAAATCGAAGGAGAAGATGGAACTTTCTCCGATGAACAAGTCAAAAAGTATACAGAAGCATTTAATTTATTTTATTCTTCGAATACATTTCAACATTTATCAAAGAAGCAAATTGAAAAGTATTTAAGAGACACATACACCATGCTTCCTTTCGGAGGCTATTTTAATTTGATGTATGTAGATGATTGTAGTGAAACATATCATTATGGACAAACCATAAAAATGTTTCATAAAAATGAATTAATAGATCTTGCTATTTCTATAGGATATGCTATTATAGGTTCAAGTACAATTAAAATACCTAATTCATTAACTCCGTTTTCACTGCTTTTAAAAAAATAATTTATGGGCCTATTTGATACAGCACATCTTTCTAAAAATTTGATCGAAAATCTTATTAAAGATTTGGATTTTGCCTTGCAGGAGCATGAAGGATATTATTTGTTTCAAACTAAAGACTTAGATAATAGTTTATCTAATTATTATATCGAATCAGATGGCGGTTTTTTCTGGGAAAAACAAGAGTACGAATACATTGAACCTGTTGATAACGAAAAATGGTTTCATAGTCCAATGCGTCCGGTTGGTGAGCCAGAAAAGATTCCTGAATCACGTTCAGTTTACATAAACTGTTATGACATGGTATGCACAGAAAATGAACGTATATTCATTACTTTGGAAGTGCATCTGAATAAAGGAAAGTTAGTGCAACCTATTTCGATTAAAAGTATCGAACGAACTGATTTAAAGATCGAGAGAGAAGAACATAAAAAGAATCGTGAAAGATGGGAAAAGATCCATTCGAGTTTTGAATGGAATTTATCCAATTTTATTTTTACAATTAGAAATAGGATTACAAAATTTTTGAAACCACTTAACAATAAATTAGACGAAATAGAATTGTCTCTTGTGGAAAAAGCAAAAAATAAATTCAAATGAAAAATTACGACAATATCATAAAGAAATATCCTTTATTGTTTGAAGGTATAAGCGAACAAGAACCATTTGCATTATTTGGTTTTGAATGTGATATTGGTTGGTATGATATCATTAATAATGCCTGTCACGTTCTTTATAGTGAATACAAGCGTAACGAATATCAATATGAATATAATCAAAATTGTCTTGAACACTTTGACAAGTATGTAGCTAATAGAAGATCTTATGATAAGATCACTTCTGAAGAAAACATGCGTAAAGAATTAGAAGAGTTTAAAGAAAATTATCTTCATAAGATGGAAGTAGAAAAACGAAAATTGCCTAAAGTAGCTCAAATAAAAGAAAAGTTTGGTACTTTGAGATTTTATATTGATAATGGCAATGAAGTTTCTAATGCTATTGTTCATTATGCCGAATTAATGAGTGAAGTAACTTGTGAGAAGTGTGGTGATGCTGGAAAGACTTACCACATGTCTTGGCACAAGACACTATGCAAACAACATGCTATAGAAAGATACGGAGAAGAAAAGGTAACAAAATACGAAGAATAACAACAATAAACTATAAGCTATGAACGAAAGAGATAAACATGCTTTGTTCATTTTTGTATTCGTATGTTTTTTATTTTTTGGCTTTATGTCAATTACTAGTCAATTTCTAAAATTTGCTAAAGCCTTTGATGAACAAGTAATTAAAAAGTAATATGAAAGATTGGCCCAAAGCAGGGAGTAAAGCAACATTTAGAGGAACTTCTGAATGGTTTTTCTTTAAAAATATCTTGAAGGATGCCAATGATCTTTTAGAGATTGGCAAGGAATACACTATTACGAAGATTCAGCTTGCGTCTTCTTGGTGTTCTGTTATTCTAGATGAGTTCCCAGATAAAAAATTCTCTTTAGCTTGGTTCACTTATGATAAACATTTGACAACAGAAGAAGTAATGAAGCTTGAAAGAGAAGCTTGGGAGACGGTAAAGTACGAATTTACAACTTTAGAAGAATTTAGTAAAAAAGCAAAAAACAATGAAAAGATTTTAAAAGAAATGTCGGAAGAGGTTGCAAAAGTTGTTGCTGAAGTAGATGCTTTGGAACGCAAAGAACGAGCAGAAAAGATTTTAAATAAATATGAGACTAATTGAAAATATTGTTGATAAGATTTTAGATAATGATTTTTATACTTTGGGATTGACATTGTTTGTGTTTCTGACTATTTTTCTTTTTTGTGGTCTTGGTGCGAATGCATATAGAGAGAAATTAGAAACAGAAGTTAAATTAGCTAAGATTGCTGCTGGGCAAGTTGTTGAATGTGATTGTGGTTTTAAGTCAAAATGTAAATGAAATTTATTAAAAATTAATAATAATTGTAATATGGAAAAAGAATACTTCATTCGTCGTTTGACAGAGAAGGGAAAGCTAAAAACTCCTTCATATCAAAATGGACAACCAGTAGCTAGTTGGAGATCATTTACTTCAGAATCAGAAGCTATAGCCTTCATAAAGGAATACGAATTAGATAATGTAATGATCTTAACAAAGATCAGACAGATTAAACATATTTCTGATAGAATTTAGTGATTATGGGACATTCAAACTATCAATTGTCAGATGAACAGAAAAAACAACTGAATATGATTGCTGAAGAAATGATTCATGTAATTGAATCTAAACTGAGTGATGATATTGGTGGTATTCTAGATCCATACGATGGGCGTAAATTGGATAATAATAAACTTACTGCCATGATATGGCATATCGGTGACCAGATTGCGACTTATTGATATGGAGATAGAAATTACCAAACCAACTCCAGAAGCAGCAGAACTCCAATCTTTGTTCAATCAAACAGATAAAGAAACTATTAGCTTACTTATGAAAGAAGTAGAAGAGCTACACGCTAAACTGGAGGCATGGCAGAAGTGTGCTGATCGTTTGTTTGTGTATGCAATGGAAACTCTATCCACTGCATCTAATATGGCTTTGTACGAATCAGCTAAAGAAGACATTTTAGAATATAATAAATTGAAACTATCTAATGAATCAAAAACCACCATCTGATCTTTGGTTTAGTGATGCCGATTCATTGCCTTGGTTTTTAGTTGAAATGGGCTTGAAGAGTTTTTATGATCTTCGTTATTGTGGCAATAACGAAAAGCTCATTGAAAAGTATGGAATTAAACGAAGAGAGTGCGTGAATGCTCATACAGGATACGGAGAATATGGGCATCATTTTGTATTTGTAGATAAAGAAAAGTTTGAAAAAGCTCAACAAATGAACAAAAATGAGACAATTTAGATTTAGAGTTTACATTCCAGAGCGCGGACAATTTACTCATTTTCAATTAGGTAATTTTGATCACTCTGATCGTTATTTAGATCAACATGACAACCCTGTTCAACAATTTACTGGGTTAACAGATTCAAGAGGACTTGACATCTATGAAGGTGATCTGTTAGAGTTTTCTTACAAAGATGACGGTAAGGTGTTTACTGGTGAAGTGCAATATAGCGAAAAGTTTGCTTCTTTTATTGTAGTTGTAGGCAAAGCATTTGAAACATTTAATGATTTGGCAGATTATACTTCATCTTTTAAAGTAATAGGAAATATTTGTGAAAAATGAGTGAAGAAACTTTTCCAGAGGGTACAATTTTAATTCCTGATAAAGAAAATTATATCATGGCTGTTTGGCTTGAGGGAGACAGACTAAGATTATACTTTCGGTCATCAGAATTAAGAATTAATTTAGACAAAAGAGCATTACCGCACTTGGTTGATGCTCTGATTTATTTGCAGAATTCTTAATATGTATATCTATGCAATTCATAGCGAAGGTATATGGACAACAAATTACAATGTAGCGATTTGTTCATCTAAGAAACTTGCAGAAAATTGCATTCAAGAAATGAATGCGGAATACAATAAATGGTGTGAGGAAAGAAACAAAATTCCACACAATAGTACAGAAGATCTTGACTTTTCATATCATAATCCCCAACCTCGCAGATACAGAGTAGAGAAATTAAAAGTATTTAAAAAATGAAAAAATATCCAGAAGATTATAAAGGACCGAAAGCTGGTGAATCTACCCGTGAAGAGTACTTGCAGGTGCGAGATTATGATGCTTTTAAATATGTGACAGATGGAATTTGGAGTTATGCAGATTTTGATAATTATCTCTACGCTATGTGTGCAGATCACTACGAGAAAGGTGAAAAACGTACACTTGATGCTTTAAAAGAATTCCAAAAATTACGCAATATAAGCTGAATCTTGAACATCGTTAATGTAAATAACAAATACGAATTAGAGCAACATCTCAAAGATAGGCACATGGATATTGATCTTCATATGCCTATTGTTTCTGATCACATTGCAACCTTTTTGTTGTATAACTTATCAGGTCAGATTGTGGGATACCAGAGGTACAATCCTGCTTTTCCTTCTGCCTTTGCTGGTGATGGTAGACAATCTAATTTAAGAGATAGAAGATACTATAACTATGTAAGTCCAAATAAAATTGGATTGTTTGGATTAGAATCCTTTCATAAGGATGTGCCTTGTGTCTTCGTTGTGGAAGGAGTATTCGATGCTTGTCGCTTGACAAGTCGTGGAGCATGTGCTATAGCTATGCTTACAAATACTCCATCTTCTTCAATGAAGAACTTTTTAATCTGTTTAAGTAAACCACTAATCTCTATTTGCGATAATGATCAATCAGGTAGAAAGCTAAAATCCGTTGGTCACTATCACGAAACAGTTAGAGATGGAAAAGATTTAGGAGATTGCTCACAAGATTTTGTCGATTACATATTAAAGAAATATGCAAACTAAATTAACATCTATTATTACATTCCCAACGGATGTAGATACAGATCCAGAATACATTAAGCTTTGGAAATATTTTGGTAGCGTAGAGCATATTGAGCAGGCATTTCAAATCTTC
>Ga0181343_1000659_pt1 | contig 14585 bp, 4 predicted proteins | sample Su13VDMLBSD_FD_130110 | JGI IMG/M metagenome (GOLD analysis project Ga0181343, IMG submission 130110) | Freshwater viral communities from Lake Michigan, USA - Su13.VD.MLB.S.D | ecosystem: Environmental > Aquatic > Freshwater > Lake | place: USA: Michigan | collected 2013-07-15 | reverse complement strand
TAGCATACGGGACAGACACTTCAATCCCAGTAAATAATTTATTTAATAACTTTTTCAGATTTGCTTATCGATTTGTATACGCTAATTTAGAAAAATCAACATTATCTCCCACAACATCAATACTGTTACCTCCCGGTCCATTTTCATATACTTCAAATAACTATATTACTATTTCAGGTGTTGCTGAATTGACGGGCGGAAATATTGGAGATATTATTGCAGTTGAAATTATAGGTCAACAATCATTAGGTAATGTATTTGGTGATTATTTTATAATCACAAGAATCAATAGTGGGGATTTTACTTCTGGTACATCTTTTTCTTACAATTTTGTAAATGACGGTTCATATGTAACTCTTTCCCCAGCTGAAACTGTTTTGCCTTTTAGCTTTTTGCCTGATAAAGCGAATACTCTTGAGTTACTAAATGGAAATGTTTTAATATACGGCGGAATTACTGAAGGGTATGATAACATTCCTATAGATGATTTGGATGTAACATTATATTCTGGCTCTTCATTTGGCAAAAACACGCCAGCAGTATCGGCGATAAGATATAGTGCAAGTGCTGCAGATTTAATTGTTGGAGGGAATTGGGTTACAGACCCAATATTTGGGGCTGCCGTTGTTATAATAGAATTTAAATGGTTTGATGGAACTATAAATCAGACTACAAATTTTAATATTACAGTACCAACAATAAATACTTCTCTTTTCGATGTAACAAATTATATTTGGAGTCAAATAAATGCAGCATTATCTGCAAGTTTTACGGTAACGCAAAATGGTATTTCTACTTTTGGAGACAATTCAAACACAATAACAATAAGTTGTGTGGCTCCGGTAACTATTACTAGTATAAATATTGATTATGTCGGATATCTTTTTGGTATAAGTGGATTTTCAACACCAGCTCAAAAATCAATACCTTGGTCTTCTAAATATAGGTATGGCCTTTTTTATTTTGATGAAAGAGGTAAGACTAACGGAGTTGTATCGTATGCTAATCCTCCAACGGTAAAAAATAATTTTAATTATAATTCCGTTGATTTTTTTGATTATAATTCTACTGGCCCCGGGTCATCAACTGGAGTTCAAATTCCAAATATGATGGCTAGTATAAACCATACTCCTCCTACGTGGGCGAAAAAATTTCAATGGGTAAGAACTTCAAATCAAATTTTATCTAGTTATATCCAGTTAGTAACAAATGAGTTTCAAAATCCGGGTGACGGTTATTTATATTTTGGAATTCAAAATTTATTATACACGCAAACTCAAAATACTGGATTTATACCAAGTTATGAATTTAATTCTGGGGATAGGATAAAAATTATGGCTAGATATTATCCTAGTGGTGAAAGAGTTCCTTATACACAACAATTGGATTTAGTTATTGAGGGAATTGTAGAAAGGACAGTGAATGCTCCAAATACATCTACTGGTGGAGTTGGGGCTTATGTAAAAGTAAAAATTCCTGCGGGTTATCCCGGTACTTATGGTCCATATGTTGGATTTTATCATTTTATTCAATTATATACTCCAGCTATTAGGTCTCAAGAGAGTGCACAGCTTTATTATGAATTTGGGGAAGCGTTTGATATTATAGAATCTTCAGGTAATAGATATCACGCTGGAAATCTTACAAATCAAGATAGTACCCAGCCAGCTACTTATTTATTCTATGATGGGGGAAGTTATTATCACTCTAGGAGTGTTTATCAGAATTCTGGCCAGCCAAATTCACTGATTACATATCTGGTAATGAGTACAAGTTATAATGATTTCTTCCAAAGTGGAGTCAATTCTGATTCAAGAGGTTGGCCAGTTGATGAAAATGCAAGAGAAAATTATAATTCAGTTTTGGTTAGATGGGGAGGGAAATATCAAGCGGGCACAAACATTAATGAGCTAAATATATTCCAAGCACTTTCTCTTGACGAAGTTGACAGGTCCAAAGGAGATATCCGTAGGTTTAAATCTCGAGACAGGATTTTGCGTGTGTTCCAAGACCGGGGAACTGGCCAGTATGGCGTTTATATGCGTTTCATTTCAAATAACCAAGGTCAGCAAGAACTTATTACTACGAATGAAATCATCACGACAAACAACATTCAATACTACCAAGGTGTATATGGGGTGTCAGCGTATCCAACGAACTTGGTAAGTACTCAAAATGCTGACTACTTTGTAGATGTGGTAACTGGACGTGCTATTAGATTGGGGGGAAATGGACTCACAGACTTGGGCTTGGCTTACAAAGGTCAATTCTTCTTAAGTCAGCTAGTACTTCCCTACAATAAATCTATAACACGCGCTGGAGGGTTTACATCAAAAGTGATGGGATTCTTCAACTACTTCGATAATCAGTATAATGTATTGTTACAGGGAAGTGTTAGCGAGTTGATTATTGAAAGTCAATCACCTCTTGAACTGGCTTCCACATACGAGTTGTATTTAAATGGGACTCCGAAAACTGGCGATGTAGTAAACATTGAATTAACTGATAGTTTATCAACTACTCAAACCTATTCTTATACCGTTTTGTCTGGCGATACGGTTGAGGACATAATTGTTGGATTGGTCGCCGATATTAATGGAGGGGTGGATTTTGTGGCTACCGTTATTGCGGGTTCCCCATATTCACATTTAGAAGTAGTTTCTGCATATCCACTGATTACTGTGGAGGGAAACGCTACTATCGCATACAATACAACTGGAGACGTAACCCCATACAACTTTAGCTTTAACGAAAATCGTAACGGATTCTGCTCATTCTACGATTTCCATCCAGAATGGGCTATGGGGGCCAACGATATGGTCTATACTTGGAAGGATGGGGAAATCTGGAAGCACGATGACCCGACCTACTGCAACTTCTACGGGGACCAATTTGGGGCTTCTTTGACCACCGTTTTTAACAGCAACCTGCTCATCAAAAAATCTTGGCATAGTATTAACGAAATCGCTAGCGGAGTATGGGCAGTTCCCTCCATGTATACCAACGTAAAAACCTACGGAAATACCAGCCAAGAATCCAATCTAGTAGACGCAGAATTTACCATTTTGGAAGGGAATCCGTCATCCGCCATCAAGAGAGATGCCAATTCCCCGGGCGGGAAAATCAATGGGGACTTTATGAAAGGCAACTATTTAGTTGCTAAATTTGAGAAACAAAATGCTTCAAATTATATAACTTTGTCAGAGGTGTCTGTCCGAACAACGGATAGCCCGTTGACAGCAAAATAATATATTATGGCTGAGGAATTATTAAAAAAGGCTGTTGGCTCAACTCCTTGGGGGGCTATTGCTCAGGCAGGTCTTGGAGTAGGTCAAATGATTGGAGGTCTTATTGGCCAAGCTAAAGGTCGAAAAGAAGTTAAAAGTCTTCTTAAAAATCGTCCAATGGCTGAAGAGGACACTGGTATTATGTCCTATTATAATCAAGCTCTTCAGCGTGCTAACGTTTCCCCTACCCAATCAGCAATGTATAAGCGTCAAATGCAAAACATTGGGCGTGGGGCTGCAACAGGACTAAGCGCAGCTCAAGACCGTCGTGGGGGACTCGCTGCTGCATCTAGTATCGCCAGAGGCATGAGTGATTCAGCTTTGGCCGCGGAAACAGCAGCTGAAGGCCAGCAAGAGCGCAGGTTTGGGATGTTGGGAAGTGCTGCTCAAATGGCTGCTGGCGAACGCCGCCGGGTTTTTGATATTAACAAAATGCAGCCTTTCCAAACACGTTTGGGGATGGCTGCTCAACGTGCAGCAGGTGGAGCTCAAACTGCAAACATCGGAATGGGTAATATCTTCGGGGCTGCAAGTAGCTATAACCGAATGAAGATGTATGAGAAGTCCGGTAAAAATAGCGAAGAATAAGATAATAATTTAAATGCAAATGGCTGAGCAACTCCCAAATATATATACTTTCGGACAAGTTAAGGTAGACACCAGTTCCCTAGCAGACTTGCAAGGTAAACTATTGGCTCAAAAACAAGCTAAAGAAGAAGCCCTCAATAAGTACTTTGAGAAGCAAATGGGGACTCTTTCAAGTGAGGGAATTGCTAAAAATGACATGGCTGATTATGAAAAATCAATATCTGACCTAAAGAATTATTGGAAGCAGAATGCTCAGGCCATTAAAAAGGGTGGGCAAAGTAAGGCTGATTTTGATAATAAAGTTCAAGGAATAAAAAATTTTATAGGCGAATCTAAAGATAAAAAATCTCAAACATTAAAATATAGGGAGCAATTTCAGTTTGGCAATAAAACCCCTACTGGTACTGATATGGATGTTTTGGGGTACATGGAACTTCCTGTAAAAGACCCTAAAAGAATAAATCCAAAAACCGGAAATCCTTATGGTTTGACTGATTTATCTGTTCAAATTCCTCCTTTTACATCTGCAAAAAAACAATCTTGGCTTTCAAATATTTCAAAAGATATTCAACCAGTTGAAGGCAAGCCCGCAAAAACGGTAGATAAAACGTCTGGCAAAGAGATTTTTACTTATCCGTTGTCTTATGATGACAAAAAGATAAAGTTTATGGCGGACAACGCTGCTGCAAGTTTGCGTGCAGACAGGGAAGCCTTGAATTATTATGAACAATTAAAGAATGAACCGACCAGCCCTGAGTTTATCGAGTTGAAAAATGCTTGGGATGCAAGTAAAATGTTTGTAGGTGACATGGATACTCCAGAAGAGTTGGCAAAAGCTGAAATTTTAAGAGAATTTAAGATTAAGCCTAGAACTAGAACTCAGGTATCTGATATCCCTAAAGCAACAGGCGGCGCTGGCGGTGGCGGCCCTAAAACTAAGCTTGAAGATTATTTTGTACTTAACAAGTATACGGCTACTGAGCCCATCCCTGATGGAAGCGGAAGAAAAGGTATTAGGATTAACAAGATTAATGCACGTGACCAAAAAGTTATTGGGAAATTTATTATCCCTGCATATGTGGGGGGAGAAGATTGGTACATTGTGAGAGGGCCCGGGGAATGGGAGGGAGATGGTGGTAACTTTATCACGGATAAAGATATTGCTTTAGACATAGCACCAAAAGAAGTAAAAGATGTGTATCTTGGCGGTGGGAAAGGGAAGAGAGGAGGAGCCAAAGACTTGTAAAAAATAAACAATGGCTGAAAATTTAAATATCAATCCAAACGAAGACCCAGTATATCGTAAAAATATATATAAGTTTTTGACTGATAATTTTGATGATTTTAAAGTTTCTGAACAGGACTTTTATAAAAAGCTTGATACTGACCAAGCTTATGCTCCCAAAGTATACAAAGTAATTAAAGATAATTTTTCTGATTTTGATAGGGGGGAACAGGACTTTATGTTCCTGATGACTCCTTCTAAAAAAAAGACCAAGCCGTATTTGGTCAGCCATCCGTGGTATCTGGCAGTACTTCCCCATCAGAATCACAATTTCAATTACCTGCGGTAGACCCAAGTAAAGAGCCAGAAGATAATCTCTACGACCTTAATCAAGCTGTAACTAAAGAAGCTGAGAATGTATATTCTCAGTCTCAAGCTAAGATTCAATCTCTTAGTAAAGATTATGAAGACTATGTAGCTCAGTTAAATCAGCAGCTTAAGGAAGGCGTAATAGACAACTTTACTGCTAAAGGGTTGCTAGGGCATAAGAAAAGAAGGGTTGACGGGGAAATAGAGGTTGTTAATGCAGCCTACCAGCAAGCTATTGAGCAATTGAATGACAATACCAAAGAAGAGCGTAAGAAAATATTAAACCCCAAAAATAGAAAAACTTCTGTTGAAGTTGGGGTAACTTCTTCTGAAGGTGAAAATGCGACTTTGCTTAATGAGATTTACGATTTGACTAAAGAATTGGACGGCCTTGAGGATGGAAGCAAAGACAAAGAGAGAATTTCCCAAGCATTAAAACAAAAGAAAACTCAATTATCAGGTCGTCTTGGAATACCAGAAGAAGGTCTTGAGCCTGCTATTGCGGGGCAGATATATTCTAATACAATTGGTAAAGCTCCAAATCCACAAGAGATTAGGGAATATGAGGTGGGAATTAAAGAAGCTCCAGTAAATACCTCTACTACACAACAGAGAAGAAAGTCGGGCCAGCTGTTATACGAGAATCTTTATGACTATTATCAAAAGAATCCAAAAGCTGCCTCAAATGTTTTTTCTCAGACATTCATGGATTTGCCTGATGAAACTGGCGTTCGTAAGCCATCTCAGTATGACTTTGAGATGGTTGATTTTATGATTAAGAACGGCAAAGAAGCTGTACGAGATGAGCAAGGTGTATTGTATGTGCCTGAAGGGGCGAAAGATGTTGACGTAAAAACATTACAATCTCAATACGTTAGAAATCTAAAAGGTTTATCGCAACAGACAACTGAGAGTTTCATAAAGCTTACCCCATCTAGTGATGATAGGGCTAAGTTGGAGTCTGGAGCAATGAGCCAAGAAGCTTTTGATAAAAAATATAACTACGAAAACATAACCAAGAACCTGCAAAAGCAGTTAGACTTGGTAAATCAATATGTTTTAGATGACAAAGACAAAAGTCAGATATCTGATTATGTAAAAAATTCATATACATATATTGCTGATGTTACGGGAAGATTTGGAGGTAAAGAATACAGAGAAAAAAATCCACTTTACAATGGATTAAATGATTATCAAAAAATATATTTAGAAAAACTTCGTGTTTCAAATCCTGAAAAGTATGAAAATAGGCTTCGTTTATTGACTACCCCTACTGAATTGGTAAAACAAGAAACTGGGACTTGGAACCCGGAGCTTCAAATGGGGTATGAGAATATGATGAAGGAGGCCGAAGATGACGGTATTCAGCTTTCTGAATTAGATTATTTAAGCAGAATTGAGAATTTGGCTTCTAAAGATAAGCGCGGGGAATTGGATGCTGAAGGTAAATTGGAACTGACTGAGCTTGTAGCGCAATATGATGAGCTACAGAAATTCAAGAATTCCCAAATAGATAGATATCCCGTTGCTGCTAAACAGGAAATCATTGATAAAATAGGAAGAGCTACTGGTGATACGGAATTGGGGCTTGGCGGAAGATTTGTTTATGGAATTGGTAGCGGTATTTCTACTGGCATTGATTGGCTTTATGAAACTGTTACTTCCCCCTTTTCTGATAAGGATTCTAGAATATCTGATTTAGAGACTATAGGTAATGAGGATTTGTATCAGAGTAAGATGAATAAAGGGTGGGAAGATGAGGGTGTTACAGAAGGTCTATACAAATACGCAATTGACCCTGATTTCAAAAAGCAAGTGGATGCAATCGATGCTGATGCAAAATTAAATCAGCAGCAAAAATATGATGCGAAAGTTGTTGCTTTTGAAAATTATCGTAAAGATAAAGGAGAAAGCCCTGTAGTAATAACTAAGAACCCTGATGCGGGGGATATTAATTTAAGCGCAATAGCTATACTTAATACCACTTCTGACGTGGCGCAGCAAATATTGAGCCAAATAGCTCTTTCTGCTGCAACTGGAGGTATGGGTAATGTAAGTAAGATTAGGAGTTTGGCTACTTTATTTGGCACGACATTCGCTACGACCATTGATAGATATGAGGCTGAAGCTTTGAAAGAGGGAAGAACTAATGCAACCTCTTATGCTATTAGAAAAGCCACAATAGATGCTCTTACCGAACTTTATGGAGATGACCTTATGCAGGTTAAGAACTTGTTTAAGGGTAAAGGAGCTGTAGGAAAAATTATTAATTCAGTAACGGAAGCTGAATGGAAGGCTGTTTTAAGTGCAAGAAAAGGAATATTTAATAAGGTTAAAAATGTCGTAGGCCAATTACCTAAAAGAGTATTAAAACCAACAGCAACTGAAACCCTTGAAGAGGGAACTGCACAATTGCTAAACCAAGCATTTGATGGGAAGGATTTGTTTGAAGGCATGAAGGAAACTTTGGTAACGACAGCTGTTGGAACGGGCGGAACTTTTCTTATAGGTCTACCATTTTCTTTTAGGTCTATCAACAATTCCTAAAAAGTAAAACTATATAACGCTGGCGCTAACGCTGATAAATATATAGCTTCAGTAAAGTCTCAATTAGAGAGCGGACAAATAGATGCGAAAGAAGCTCAAAAAAGAGAGCTTGTAATTAATGATATAAAAGGCATCGTAGAAAGTATCCCAAAGGTTGATGAGAATGGAAACCGACTATCTGACCAAAAATTAATTAATTTAGCTTTTAACAAATATGTAGAATTACAAGCTCAAAAGGCTAAAAAAGAAAACCCAAAAAGCGTAAAGTTAGACCAAGTAATTGATGAGCTACAAGATGAGAATGCTCAAATATTATCTGGGGAAGTCGCACCAGAAGTTCCCGCAACAGAAATAACAGAACAAGAGTATACTGATTTTATAGACAAGGGAATTGTTACCCCTGAAAGATTAAATGACATTGCTCAAAAGGTAAAAGGTCAAGAAAAGTTATCTGAAAGGGAACAAGAGATATTTACTGATAAGACGGCTGATATTAATAAAATTATCGCCGGGGAAGTCGCACCAGAAGTTCCCCAAACAGTAGAACAACTAAGAGCAGCAGAACAAGCAGAATATGCTGCTATGGCTGACCCTAATGACGAAGCAAAAAGACAAGAAATTTACGACAGGTACGATAAGCTGATTACTCCGTTATTGGAGAAAGAAAAAGAAGTTTCGGCAGCGGCTCCAGTTCCCTCCATTATAGAAGTAAAATCTCCAAAAGAAGTAAAACAAGGAGATACAGTAGTATGGAGAGGGGAAGACTTCACAGTTGAAGAAGTTAACGCTAAAGGTGGGTTTAATCTCCAAAATAATAAAGACCGAACTTGGACTGTAAAAGACGCAAGAATAACAGATGAAGAGTTCCAAGGTAAGCGTGGGGAAGTAGCGGCTGCTCCTAAAGTTGAAAAGTTTGGAGTAGGATTTGCTCCTTTCCGTGAAAAGAATGTATTTACTGAAGAAGAAGATGTAGATATCAGAACTTCCCCAGACTATCAACTTCATCAAGAAAACGTACAAAAAGTAGCCCAAGGACTAGGAATCAAAATAAACAATAAGCTAGACACTTGGGGAGGATATGTAGATAGTGAGACGGGAAATCCCGTTCAAGAGGTTTCCAATATTATGGAAATTGAAGCTACTCCTGAGCAAGCTCGGGTAATGGCTGCTATCTTGGGTAAGGCTGCCCCCGAAATGCAGGACTCCGTATTGCTTGGTAACTACAATGAGAATGGCTCAGGATTAGAACATATTGTTAAAACTGGTTCTTTCGAAAATGCGAAAGAGGCAATTAAGTTGCTGAAAGACAACGGGTTGCAATATTTTAGCATTGACAAAAATAGTGGAGACGTAATCATTCCTGACCTCGACGCAACAGACACACCAAAAATTCTTAACTTAGTAAAACAATTAAATGAAAATGGAATCCCAGCAAAACACAAGTACGGTAAAGTCAACGCAGAATTTGTCGAAAGTGGAAGCTATGATGGAATTATTGAGGCAGAGCGGGGCAGAGTACGAACAGAAAAAGGGTTCGATATTGATGCCTTTGTCAAAGAAGCAGCGGGAAAATATGACGCAATCAAAGCAGCAAGAACCCAACCAGTAGTTTCTGAGGTTCAAAAATCTATCGCTGAAAAAATTCGTGGGCTAAAGATTGATTTGTCTAAGCTGGGAGGTGGTGGAGCTCAGTCCAACATAGCAGGACTTCCCGTAGCACTATACAACACCGTAGTAGAAGCAGTAGCCCTTGCTGTAGAGGCTGGGGTGTCTATTAATAAGGCTATTAATGATGCAATAAAAGAATATAAATTATCTAAGGTTAAAGATTTCGATAAGGATGTATTTGTCGGTGAAGTATTAAAAGGAATAGAGATAACTGATATAGATGCAAATCCAGTGTATTTTGAAAACTTAAAAAAGTTTGCAAGCGAATCTTCTTTTGATAATAAAATCAAATTTAAAAATGCGATACAAAACTTATTTGAAAAATATCTTCCTGAATTAAAGAATAAATTTGGAAAGGATTTTGACCCATCTAAATATGATAATCTTACAAAAAAATATTTAGTAGATTTAATTACTAAAGAATCTCTTAATGCTATTAAAGAGCACCCAGAGGCTATTGGATGGTATGACGAAAAAACTCAATCTGCGCTAGATGTTATTTCAGCAATTCATCCTGAAATTGCTACTGATGCTGAAGCCCGTGGAGCGTTCATATTGCCTTTGGCTGTAATGTCAAATGGTAATAAAGTAGATTTTAACTTTGAATTGGCTGAAAAACAATATCAATACTTTAAAGAAAACGGCAGATTTAATCCAAATGGAAATTTTGGATTACAACAATCAGGCATTAAAAAATCATTAATGTTAATTAATTCATTGCTTGACAATGGGTTGACAATGTCTGATATAAATAATTTTCTTACATCTAAGTATAGGGCTGGTGATTTAAATGTAATTGTCAAGAATAAGAAAAAAAATTTGGCTTCTGGAGAATTGGCTGATGAGCAAGTATATGGAGCTGTAATACTTGGACCTAAAATTGGTAATGGTTTTTATATGAACTTGTGGGGTCAATTTGACCAATTGACCATGGATAGATGGTTTATGCGAACTTGGGGAAGGATGACTGGCACATTAATTAAAAAAGATGCCGTTGAAATAGCTAAAGGTAAAAAAAGACTTTCAGAAGCATTAGATGAAGTTAAAAAAGATTCTGATGCATTAGCTATTTTAAAATCTGTTTTGCCAAAAATATCTAGTTTGTCAATTCAAGATTTGTCTAAGTCCATAGAAAAAGCTTCTATGGATAAAAAGAAAAGAGCTGCTCTTGCTTCGAATGAAAACACTGATGAACTACGAAAAGCAGCGAATTCCCTTTCCAAGAAAATAAGCGGGGAAAAAGAAGCTCCTTCTACAGGTAAGGAAAGGAGATTTATACGGAAAGTATTTACTGATGTTATAAATGATTTGAAAAATAAATATGGTATAGAAATATCAATGGCTGACCTTCAAGCAGCTCTTTGGTATCCTGAAAAAATATTATATGAATCTTTCAAAGGCGGCGAAACATTCGAAGAAGCGGCTGAAGGGTATACGTCTGAATCTGCACCTGATTATTTAAACGCGGCTAAGAAATTAGCTACAAAACTTGGAATAAATGAAGAACAAGTCAATCAAGCCATATCAAGAGGAAGAGAACGTGCTGAACGAATTGCAGGAGAAGGATATCCCGAAGGCGGGCGAGCAATTAGCGAATCTTATCAAGACATCCTTGGAAGAATCAAAGAAGCAATTGGGGGAAAGCAAGCCACAGGAAAAGTAAGAGCAGCGGCTAAAACAGTTCGTTCTCTTAAGATTAAGCAAGAAGGTCTTCAGTCAAATATTGCGGGAATTCCCATCGCACTTTATAACGCAGCCTTGGAAACAATCGCTACAGCTTTGGAGGCTGGGGCTAGTTTAACAGATGCTATTCGGGAAGCTATAAGAAAGCACAAACTTAATAAGCAAAAAGATTTTGATTCTGATACATTCGTAAAACAATTAGAAAGCGTTACTGGTCAAACAGTAGAAAAAATAGGAGGTAAATATGCCATTCAAATCGAAGCAGCAGGTGAAGTTCTTGTACAGCCAAAAGCCGGAGTTAGCGAAGAAGTGGAGGGAGGAGTTCCCCCAACAAGACCTGAAGAAATTACCGAAGAAGCTAAAGCTGAAGGTAAAGAAGAAGTAAAGCCTAAGCCTTCTGGTATTAAAAAGGGATTGGTTTCCCAAGAAGTACTAGCCAAAATAAACCTAGAAAAGGTTGGTGACAAAGAGCTGCTAGAATCTGGTCGCAAGATTATTGATAGCGGGGAAGTGAACCCTCCCTCTTTAGTAAATAAAATCCTTGACGAGGGTAAAGGGGTTTTGAATCCTGCTGAAGTGGTAGCGTTGATTACTTACAAGGCTGACCTTGACAATAAGCAAGAGGCACTGGCTAAAGAAATAGCTAAAAGAGAAGAGTCTGGGAAAGACTTGGGTACACTTTTGGCTGACATGAAGACCTTGCAGACTGAGATTGACAATTTTGATATGGCCGCAGTAATTACTGCACAGCAGCAATCAATGTCATTCCGTCTCCGCAGATATATGCTTGACAGGTCTTACAACATCACAGTACAGATTGAAAAGTATAAGCGTGCAAATAACGGAGTAATCCCGGCGGAAATTGAGAAGAAGTTACGGGAAATGGATGCAAAGATTAAAGAACTAAACAAGAAGATTACAGAAGCTGAAGCTCAGAAATATGAGCAAGAGGGTAAGGCCGCAATGGAGAACATTGTCGAAGATGTTCAGCGAGAACAAAAAAATGGCCCAGCTCTTTATACTGAAGCTGAACTAGAAGAAAAAATACAGAAAGGTGTGCAGGCTGAAATCGAAAAGATTTATACTGCAATGCCTACTCCTAAGAGAAATGCTGCTCAACGCGCCATCACTGCACTAGAGAACATCCAAAAGAAACTTCGCTCTAAGACTTATGATGCTAGTTTGGGAATTCCCGTAGCTGTCATTGATGCTGGTATTACTGCTATCAAAAACGCTATCAAGCTCGGTATAGAGGTTGAGAAGGCTGTAGAAATTGGTATTAAAACCATTAAAGATAAGCTTAAAGGGAAGCAGTGGGCTAAGGAAAATGATTTCAGAAAGGATATGATTGATGGCTTCAAGGCTGAAGGAGTATCAATAAAAGCTAAAAAGACTGAGCCAAAAATTAATGATGATGGTACAGTAACAATTCCCAACCAACTTATTCGTGATTTGGTAGCTAAGGGAATTACTGACATAGATGACTTGGCTGATGCTGTAAGAAAAATAGTTGAACCACAACTTCCCGGAGTTACAAATCGTCAAATCAGAGATTATATCACAGGGTATGGCAAGCAAGTGAACCCAACAAGAGATGATATCACTACAAAGATGAATACCGCAAAGCGTGTAGGTCGTCTGTTATCTCAGCTAGAAGATTTGAGTAATATGAACAAGGCTGAGTATATGCTCAAGTATCGTTCTATTAAGCCTTCTGGTAATAAGCTCACTGAACGTGAAATAAGTCTTAGGTCTTTAATCAAAGAACTAGGCAAAGATATCATGGGGGAAGAGCCACTCCCCGCAAAAACACAAGAACAAAAAGACCTAGATACTGCAAAAGCTAGAATTAGAAGAAGAATAGATGAACTAAGTGGTAAAATTGCTCGTAAGGACTTTAGCCCGAAGGCTAAGAAACAAGTTCCCGCAGACCAAGAATTAAGAGACCTTCAATCTGAAAAAGAAAAAGTAAAAGAGCAGTTTGACAATGCTCAATACGAAGCTGAAGAGAAAAACAAATCACTTGGTCGTAAAATAAATGATGCACTTAATGAACTTCTTGTTGGTTTGGCAAGAACTCTTGTTACCGGATTTGACTTTGGGGTTGTGTTCACTCAAGGCGTAATGAAGGTGTTTACTAATCCCATTACATCTGCTAAAGCCTTTGCTGAAGGCATGAGACAGTTTGCTTCAGAGTCACGTCAAAAGAAATTTGAAAATGACCTAAGAGCTTCTGGCGCGTATGAATTAATAAAAAACTCAGGGTTGGCTGTTTCAGTTGGGGAAGAGCGTGCATCAGTACAAGAGCAAATCTTTATTGCAAACTACGTAAATTTGTTATGGAACGGTCTTGCTACTATTGTTACATTCAATCATAAGCCAAGTAAAGAGTTTGTAAAGGCGCTAAATCCTTTCAAAGCTTCCCAAAGGTTCATGGACGCATACCTGAATTACATAAGAATTAATACATTTTTGGATATATCTTCTTCAATTAGCAAAGACGGATATCCACCTGAAGTAGACCCTGAATTGCATAAGTCAGCAGCTGAGTGGGTAAACACTACTACGATGAAGGGAGCTAAAAATATACCTTCCGGTCTTGGATTCTTGATGTTCTCTGCCTCTAAGGTTGCAGCTGAACTTAAATTGTTTAGCCCTTATGTTTTTGTTTACTATGCCCAGATGCCGAGCCCAATCAGGAAAAGAGCTTTATTAAACTTCGGTAAGTTTGCATTGAGTTTTCTTTCTGTTACTGCTCTTTTGAGAGCCGCACTTGGGGATGATGATGATGAATTTTGGGACCCAACAAGTAGTAATTTTTTAACTTTTAAATTTGGTGACCAAAGAGTATCTTATGCTGCTGGTATAAGGCCCATAATTGTATTTTGGGCTAGGTTGTTTACTGGTAGATATGTTGACCAATATGGGGAAGTGTCGAAGCTTGGAGAGAGACCCGGAAAAGATGTGAATACAAAAGGTGATTTAGTCGTTAGATTCTTTACTAGCAAATTTGCCCCTGTTCCGTCTGCTGTATGGTCTAAGCTAGAAGAAAGAGCTGGTCGAGAAGTGGAAGATGATGTTTTAATAAATAAACTCATTATTCCAATGTGGTTACAGGATTCTAAAGAATTGTATGAAAATAACCCAAGAGAGATTGGCGCTTTGTATACAATGCTTTCTCTGATTGGTGCTAACGTAAGAACTATAGAAACTCCATT
>Ga0181343_1000654_pt1 | contig 14630 bp, 18 predicted proteins | sample Su13VDMLBSD_FD_130110 | JGI IMG/M metagenome (GOLD analysis project Ga0181343, IMG submission 130110) | Freshwater viral communities from Lake Michigan, USA - Su13.VD.MLB.S.D | ecosystem: Environmental > Aquatic > Freshwater > Lake | place: USA: Michigan | collected 2013-07-15 | reverse complement strand
CGATGAAATTGAGCGTGCCAAGACCGTTGACGACATCAAGGCAGTTCTTTTGGCTATGGTGTCAGCATAATGACCCCAATCCCACGCACCACACCAGCCACGCTATTGGCAATCCAGTCTGCAATCGAAAATCAGCAAGAAGATTGGGAGTCCGTTGGCGTGCCAGCTGGTGAAATCGGCGTGGAGTGTGACCGCGCTATTTGGCTTTCCTTCCGGAGCGCGTCTGTGCCGGAAGTTATCGACTGGAGAAAGCGCCGAATTTTTGAGCGAGGCAATTTGGAGGAAGAACGCCTTCTTGATTTGTTGCGTCTCGTTGGTTGCGAAGTTTGGGGCCAGCAAGACCGCGTGCGCGATGTTGGCGGGCATTTGCGTGGCAAGATAGACGGGCGTGTGCTTGGCATTCTGGAATCATCCAAGGAGCACATCGTTGAATGTAAGTCCGCAAAGCAGGAAGTTTTCCGCAAGGTAGTGAAAGACGGCGTGCAGAAAGGCAAGCCTGAACACTACGCCACCATGCAGTTTTACATGCATTCGACCGGCATTGACCGCACCGTCTATCTGATGTCGAACAAGAATGATGAAGACATTCACTTTGAACGTGTGCGCTATGACGCAGAGGCGGCTATCAGAGCGGTTGCGCGCATTGAACGCATAGTTACGGCACCAGAGCCACCAACGCGCCTATGCGGCAAGCGTGACGACTTTCGCGGCATGTTTTGCCGACAGGCAGCCGTGTGTTGGGGCGAGACAATGGCGCGTGTTCATTGCAGGACATGCTTGCACGCGACACCACTGCTGGACGGTAATGCAGGATGGGATTGCGCACGGCATAGCAAGCCTTTGTCACTTGATGAACAAGCGCAGGGATGCCCTAACCACCTATATATTCCGGCGCTTGTTCCGGGTGAACAAATTGATTGCAACGAAGCCGAAGAATGGATAGAGTATCGCATGGCGTCGGGTGAAATATGGCGGGATGGAGGATGCAATGATGATACCTGAAAAACTATACCATGCGACAACACCGAAAAAAGCAGAGCGCTACCGGCAAAGCGGACGTATTATTGCTCCAGTGCGCGGGTTCACTACATTACAGGCCGCAATGGCTTGGTCGATGAAGGTGGGGAGAACCGTCATCTATGAAATTCCAACTGAAGATGGACGCACATACAAGCTCCCAGATCACCACAATGAGTTCGGTGATGCTTGGTGGATTGACGCAGACCGCCTAGACTTCAAACGGGCTTTCTCAGCTTGACCAACATTTAACGGCGCACCAACGCCGAACCACCGAGAGGAACAACAATGCCAACCACCACCCAATCAACCACTACACCACCCAACACCCGCCCGCCATCCTTCGACGCTAAAATCATGGCCTACCGGCCAGGACTAATCAACCTTGCCTACAAGTTCGGCTACCGTGGCGATGAACGCGACGATTTGGTGACAGACACAATCATCTACTGCTTAGAGCACTGGCAATCCTACCGCGAAGATGGCGGGCTGTGGATGTGGCTATTTTGGAAGATGCGCGGCATCGTGTCTGCGCAAAAGCGTGTCGGCCGTATCAAGATCTTTGACCTTGAGGATTATACGCAGATAGCTCGGACTCCGCCAAATCAAGAAGATTATGCCGACCTGTCCACAGTGCTTGCTCAGCTGTCTGGTCGTAGCGGCGATGTGCTGTTGCGCCGGTCTATCGGCTGCCAATTGGAAGAAATCGGCAAGGACATCGGTGTTTCGCGTGAGCGGGTTCGGCAGATCGAAGAAGCTGCTAGGGCGAAGTTGATGGGGAGGGTTGGGTGATGGCAAAGAAGATGACGTGGAGTGAAGAGATGGTAGGCCGCAAACTACCACCTGAAGCTAAATATATTGACACGATCATGGCAGGTTTCGTGCGAGACGACGGCACATTCTGCGGGCGCATGGAGCCTGGTGACAGATGGTTGCGCGCTCCATGGAAAAAGTGCGTTCGTGCTGGATGGGTAAAATCTAGCGGAATTGGCTTTGGAAAGAATGCCGTCATTTACTTTTTGACAGTGCGCGGTGAAGTCGAAGCGTTGGCGGCGAAAGAACGGGTGGTAGCAACGCGAAAGGCGCGGGATCAATGGTCTGCTGATTGGACGGCGGCGTGGGGCGCGCGAAAAGGATTACAAAAAAATGCTTGAACTAAGACACTACCAACGCGCCAGCCTCGACGCGCTGTATGAATAGTGGAAAAACGGTGGCGGAAACGGTCTAATCGTGCTGCCCACTGGCGCTGGCAAGGCCCTCGTTATAGCCAAGCTCATTGAAGAGCTGTTGCGCGACTACCCAACGATGCGGATTCTGAACGTAACACATAGCGCAAGCCTTGTGGAGCAAAACTTCAAAGAATTCATCGGCCTATCACCATTTGCGCCCGCTGGAATCTATTCAGCGGGCCTTAATCGTCGTGATACCCGCAGCCAGGTTTTGTTCTGCGGTATTCAATCTGTCTGGAATAAGGTTGAGCAGCTTGGCGAAATTGATTTAATCATCGTGGATGAAGCGCACGCAATTAGCCGCAACGCCAACACGCAATATGGAAAGTTTTTCCGCGATGTGCGCCGCTTAAATCCAGATAGCAGAACATGCGGAACGACTGCCACGGATTACCGTATGGATTCCGGCAGGCTGACGGATGACATTGAAACGGCGGCGAACGATAATGGCAACAGTGAAGACGAACCAACGCGCTTCAAATTGTTCGATGACGTTGTGTATGAGATTGGCCTTGGCGAGCTCATTGACGAAGGTTTTTTGACTCGCCTCACCAGCACAAAAACAACAAGCAAGATTGACTTGAAAGGGCTGCATACGCGCGGCGGTGAATACGTTCCCGGCGAAGTGTCGGCTGCGGCTGAAGAAATCATTGAAGCGGCCATTGCTGAAGACATGGTGATTTCAGAGGGGCGGCGGGCTGGCCTTTTCTTCTCCACCAGCAAAGAGAATGCCAACCACATTGCAGAGGCGATTCGGCGTCATGGTAGACCATGCGCCGTCCTCACAAGTGATAATGCACACCAGACGAAAGAGATTTTCGAAGGGTTCCGTACTGGAAAGTATTGGGCTATTTCGTCTGTGTCCATGATCACAACCGGCACGAATTTTCCGTTCGTTGATTTCATCAGCTTGATATTGTCCACAAAATCAGCCGGTAAACTGGTGCAGATTTTGGGCCGTGGCACGCGCAATTGCCCCGGCAAGGAAGATTGCCTTATAGCTGACCACGGGCGGAACTTGGCCTACCACGGCCCAATCGACCAGATCCGACCGAAGCCACCAGGCAGCGGTGATGGTGAGCAGCCGAAGAAGACTTGCCCCATGGATGCGCAGGATGAGGAAGGCAATACTGGCTGCGGTGAGCTCATCCCAATCTCGCGTATGACGTGCCATTGTTGCGGCTATATCTTCCCGCCATCCGATGAGGTGAAGATTACAGCACAAGCCGCTGATGCACCAGTTCTTAGCACGCAACCACCAGAACCCCGCCCCGTCACCACCCGCACATTTCGAATCCACCCCGGCAAGGCTGACAAGCCAGACAGCGTGAAAGTTGTATACATGTCTGGTCTAACGCAGTTCCCCGAATGGCTCTGCCCGGCGCATTCTGGGTTCCCGAAAACGAAGGCTGACAAGTTCTGGCGTCAACATGGCGGCAAGACTCCGTACCCAAAGACGCCGCTGGAGTGGTTGGAAAGGCAGTCGGAGTTACTTCCCACCGCGGAGATCCAAGTCAAGCCTGATGGCAAATATTGGACGATAGTTGACCATGTGGTCGGCGCGGTGAACGATAATGTTGCGGCAGCGAACGACAACAGCGAAATGGAAACAGCAATGGACGATTGCATTCCATTTTAACAATTTGGTATTTTAGCCTATTGACTTTTACCAATGTAACCGGCATTATGCATGTATCGGCAACCAACCGATACCACCAAAGAGGAGAGAACCATGGAAATCATTGATGAGAAAACTGTGCTTACCGGAACGCCTGCAGAAGACGGCTGGATTGAATGGTGCGGCGGCGAATGCCCTGTTGCTGACGGTGTGATGGTAGATGTGCGATTCCGGTGCGGCGAAGAAGAATTTTATTGCAGTGGTGTGGAGTGGGATTGGACGCACAACCACCCAACACACGACATAATCGCCTACCGCGTGTTGCCAGCATGAGCATCAAGACAAAAGAGGATTGGATCGTAGAAGCGCGCTATGTCGTGCCTTTGTTGCCTGATTACATGGCGAACATCAGCGGCCAAGTTGACCCTGAGATGGTCGAAGAGGAGCTAAGCAAGCTCATAGCTGCGGAAGACTGGGAAATGCTGCGTAAGCGATTCCATGAGATTTGGGCTTGGCTGCCAGATCGCCGGGACATTCACCGCCACCCATTTGGAAACTTATGTGATCTTTGCTCAGAAGATTGGGTGTTTAATGAGGAGATTTCAGCATGACGCAAACAGACGCAAGTTTTAACCCCTTCAATGTGACCGGCGCAGAAACCCTCGCAGAGTTCCCAAAAGACCACAACCTGCCACCAGAACCCTCACACATCGCAATCTTCCAGCAGATCGATGACCTGTACGAAGAAGCTAAGAACCTTGCGGACGGCGAGCCTATTGATAGCGATGCGCTGGCCGATATGATCACGACGATTCATGACAACATCCACGCGCTCGGCAAAAGGGCGGATGAGCTGCGCATTGCCGAGAAAAAGCCGCTTGATGATAAAATCGCGGCTATCCAGTCTTTATACAACCCGTACATCCAAGCCAAGAAAGGGAGAGTCGATCTTGCCAAAGGCGCGCTTGGTACATTGCTTGCCTCGTGGCGCTCCAAGGTAGCTGCTGAAAAAAAGGCAGAAGCCGACCGCATTGCAGCCGAGGCTGAAAAGGTACGCGCAGCAGCGAATGCCGCTATGCGATCCTCCTCTGGCAACCTCGCAGAACGGGAAGCAGCTGAAACTTTGCTTGCCGACGCCAAGAAGCTGGAGAAGACAGCCGCACGCACTTTCAAAGCCGCGACCACCGGCACTGGTTTGCGCACGGTTTGGGTGGCCGAGTTGGTGGACGAGGAAGCCGCCATGGATTGGTGCTGGGGCCGCGCGAAGGCTGAACTGGTGGCGATCGCGCAACGCAATGCAGATGAGGCCGTACGCGGCGGCGTTCGGCAGGTGCCGGGGTTCGTGGTGCGGGAAGAGAAGACGGCTAGTGTCGGGAGGGTGTGATGGACGCTGATGAAAAAATTTCCAGAATAATGGCGATTCGCGAAAAGCTTGGGTGCTCGGTGCAAGAGGCAAAACGCATCATTAATCGCGAAGAATTGCTTGATGCCATCGGTGCGGCGTCGTCTATTGACGACATCAAGTGGATACTGCTCCGCATCGTCTAGCATCGCCACCACCACCACACACCGCCACGCAGCGCCTCACCAGCGCTGCTACCACCAATTAGAGGAAATAAAAATATGCACAACCTACCGGCAGGAAGATTCGGCGCGATCTTGGCGGATCCGCCGTGGTCATTCAGAACCTATGCCAATGAAAACGTCGCGCCCGCGCGCGGCGCGCAGCCTTATGCCGTGATGTCGCTTGCTGACATCGCAGCGCTACCCGTTTCCGACGTTGCCGCAAAGGACTGCCTCCTGTTCATGTGGACGGTCAGCCACCTCCAGCGCGAAGCTTTCGATGTCGCAGCCGCGTGGGGATTTCAGCCGGTATCTATCGCATTCGTGTGGGACAAGGGCCGCATGGGCATGGGATATTGGACGCGCCAAGAGGTAGAGATTTGCCACCTATTCAAGCGTGGCAAGCCATCACGCAAGAGTAAGGGAGTTCGGTCTGTGATCCGCGCGCCCCGGCGTGAGCATTCCCGCAAACCTGATGAGCAGTATGCACGCATCGAGTCCTTGGTTGCCGGTCCATACCTGGAGATGTTTGCGCGTCAGGCGTGGCCGGGCTGGTCGGCGTGGGGCAATCAGGCTGATCGTGGCTGGCCGGTGGAGGGTGAAGCATGACCAACCTACCCGCACGCCGAAGAACCGTTTCAGATCTGATCGAAGAATATGACGAGAAGGTTGCAGCCGTGCCCGCAAAAATTGCGGCAGTAACCAATGCTTGGCGTGATCTTGAAATGGCCGCAAGCATTGGCGGAAAGTTTGGCGGGCCAATCACACGCTATGCGCCATCCATCTCCGAAAAAGATGTTCTCCATAGCCTTCTAAAATCAGGATGGCGGGCTATCTATGAGCGGTGCCAGATTGATATGATTGCCAGCGCTGAAGATAAGCGCTTGTTTGAGCGGACATTCGAAAAGCCGGCTGAACTCAACTTCGAGAATGCAAAGGCCACGTTTGGCGATTACCTAATACGGCCACGCTGGCACATCCTGCGTGGTCTTGCCGAAGTTTTTAGCAAGCTTGACCATGCATACAAGTCACATAGCAAGGTAAAGATTGGCGTGAAAGCGCTGCCAAAGCGCGTAATCCTGTCCAATGTTGGCGGGTACGGCTCATACGGCTACGACAAATTGCGCGATATTCTGAACGCAATCGCCGCTTACCAAGGCAAGCCTCTTGTAGGAAATTCCGAGCTTCACTGTGTGGACCGACTTAGCCGATATGATGGACACACTGCTGGAGAGGTAAAATTTGATGGATCACACCATATCACTAAGGGAGAAGATGGCGAAGAAATCAAGGCTCCTGATCGTGGCGTCACCGTCCGCAAGTTCCAGAATGGCAATGCGCACGTCATTTTTTCGATGGATACTCTTCTTGACGTAAACCGGGCCATTGCAGAATTTTATGGCGACATGTTGCCAGACGCAGAAGAGGATGACGCGAAGCCGCAAGCAGGCACTGCCGTGTCAAAAGACCTGCAATTCTACTGGACGCCAGCCAAAGCGGTTAAAGATCTGCTGGATAGAGCGGGCATCTATGCGCCAATCTATTCCAACACAGAACGTGAATTCCGCGTCCTTGAGCCATCTTGCGGCGATGGGCGCATAATGGACGAACTGAAGGCACGCGGATGCAATTCATTTGGCATTGAGTATCACGCTGGACGCGCCGCTGAAGCCAGAGCCAAAGGGCATAGCGTCCTTACGGCAAACTTCCTAGAGCAGCCTGGGCGTGAAGAGTTCGATTTCGTTGTCATGAACCCACCGTTCTATGGTCGGCACTACGTCAAGCACGTCAAGCACGCGATGACGTTCCTAAAGCCTGCTGGCATCTTGGCGGCAATCCTTCCCGCAACAGCGCACTACGACCACAAAGAGTTAACCGGCGAATGGACAGACCTTCCTGTTGGAAGTTTTTCCGAGAGTGGAACCAATGTTCCAACAGGCATTCTAAAAATCAGGAAGGGCAAGCCATGACCAAACTAAACCTCCCCGGTCGCCAGGTGTTGCCTATAACACCCACTCAAGACGACACAGGCGCGCCAACATGCTGCACGGCGTGCGGGCGTATCGCAATTGGAATCGGTGTTGGCTTCAAAAACAGAAAAGACGACGATCCACGATTTCTCTGCAAAGGTTGCCTTGTGGCTGTTGATGACCTTTCCAAATTCGACCGTCTATCTCAATTCGAGCTGCGGGCCTTAGACGCTGGCGTTGACGCAGTTGGTGAATATATCGCAACGCATGGGATTACGGATTTGCAATATTTCGATGATCTAATGCAGCGCATGATGGTGAAGGCGGCGTGGGAGGGGTGCATTAAGGGTGTGAGGGCTGCGTTGAAGGAACCGCCGTTTTGATGTGCCAAAATAACCAACCGCCACACAAGGAGGACGCAGCTTGACACTAAAAATAACAGACACGCCGCAAGCCCATTGGCAAGACGCGGTTTCATGCGCAGCAATGTACGAGCGCGATTATCCAGAACGGATGGGTATCCTTCATGGCTGCTTTTACACAGCGCTGGGGAAATACTCGTTTTATGTATACAGGACGAAGACGCAATTAGTGGTGCGGGGTGGTGGGGAATGATGCACGATAATGATAACAAACCACGAAACATTGCCGCCATTTACGTCGAAACCAACGGCGCATATTTCAACCAAGCAGGCATCGACCCATGGGATGAAGCGCGTGATGCACGCCTTTACCGCGGGCCATATCCTGTAATCGCGCATCCGCCTTGCCAGAGATGGGGCAAGCTATGGGCAGGCCAGCCTTTGTTTATTAAGCAGACCGGCGTTCGCAAGGTAAAGGGAGACGACGGCGGCTGTTTCGCTGCTGCGCTTGCTGCTGTCCGTAGATGGGGTGGAGTGCTTGAACACCCATGGCAAAGCCACCCATGGCAAAGCCACGCATGGCCGCACTATGGGTTGAATATGCCTAGCCGCAAAGGTGGTTGGATTACTGCTGATTTCCACGGCGGATGGACATGCTGCGTCGAGCAAGGGAAATACGGACATTATGCGAGAAAGCCAACGCTGCTTTACGCTTTTGGTGTCACCCTTCCTGAGCTTGAATGGGGGCATAGTGAGATGCAGCTAGACCCTGCTGTTGTTGAGCGTATGGGCCTGAAGCGCGCAAAGCGTCTTGGTGAGGTTGGTGCGCGTGGTGGCGGAAAGAACAGCACACCGCGCATCCACACGCCAGCGCCTTTTCATGATTTGCTTATATCTATGGCTCGCTCTGTATCACCACCAGCCAACGACAACAAACAAGCGGAGACTGATGTAGCATGACACCAAAAGAGCTAGCGCTAAGTTACATTGCCGCAAATGTGCCAGTTTTCCCATGCCGCGCAGCAGATGAGCCAACTGACACATACGACGAATACGGCGCTGAGATCATCCTGAAGGCAAAAACGCCACTTATTAGTAATGGCTTCAAAGGCGCATCTAAGAATTTGCGCGTGACCGGCATCCTGTGGGACCGCAACCCTACAGCAATGGTTGGTATCCCTACCGGCGAACAGCTTGGCGCGTGGGTTCTTGACGTTGACATGCACAAGGATGATGAAGGCAACGTTGTGAACGGCTATGAGACGTTAGAGACGTTAGAGGATATTCATGGGCCATTGCCGCGCACTGCTGTTGCCCGTACAGCTGGTGGCGGTGAGCACCATTATTTCCAATACCACCCCGGCGTCCGCAACCGTGGCAAGCTTGGTCTTGGCCTTGATATTCGAGGTGCGGGTGGATACATCATCGCCCCAGGCAGCGTCACCGCTGATGGGCGCGAATATGTGTGGGTTGATTATGATGGCGAAGGCTTGCCACCATTGTCAGAGGCCCCGCAATGGCTGTTAGAGATGGTTTTGCCGCCGCCATCTCGCGAATTGCCGTCATCTGATTACAGGTATGAAGGCGGAACAAATGATGCGTATATTGAGCGGGCAATCCAGCTTGAACTAGACGAAACCGCATCCGTCCCTATGGGGGCCGGAAGAAACAACCGCTTAAATCAGGCGGCTTTTTCGCTTGGAACGTTAGTTGGTGCTGGAGCAGTATCAGAATCGGAAGCGCGCGCATTGCTGCAAGATGTTGCCCGCGGATGGGGACGCGATTGGGCAAAGTGCTGCAAGACAATTGAGAATGGTCTTTCCAACGGCATCAAGCAACCCCGCCAAATTCCAGAGCGTTCGTATAGCGATGATACGCCTTCAGTTGACACGTCGCGCATGGTAGAGCGCGCGGCTGAGAAGCGTGCGGCTGCCGCGTTGAGCCAAGATATGGAGCCTGATACCGAATTATACAGCGCCCCCGCCCCAGAACACGACGAAGACATTCCAGAGTACAAACTTGATGCGGTGGCTGATCTTGAAAGCCTGACTTATCCAGGTGGGCTAGTTGAGGATCTTATTGACTGGATCGTGTCGAGTGCTGAACAGCCTTCGCGGGCGTTGGCTTTGGCGGCTGTACTGCCCCTCGTGGCCAGCCTTTGCGGGTCCCGATATTCAACCACGAATAGAGACACGCGGCCCAACATCTACACCGTTGCGCTCGCCGATTCCGGCTTTGGCAAAGAGCACGCACGTAGCCAGATCAAGCGCTTGTTTATGTCTGATCAAGGCGTTTTTGAAAAATATAGCGGGCCAGCGCGCATCATGTCAGCATCGGCCCTAAGAGAAGTTCTTGAACGAAATCAATCCGTCCTTTGTCAGATTGACGAGTTCGGTGGGTTCGTGCGCGAGATAACAGACCGCAAGGCAGGTTCTCACCAGCGGGCAATATCGACAGACTTGCGCGATTACTATTCAGCATCAACAACGTTCTTTGAAGGAGCTGCATATCGCGGCACTCCACCAAAGCGCATCTACAATCCTAACCTATGCGTGCATGGCACATCAACACCTGAGCAGTTCTGGACTGCGCTATCGTCTAGTAGCGCGGAGGATGGCCTATTGCCACGCCTTATCCTTTTTCACGTCACTGGGGCGAAGCCAGCCACGGTAAAGCCAGCGCGTGATGTGCGTTGGCTTCCGCATACCTTGCTTGAAAGGATGGCGGAGGTAGCCGGGATAAACGTGGCAGAACGGCGCGGCAACCTGTCTGGCGTAGTTGTGCAAACAACGTCGCGCGAGGTGAAGCCAAAGGTTATTCCGTGGACAGCTGATGCCGAAAGCATCTTGCGTTCTGTCAAGGAAACGATTGAGGCGAAAGAGGCGCTTGTTGCCGCTGAATCGCAACCGTTCGTCAGGCGCATCATCGAAAATGCCATCAAGCTTGCAATCATTGCCGCCGTTGGCACGAACCCTGTTGAGCCCGTCATCACAGAGGCAATTTTTGAATGGGCTGTTTGCGTTGTATGGACGTGCGCTGCGTCCATGCTTGCCGAAGTTGGGGAAAGGCTTGCCGATAATCAGCGCGAGGCGAACTATAAGAAAATTTCCGCCATGATCAAAAAGGCGGGCTCAAAGGGAATAACGGAAGGCAAGGTTGCCGACCGATGCAAAGCTATTGATGGGTGGCAGCGTGACGAGATTTTGAAAGATCTGCAAAAGACTGGGCAAGTTGAATATGCAGCCAATGATAACAAGACTGGGCGTCCAGTGAGGAGGCTTATGTGGGTTGGGTGAAGAGGGGCTGTGGCCCCTTTTTTTCTTTTCCACCCGGCACACTGAGTTTCGTCCATAAATGCCAAAAGACGAAATAGTTTCGTCCATGGACGAAACTCAGTTTCGTCCATTTCGTCCGAGTTTCGTCCTAACCTAAAATTGACGAAACTAATTCCAGAAAATCCAATGAAATCAATAGTATAATATACATATATATAGTTTCATCATTAAATCCTTAACATTATATAAGTAGTCTATTTCTACCTATTTTCTCTATCTGTATAGAATATAGGGTCTGAAACGGACGAAACCCAAAAACAGGCAATTCCGCCTCACCAGCGAACCCAACCACCAACCCAACGAACGGAGACCACCATGGCAAAATCAACAACAAAAGCCACGACGCAAACGACCCGGATCAACGGCGCACGGGTCATCATCAAAACCAACGCAAGCGGCAAGGTCACGACCGCCAAGGCCCTGCCGCTGGAATGGCAGTTGCAAGCAGCGCAGGTTCTGGCTCTGCGCAAAATGCCGGAGTACGGCGTGCAGTTCCTGCTGGCCGGCGACATGAACGCGGCAAAGCGCGGTGCTACCGGCGTAGCGCAAGCCATTGCATCCGGCATGACGCCCGGTGAACCTGATTTGCGAATTTACGGTATTGGCGGTCGGCTGCTGCTGATCGAAAACAAAGTTGGAAAATCCCCGCTGACGAAAATCCAGAAGCAGCGCCATCCCTTGCTAGCCAAGATTGGGCATCCCGTCACGGTTATTCGCGCTGTGGCCGAAGAAGACGCCGCTGCGCAAGCTGTAGCGCTGGTGCTGGGATGGTTAGCCGATGGATGTGGCGTAGAATTGACGACGTTGGCGCGTAGCTCATGTTAGCTGTGCGTCACGGTAGATTGCCTATCTCACGTAAAAACGCGCGTCAGTGGGCTTTTGTGGTGGTTTTGGTGGAAACTGCAACATCCATCGCCTGCCACTGGAAAAATAAGCGTCCAAAACCTATATATTCGTTACCACATGCGGCTACCAAGAGCAACCACCAAGAGGAGGAAGTTAGCATGGCCAAACTTACCTACAAAAACATCTTCGAATCGATTGTAAAAAGCAAAAAGAAAGCCGCAAGAATGCAGGCTGCGTCTGATGCAATGATTGATTTGCGAACCGTACTTGAAACTTGTGGTATGCCGGAAAAAAAAATCAGAGAAATCGTAGACGCCACCTACACGGCTACCATGTCGCGGTACATCGCCCGTGCCGAGGCCAGCGTATGACTAGACACGGATCTTTAGCTGAACAACTTGCAGCTTTTCGCCAATATGCAACCATGCCAGACCATGAGCTGGAGCCAATCCAAACAAATTGGTCAACTGTTCCAGAAAATGACAACAATCCAGAGGATGTTGTTGAAATGCAAGTCGAACGACGTTGGCGCATGAAGCCATCAACAGAAGAAATCATGCGCCAGGTAAAGACCGGCGATGTTGAGCGCGGCGATCCATCAGAAATGGAAATCACGAAAAACGACCAAAGCAAGGTCGTCGTCGTTCCAGGCCCCATCATCCGCATCGGTCGTTTGCGTTTTAGCGACGGTGCGCAAACTGAACAAGCGATGAAGGTGACTATTGATGGCAAGGTAGTTACGTTTCAAGCAAGAATGCCAACTGGCGCACTACTCGGCACAAAGGATGCTGCGGAAAGCCAGCTTGGCGCTGAAGAGGACGGCCAGCACGTCGCCGCAAGTAATGCTTACTTTGTTGAAATGTTCGGCACGTTACCGCATCGGTACAAGGCAGGAAGCAAGCGACGAAAAGGCAAGAATTACAGCCATGAGGAGTCGAAAGCTCTTTTAGTTTCAGCCCTAGCCAACACGGACATGACTAAGGTTACGAGGACATATTATCCGTCTGGCTTGCCTTGCGGCTCTGCAAAAGTGTCTGAAAACTTCCTTGGTATGCAGAAAAGCACCAAAGGAGAAAGCGGCTCTTTAATGTGGCAGGACATAGTTTCGGCTCGCGCTGATCAAGGCGCGTGGCTATGGGCTGTAGCATCGTTAGCAGAAAAGGACAGAAGCGTTTTAGACGTGGCAGCAAAGGCTGGAACTTATGAAGAGGTAGGGGTTGCCGCAGGGCAAAGTAGAAAATATGCCAAGTTTAACGGCGGCGGACGAAGAGCGCTTATCGCCGCAAACGACAATCTGATGGCAGCGATAAAAAAATATTCAGCATAATGTTTAAATTCCGCAATCTCGCAGGGTGTAATAGTGAAGGGATGCCAGCGTAGCTGACCACCCCAAACCTATTCCGTGCGCAATGCTGCGGCAGCGACGGAGCCTCGGCCAGCGATGAGCCGGGGCTAACTATCAGGCAGGGATAACAACGGCAGCGCGCTTTATTCGTGACGGTTGCCCTGCCTATTCTCCACAAGAGGAGGAAATTCATGCTCGGAATGACACTCACACATAAATCAGGCGTTCACGGCGTTGTTGACGGTGAATCAGTGCAGCCAGATGGTTCAGCACTGGTACGCATCAATGACCAGTGGTTCGCTATTGCGGATTTCTAGGGACAAAGAATACGAAGATGCCGCGACCCAGTGATGGTGATCGTCTTGGCTGCACCCATGGATTTGGAGGCTCTGCAGTAGAAAAACACCGGGACGCGTTCAAATCCGCTATCCCCATCTTCGTTTCTTAATTCGTGGTGTGTCGGCGTGCGCTAGTCGCCCGCTGCTTACCCCATTACGCAGCGCGCCTCCTCTCGCGCAGCGTAACCTGCGGCAGGTTGTAGCGTTAATAGCGCTCCCTGCCGCGTTTGCTTTTTATGGATGGTTGGCGCAGCGGTAAGCGGGTGATCCTTGCAAGATTGCTGCCGGCCGGTTCAATTCCGACACACTCCACCAATCACCTACTCACCACAGCACACAGACCAATCATGGTGACGTATGGCTAAGCCAGATAGTCGCAGCCTAGAGGCTGCCGAGTACAGACGCCATTACAAGAGTGCCAGATGGCGCGCATTGCGCCTTTACCAACTATCCACCCATCCACTGTGTCAATGGTGTCTTGAGTCTGAGGTTGTTACCGAAGCAACAGAGGTACATCACTCAACACCGCATCGCGGCGACATGAATATCTTTTGGTGTGGGCCATTCGTCTCGACATGCAAGCCGTGCCACTCAAGTAGAGGCCAGCTTGAAGACAACGGCAAGACGGTCATTCGATATGGCGCTGATGGTTGGCCCCTGTGATGATGTAACAATGACAGGAACATCGTTAGTCTTTGCGTTGCGTGAGGCAATAGATGAACTAAGGTCAATCGAAAATCATAGGATAGGTGAAGTAACATTTTGTCTTATTGAAAGACTTTAGCTTGAGTGCACTAAATCCAACCTTAAAATTACACCTGTTATTAGAAATTATAATTCTTAAGTCGGTTTTATTTTTCTTATGACGAAAAATCAGTCGATCTATGGCGCACCTTCTTCAAAAAAAATTCGAGTATGGGAATCCGTGTTCCAAAATTTTTCGAGTATGGGGAGGGGCGGGGTCGATTCTTTAGGGCTTTTCCCCTTGCGGACCGGCGTGGGATCTT
>Ga0181343_1000652_pt1 | contig 14637 bp, 13 predicted proteins | sample Su13VDMLBSD_FD_130110 | JGI IMG/M metagenome (GOLD analysis project Ga0181343, IMG submission 130110) | Freshwater viral communities from Lake Michigan, USA - Su13.VD.MLB.S.D | ecosystem: Environmental > Aquatic > Freshwater > Lake | place: USA: Michigan | collected 2013-07-15 | reverse complement strand
GGTGTAATTGTTGCAGTAACTGTCGGTGTAAGTGAACTGGTTGGGGTTATGGTTGGTGTAATTGTGGGAGTTCTAGTAGCCGTAATAGTTGGAGTAATGGTAGGGGTTAAGGAATTAGTTGGTGTAATAGTTGGAGTTATAGTTGGAGTTATGGTCGGTGTTATAGTTGCGGTTATGCTTGGTGTAGAACTTATAGTTGGTGTAATTGTTGGAGTAATACTTGCCGTTACACTTGGTGTAGACGTTGTACCTGGCGTCCTAGTTGGAGTTATAGTTGCAGTTAAAGTTGGGGTGATAGATGGAGTTTGTGTTTGTGTAGGTGTTTGTGTAGGTGTAACACTTTTACTCACACTTATAGTTGGAGTAATGGTTGCACTTATAGTTGCGGTTATAGTTGGAGTTATAGTTGGAGTTACACTATTTGTAGGTGTTATGGTTGGTGTAATTGTTGGTGTAATACTCGGTGTAACAGGTGCAGTATTGGATGGTGTAATACTTGGAGTAATAGTCGGTGTTATGGATGCACTTCTAGTTGCTGTAATCGTTGGAGTAATAGTCGGTGTTATGGATGCACTTCTAGTTGCTGTAATCGTTGGAGTTATAGTTGGTGTAGCGGTTCTTGTAATTGTAGGAGTAATACTAGGTGTCAACAATGGTGTTCCAGGCGGTGATGCCAATGGAGTTGCCGATGGTGTTACCGTTGGTGTCGGTGATGGCGTTACTGCCATTTGCCATTTAATACCTAAATCAAGTAATCTCATTTATTTTAAAATTAACCAACATTACCAATTACATACCATTCGTTTGATGCAGTTTTTAATAAAGTTACACCCGTATATTGATTAGCAATCTGTGCTAAATCTTGCTTTGAATGAAGTATAACTCCACTACCGGTAGTAAAAGTGGTTAATCCGGATCCTACTCTTATTACCGTTACTTCGGATCCTATCGGAAAGTTTGCATTTGCAGGTCCATATGATTCATTTGCAATATGAAATTGATTTGGTGAATCGCTTGTCATATTTACAACATTATCTTTATCGGTAATAGACATTGAATATGCAGTTAAACTCTGCGAAGTAAATACATTAACATCCGAAAATAATTGTCTAAAAGTACTCATATTTGGTGTTTTATTAATTTGCTCCTATAACTACCCATCCATATGCTGCACCTGAGTATATTATTTCAAAACTGGCCTGTGCATCATCTAATAATAAATTTTCTGCAAGTCCCATAATGTTAGTACCATTTCTACCTAATATACATGTAGTTGTATTTGATAAGTTTGATATTTTTATCCAATCACCTATGGTTGGTGATGATGGCAATGTTAATACTAAACTAGCAGTCAAAACATAAACTACAAATGCAGCTGCATTCGTATTAGTTCCTATGACGGAAACATTTTGTCTGAATGTACTCAATGATGAAGTTGCAAATGCCTGATTTCTACCTTGTGAATTTCCTACCCATGTATATCCTTCTTGCAAAGATGCTGTCACAAATGATGCCGATATATTTGATGCATATACATTATTCCAACTTTTTGTATTACTTCCTAAATTGTAAGTATTTGTTGTTCCTGGAACTAAATTTGAAGTAAAAACACCCACTGCATTGATAGTATCACCTGATACATCACCCAATGTCAAATCTCCTGCAACGGTTAAATCTCCACTAAAATATGCATTTGATGCAGTAAAATTTCCTATAAGATTAACATCTCCAATAACTGGAGCGTTTAGTGGTAATAATGTTATTGGATTATTTGATCCACTTGAAATTTGTAGTGAACCAACTCCTTTATTGAGGTATAACTCTCCATCTGATAATGTAGCAGAAGTAGTTCCCCTTCTAATTTGAAAAATTGTTGCCATTTAGTAATTACTTTAGGTATAAATATCTCCCAAACACAAAATGTTAGTTTGAAAATACTAAATATAAGTATTTAGTTTTCTCTTCTTTCTTCAGCTTTGTAATATGCTATTCTATTATGATGAATTGGAGCTGCTAACAAAACGGCAGGATTTAGATTTCCATCTAAAGTTTGTTGAAACATATAACTCATCCATGTTTGTTCAAATGGATTTGCCCATGTAGTTTCTAAAAACATTTTTTTATTTCCCTCTCTACTAACAATCATCGGCCAGTTTGCATAATATATTTCACCACTAGCATAACTCAATTCTTCAAAAACTTCAATATTTTTAAATTGTGTTCTAGGTGCATTAGGATCTAATCCAGAAATTGGAAGTTGATTGTAATCTGGCCATATCAAATTTCTAATATTTTGAGGAACATTATACCAAGATACCTGAATGTTATTATCCATATATACTTCTGTATATGATAGTTTTAAGAAATCAAATCCTTCAATTAACATAATCTTATGTATCTTATTGTATAAATTTGGTACATACTTTCTAAAACCATTTCTACAAAATCCAGTTTCTTCTGATGTATGAAATCCCATATCATCTTCAAAAAATAAATAAAAATCTGCATCGGATTTATCAAAATGTTCTGCAGCAAATTGTCTTCCACCACATATTCCTTTATTTTCATTCATTATAATATGTTCAAATCCCCACTTATCTGCTATCTCTTTATTTTTTAGTCTAGCTTCATCATTTGTAGAATTATCTATAAGAATTTTATTTGTCTTAGTAATCCAATCTGAAGAATTTCTTTGCCACGTTTCTATTGTGTGTTCTATTTGTTGAGGAAAATTGAATGTCAGCATATATAAATTTGTTTTCAAATTTGATATATCTGGATTAAGTGGTTTTAATTTTCTTTTATTTTTTAATTCAACAAGTTGAACGTTATCATCAATTAAGTCCTGAATAAATTTTACTATTAATCCATTTTCATCTAATTCGTATCTTCTATAAATTTGTGGGTTTAAGTAAGACATTATTGTAAATATACTTTCTTCCGTTCCCATCAAATTTTGTCTAAGAGAATTCTCTAAAATAGTATAGTATTCAGCATTTGCCAAATTGATGTATTCTTTTTTACCACCAAATAATCCACCCCTACAAACGTATTTAACATTTGATCTGGCATATCTATCCATACTTTTTTTATTAAATCCATGTATTTCATTATTGTTTTCATACGGATATGATAAAAATAAAAAAGTTTCTAAGTGTGGATTTATTTTTGTCAAAACTTCATTTTCTGAAAAATACTTTTCATAGACCGTGTTTGTTATACCGGCATCTAACCAAATAAAATATTCTGTATTAAATGGATTCCATATGGTTGCATCGTTTAATAAAAACATTTTTGATTGAACAATTGGATTGTACCATTCCAATACGGCCTGTGGTGATTCTTTCAACCAACCCCATTCACCTGTTTGGTTTAGCCATTCTTCACTATTCCTTATTTCTTGTGTTTTATCCCAAAATGGAGAATATAAATTTTTAATATCTTCTAATTCATATACTTTGATGTAGGTATTATCAGGACTTCTTCTACTTTTTACAAATTCTTCATATTCCTTCGGAACATAAATAAACATATATTGGTCGGTTTCCAATAGTTTAGAAAAACATTCTAAATAATGATCAAATGAACGATTTGGTCTACCAATACTCCATAACCCAGTTACAATTGTTAAATTTTTTTTATTTTTATCCAATTCAACATATTGTGCTTTATTTGGGTTGGATATAAACTTTTTAACCTTATCAATTTCCCAAAATGCTAACACTTTTCTATTTCCTTCATCAAACTTATCAACTCTAACATCTTCTTCAATTATATAATCTGGTTCTGGGAAATTAAATGGTTCGGACATCAAATTAACAGGATAAAACCTGCCATAATCTACTCCTTCATTTTCTCTATCAACATCATTCGGTGCACAACTTGTCCATCCGTTTTCGGTTTTTTTAGCCCAAGTTGTACTTAACAAATATTTACAATTAGATTTTAAAATATTTTGAACTAATTTTTTACCATCCTCAATTGGTAGATGCCCTATAACATCTCTAACTATTAATAAATCGGCATCCGGTATAGAATTTTGTAATAAATCAAATTCTACAAATTTAATTCTTGAATTTGAATATCTTTCATTATTTTGTTGAATACATTGTGGTACAATATCTCCTCCGGTATAGTATTCAAAACTAAATACTATTTCTTTCATCCAATTAAAATCACCACATGGAATATCAACTACGGATTTTATTTCTTTTTCCTTTACTAATTGTTTAATACTTTCACGTAGTTTTGCAGTTTCATCTAATGTACTACCTGGTCCTGACCTGGATTCTAAACTGCCAAATCCATGATTATCATAAATGTTTGAAAAAACTTCTTTGTAACTCATTATTATTTTTTTATTATCTTAAATATCCTTTTCTTACGAAATCCATAAAATTATCCGAAATACCATTTGTTCTATGTATATTACATCCTTCCAATGAATCATGTTGTGTGTGTCTCAAAATTGGGAAGGTTGTAACCCCACCTAGCTTTTCCCACTCTTCCATATTATTTGGTATTTTTTCCTTATCATAATATGTTACATATTTTTGTATATTTTGTTTTGTCATATACGCAGATACTATGATATCATCCGCCCAAGATGCACTTACAAAATCTGTAAAGAAATCATCTTCAAAATATCTCCTCTTATAAGAAACCGTTTTGTAATGTTGTAATACATTTACTCTAACATTACATGGAACACTTACCACAAAATGATTTCTATTATCTTTAAACACACATTCCATTGCACTTATACCATCATATCCAATTGCACAGTTATGAAATATTCTAGTCTGATTATTATATTGTTCTTCAACCATTTCAGGATGATAAACCAAATCATCATCTGCTGTTATTATTACACATTCTGGATCTTGTATTCTTTTTATAGTATCGACTATTTTAGTAATTGAACCATAATCCTCTCCTCTAAAATATTTTAATTTTGGATTATTTTCAACCATACTATCCAACCATTCCGGAATAACATATTCTTCTCCCGTTAGATTTAATTTGTATGGAATATTCATATGAACTTCATAATCATCAAAAGTTTGATTCAAAAGAGAATCCAAACAAGATTTAATATCATCTGGATACTGACTAATAAGTCTAGAAGGAATGGTCGTTAATGTTACTACTGCTTTCATTTTTATTTTTTATATAAATGTATGTTATGTTTCTCAAAATAATTATAGTGTTCCCAATGATTTTCATCGGATTCAATAGCGATTGGAAAAGAAAATAAAAAGAATTTATTATATACATCACATGATATTTCATTAAAGTATATCGTTTGTAAATATCTAAACATATACTGATCATCCATAGTTCCGTATGGAAATCCTAAATTTACGTCAGCTGACATATAATCACAAGCTTCCGTAACCATTTTTAATACAAATTCTTTTCTACCTAAAAATATTCCAGCATTTAATCCTTTTTCATGTTCTACACCATATTTTTCTAAATTTAATTTTTTATATTTTTGCAAATGTTCATCAAATAATGGAGTATAGAATCCTGCTGATGGGAAATTGAATCCTGTAGATGCGAAGTTTGGTTCGCAATTGAATAGTACTTCACAATTATAAAAATTTAATATTTCCTCTGGATTTAATATATCATCAATAAATGCAACATCGGATGCATCCACATACATAATATATTCGGGCAATGAATCATAATTATCTCTAATATAATTCATTAATGCTCTTGGTTTTGAAATCCATTTTTCATAAGGTTCTTCTATCAATTCTATAATTTGATTTTTATTCTCAAATGGTAATTTACTTATCTTACTTAATCCTCTATGTAATTCATCATTTATTTGAATTACCACCATATTAGGACTCAATTTTAAAGTCTTTCCTATAAAAAACTCACTATCCATTAGTAAACTAGTTGGTCCATAATGGTGTAGTGTTTTTATTCCTTTATCAAAGAATCCTTTCGGAAAATAATTATATACGTGTTCTAGTGAATGCATGTGTATCTGTTATTTTTACTTCTTGAAATTCTCTTGCTTTATAGTATCTTTCCAATTCATCTTTATTTTCCATAATAAATTTAGATATGGTATATATTCCATCGTATTCAAATTTATAATCCCACCATGCACCTCTCCTACCATTAAATTTATAAAACAAATTATCTTCTGGTCTAGGTGCATGAACTGCTATTAATTTTTGATCAATTACAATTATACCAGGTTGCTGTGTTATATTCCCATTATACGAATAATTTTTAAACTTTTCAAATATATTTATGGAATGACTAAATATCCATTCAGTTGACCAAATAATTGGTCCTTCACCATTTTTATAAAGTGGTATTTCACTAAATCTTTCATCTAATAAAGTTAAATAAGCGGTATTCCATAATTGAAAAAATTCATCCATATCCTCTATTGAAGAAAAATTGAATCCACGTACCCAACCATCTAAATGTGGTATTTCCATATGAATTTCAAAATCATCAGTATATTTTTTAAATTTTAATCTTTTCCAAAATAATTGTTTTGGATGATTTAAGTCTACTTCATTGTGACCTAAAAAATCATATCCCATAGCGGGTCCAAATATTGTTTTTTCTGGTAGATTTTCAAAAAAATATTTAATATCTTCAATTCTATTTGTGGGAATACAATCACTATCTATTATGAAAAACTTCTTTATTCCTTTCTTTATAAAAAACGGAAAAATAAATCTATGAATATCATAAGAAAAATAATTATTTTTTGATTTATAAAATCCTTCTAATTCCGCAAATTGTTGCTCTTCCGTTTCAAATCCATTTGGAATTATTTCATGTTCAATACTTAATGGAAAATCTTTTTGTATATCTTCTACAAATACAAAGTTAAAAGTATTTTCATATTTTTTATAGAATTTTTCAAAGGATATTTTATCCGTTAATACATACATCATATGTGTAATATCTGGACATGCATCTGCTAACAATTCCAATCTATACAAATATGCGGGTCCGAATACGTTAAGTGCAAACATATTATTAAGCGTGTTTTATGAAATCTAATTTGTAATCTTCTGCATCTGGTTTATTTGGTAAATCCAATCCTACTATTGGATAATCTTGCGTATCATATTCTTCTTGATTAATAAAATTTTTATTTACAAAAGATAGTTCTAATACTTTTGGAATTGTTAATCCTTCATGTTCCCAAAGTCCACCCCAATTGTTTCCATGTAGATGTATTAAAGAAAAATGTTCTTCAATCTTATTTAATATTTCTACAAGCTTCTCTCTGTTTGAAGTTGAATCAATCCAATGGACTTCTAATAACATACCTTTAACATATGATGCCATTTTTTTGATATCGGTTCTTTTGAAATATTCATATTCATATTCTTCAATATCTATTTTCAAAAAAATATCACCTTTAATTCCCAATTCCATATAGTGTTCGTGCCACTCTTTACATTTATCATTATACCCCAACCCTTCTGGAAAAAACTTCATATTATCTCTTTCCCACTTTTCCATACCATTAGTATGATCAAACAAAAATGCAGGCTTATTATACAATTTTACAAATTCTTCTTCATATCTTGTATCATGTCCTACTCCATATGTCATTAATGCCGAACATTCTTTCATAACCTCTTCAGTCATAACATATCCACCATCTTCGGGAGGTCCTATTCTTTTTTTAGTTTGGTGAATATTTTTTGGTTTCAATAACCTAATAAAATTGTTTTCCATTTTGTATTTTTTATATTTTAAAATTGTGTATAAACATGCGTATCGGTAACTTCTACTTTGAATGTTCCATCATAATAACGATAAAGTTGTTCTTTATTATTTTTTATAAAGTTTGAAATATTTGATACATCTGAATAATCAAAATTTAAATAATTCCAAACTTCTCTCTTTCCCAAGTATAAAGTATCTTCTACTCTAGTGTAATGTCTACCAATTGTCATATTATCAACTTGTAATAATTTTTCACAATTGACATATGAATATTTTTTTTGATGTTCAAAAAATTGGATTATATATGATATAACCCATTCCGTTTGACAAACTGCCCCATTGTGCCCAACTAAAATTTGTCTATATTCTTGATTTTCAAATAATGTATCCAATGATTTATTCCATATATCATAAAGAAGTTTCATATCTTCTTTGTTTTTAAAATGGAATCCTCTCATCCATCCATCTTGAGTTCGTATAAACGGTGCATTTAATTCTATTGTTGGAAAAAATTCTTGGACATCTTTCCAAAACTTATTTTTAAGTTCTAAACTAGATGAATCTTGTCCGTGCCATGGTCCATACATAGTTCCTTCTGGTATACTTTTAAAAAATTTATTTAGTAATTCAAAATCATTTTTTACTATAAAATCGGTATCAGCTGTTGCAAAGTTTAAAATATTATTTTCTATTAAATAAGGAAAAATAAATCTATGAATATCATATGGATAAAATCTATTGGTTTTAGAACCATAAAATGTTCCTACTTTTGCAAAAAATTCATCTTCCGTTTTATAATTAGGAAATGTTTCATATTCTAAACTAATAGGATATTCACTTCTATAATCATCCATTATTACAAATTCAAAAAAATTATGATACTCTTTATATAATTCATAAGATTCTTTATTAGTTAAACATATCAAAAAATGCCTTAATTCAGGACATACCTTTGCTAATATATCTAATCTATATTTTACTGCAGGCCCTGTTAATTGTATTATGAATTTACCAACTGTTTCTTTCATGCTAATTTATTTATATCAATTAATTTTTCTAAAATATCAACATGCTTTTCCAATGTACAGTTTTCTTCATACCATTGTCTAGCGTTTGTTGTTAAAAAATGAATTAATTCTTTATCTTTTTTTACTTCTTCAAATTTATCTATATACGCATCTGCAAGTAGTTTATAATCTGCTATATTATCACAATCTAATTTTGCATAATGATAATTTGGTATTAATGGATTGTGCCATTGTATTCTAAATTCAGGCCTGACCACTGCGACTTTCAATCCAAATGCTTCTACTGATCTTGATGACCACTCTGCAACTGAATTTATATCTACCATTACTGAATTCTTTGATAACTCTTGAATAAAATCTCTTTTTGATATCCATGTATCATACGATGTAAATCTCTTATCATTATTATGTATATATTCCCTAAATAGATAAGGATTGCCTGATCTAAAATATGGTTTTTCAGGAGTTATTTTTGGTTCATTTTTTATATAAAATTCATCAACATATGTTTCGCACATTTGTATAAAATTAGTTGGAGATGTTGGTATATATTTTCTTTCCATTGGTTCATAATTTGCGTGGTTTCTTTGTATTCCAAATGCAGGAAATTCTCCAACACAATTTTCTAAATCCCAATTTACAGTTTCACCATAATAATGATCCCAATACCCTAACACAAAATATTTTTTTGTTTCCTGATTTATTATTATCACAAAATGGGATGGAACTGTATTATTTAACAACTTATCATACCTATACAATTCTTCGTTTGTTAAATATTCTTTAGTAACATATTCTACTTGATTAAATTCAATATCTTTATATTTTTCTTTGAATCTATTCATCAACATTCTTGCTGCTACATTATGGGAATATGCCCACTCAGGGTCAGCACTGGGAGATTGGAAATAAAAATCTATTTTCATTATTTAGTTACTTTATAATAATCACCAATGATAAACTTCATCTTTGTATATATGGCACTTGCTCCTTCTTCTTCTTTATATTTTGATAAAGGTATTACTCTAAAATCACAACTAACTCGTGTATTTGATGTTGTATTTTGTTTATTTCCATGTGTTAAATGACACCCATTCCACATAACTACATTACCATAGTTTGTATTCATAGGTGCGTAATCTCCTTTATCCTCTTCTGATTCTACCCATATTGTATTTGTATCATATGCATCTGTGAATGGTAGAAAAAAGTTTATCTCATTTTGATTATGTTGATATTCTCTATCTTTATGAAATTGAAATACTCCCAAATTGTTTACTAATTGAGTTCTAAATGTGGGTACTTTTTGATAAACAATTTCTTCTCCAAATATAGGTCTTATTACTTCGTATATAAATTTTTCATATAAAGGTAAAACTTCATCTAAATTTGAATAGTATAATTCGTGCCATTTTGTTTTTTGATCGGTTCCTTTAACAAATAAATCATACCGTTGATCTAAATGAATTTTTTCTAAATTTTTTGTATCTAAAACTTTTTCAACAATTTCTCTGAACGGATATTGTTCTTTGTCATAATTAATAACTTTCATACTCATTTTATATTTGATGTTCAATTCTTTCTACCCAACCTTCTTGCTCCGTATATGCCCAATAAACTACTTTTTTAGGCATTATTTCGGTTAAAAAGTATTCTTCGTAATGTATGTTTTTATTATGATTAATAAACTCATGCAATTCATGTCCTGTTATATATTTTTGATTAACGGCTAATCCATTTTCATCATCAAATGCAACAAGTATATGTTTATAATTATTACGAGGAAAATCTTTTCGTTCTACATTTACTAAATAATAAAATGATTTTTCAAAAGATTGTTCCCATAAGTTATCATCCTCTATGTATGGATTTGGTGGATAGTAGTTCATTGCAGTATATTTTTGAACCGCCATCTTTTTGAAATTAACTCCTGCGTATTTTTCGTAATCACGAAGTGTTCTTTCTGTTCCTAAATCATATCCTGTCAAATCTATATTAGGGTCTGATTCTGTTCCGAATAAACATCTTATTTTCTTTCTTGCAAACTCTTGCTTTCCCCACCAATCTGTTCCTAATTTTGCATCATCATCCCATTTTAGTTTTCCTGCTCTTTCTTCTCTCATAGTTGAATGCCAAACTACTATTTTATTTGGATGAAAGAAATCATATCCATGTGTATATGAACGAACTGTCAAATTTATTTCCTCGCCACTAAAATAAATATCCGGATCATGTCTCACATCTCTTGCCCATTGACTTCTTGCAAAATCAAAGTGTCCACACAAAAATCTACTCATAGGTGGTTCTGTCATTGTTTCATATCCATGCAATAAACCTGGTCTGATAAAGATAGTTCCGTGTGGATAAAAACAAACGAATTGTGATTGCCATGGTTCCATTGACCTACCTGCAGGATCGTTAAATGGGTCATATAATGGTGAATATCCTGCAACGATTGGTTTGTATCCTTTTTTCTCTAAATCATTATGCATTGTTATGAGAGTTTCATCCCAATCTTGTGCAAATCTATGATGAGAATCTAACTGACAAACATAATCTTCATCCGTTAGTAGCGTATCATTAATAACTGCTCTTGCCCATGGTAATCCTTTTGCTTCTGTATATAAACATTCGTATATTTTAAACCTACTATCATTTTTATATTCAGTTAAATCATCAAAACCATCTTCGGGATGATATTGTCTACATATTCCAAAATGAATTCTTTCTGGATACTTTGCTTTATCCAATGCATCTTTAATAGTTGGTATCAATTCTGGATCCCTATACGCTGGTAAGTGTAATAATATTGTTTCTAACTTATTCATAATTTATTTTTTGTTCTATATTATCCATCCAACCTTTTGATTTTGAATATGGCCATACTCTCCAACTATGTGGTTGTCTAATATCTTCATATTCTCTCCATATGTGTATAAATTGATCATTTGGAGTTTCTTTCATCAAATGATTAAACTCATTGATATCCATATCTTGCCTGAATACATCATTTCCATTTTCATCAAGTAATGCTACTGCAAATGTTTCGTAATCAGGTTCCTTTAATGCTTCCTTCCAAATATCTATACACACTTTTATTTTTGTGCATAATCCCATTTCATAATTTCCTTTTATCGGTGGATGTTTATGTTCTATGGTTTCTCTATGTATTTGTCTTGTATTGAATTTTAATCCAGCATATCTTTCATAATCTTCCAAACTTCTAACATTTCCAAACCAAAAATTTCCGAACATATCTTTATTTTCCAAATATGAATTTTCACCATTCATACCGAATAACTTTCTAAATCTAGCATATGAATTTTTATCTTGCTCACTCCATTCCGTACTATCATCCCAATGCTTTTTCTTTCCTTCTCTTGTATATTCATGCCACGCATATATTCTATGTGGATTGAACAAATCATATCCATGTGTAAATGCTCTTATTGCTAATGAACTTTCTTCTCCGTGAAAATATAAATCAGCATCGTATGGAACTTCTTTAACGAATGAACCTAATGTGAAAATAAAATGTGCAGATAAAAATCTATTTGGAACAGGTTCTTTCATATCTTTCCACCCATCTAATCCTTGAGGTCTTAGAAATATTGCTCCTTCTGGTAAAAATCTATCAATATTTAACATCCAAACTTCATTTAATCTTCCTGCAGGGTCCTTTTCAGGAAAATAAGATGGTAGATATGCTGATACCAATGGTTTGATATGTCCTTTGGCTCTTAAATATTGTATCAAATCTTTTAATAACCAATCCCAATTTGGGACAAATCTATGATGAGAATCTAATTGTAAATAGTATTGTTCATCATCGTAGTGGTTTTGTATTAAGTTTCTAGCCCAGCATACTCCCTTTGCTTCTTTATATGGAATATCAATTATTTTGAATCTATCATCATTTTTGTATTCATCCAAATTATCCCATTCATCTTCATCGGAATGTTGCCATGCTATACAAAAAATAAGATTCTCAGGATTTTTAGAATTATCAATACAATTTTTTATTGTTTTTAATAATTCTGGATCTCTATACGCTGCGATTGAAATAAAAATTTTATTGTTCATAACCGTTTACAAATATAACTATTTTTTTTTAAAATAACAAATAATATTTAAGTATTTCTATATTCTATATTTCTAAATATAACATCTCCTATTTTTATGTTAATTGGTGTGTAAACAAATCCCGCTCCTCTTATGTGTGGTAAATATTTATTTATTAATGTTTCCATTTGTGTATCTAAATCCGATATACAATCATCACATTCCCAAATATCTATTAAAATTATATCATAAAGTTTTGTTGGTGTATATGTAAATGCATCTGCGTTTATTATATTTACACCATTCAAATGTGATATATCCGTTGCTATATCTATTATTTCTTGATTTATTTCAACAACATCGACATTACTCACATCTTTACAAACAAATGGCATAACACCCATTCCTAATCCTATTATTAAAATATCACTATATTCTGTATCAGTTACTTCTGTCGTATATCTTAAAATATAATATGGGTCATCTGTCCACAAAATTGGTTGTTCATTTTCTGCAATTACTTTTTTTCTCATTTGCCATATATCACCATCGTAAGGTAATATTTCATAATTAGTATAATCTAATGAACTGGTAAAATAAGAATTAAGTATTCCTTTATTTTGTTGTTTTAATAGTTCTAGATTTTCAATATTAATCATACTTTTTAATTTTAATTATTATGTTGGATTACATCCTTGTGGTAATTTAACTGTCACCGTTGTTCCACCAATTTGAATAGTCTGATCATGCGTTAAGAAACTACTATCTATTACTATATAATTCATTTGATAGTATTGACCTGTACTCAATGGTGTATTTCCATCTTCACTATTACTAGTAGTACCATTTGCTATTGTTACCGCTGCTACAAGATTGTCCGTTTGGAAATTTATACTATCACATAAAAATGAATCATATCCCGTAATATCTGCCGAAGTTATTGTTAAATCTGCAGAATAAATTGCACTGGTTAATGTAAATGTAAATGTAGATACGGTTCCTGTTGTTCCATAACTTACAAATAAGTTAGCGGTTGCAGGATCCTGTGGGGATGGTGATGGAGTTAATGTTGGTGTTCTTGTTACGGCAGGTGTTGCGGTTGGTGTTATAGATGGTGTTTGCGTTGCCGTTACACTTCTTGTAGGTGTAATGGTTGGTGTAATAGTTGGAGTAATAGTAGGTGTTATACTTGCCGTTCTAGTCACCGTTGGTGTTATTGTAGGGGTGATTGTTGCAGTAATAGATGGACTAACACTTATAGCTGGTGTTCCCGATGGGGTGTTAGGAGGTGTTGCTCCCGGTGATACTGCAGGAGTCCTTGTTGTAGTAACTGCGGGTGTTGCTGTTGGAGTTACACTAGGAGATGCTGTCCGAGTTGGAGTAATGGTTGGAGTTTGAGTTGCTGTCAGACTCGGTGTTGCTGTCCGAGTTGGAGTAATGGTCGGAGTAATAGTTGGAGTTACCGAATTACTGACAGTTATAGTTGGTGTAATACTTGGTGTCCTAGTAGGAGTGATAGAATTACTGACAGTTATAGTTGGTGTTTGTGTAGCTGTTACCGATTGTGTTCTTGTAATAGTTGGAGTTGTTGATATTGTTGCTGCAGGTGTACCTCCAATAGTTGCGGTAACGGATTGTGTCCTAGTAACAGTTGGAGTAATGGTTGGAGTAATAGTTGGAGTAATACTCGGTGACCGGCTTATAGTTGGTGTTATTGTTGCGGTAATGGATGGAGATGCGGCAACGGCAAAACTTCTTGTAGCCGTAATACTTGGTGTTACGGTTCTAGATACAGTTATAGTTGGTGTTTGTGAAGGAGTTG
>Ga0181343_1000651_pt1 | contig 14644 bp, 7 predicted proteins | sample Su13VDMLBSD_FD_130110 | JGI IMG/M metagenome (GOLD analysis project Ga0181343, IMG submission 130110) | Freshwater viral communities from Lake Michigan, USA - Su13.VD.MLB.S.D | ecosystem: Environmental > Aquatic > Freshwater > Lake | place: USA: Michigan | collected 2013-07-15 | reverse complement strand
ATTACACTAAACGAAAACATCGTAGTTCAAAGATTTTTCAATGTTAGAGGATTTAATCCAAAGGCAAAAAATTCACTTGAAATTTACGAGTACGTAAAGGAGATCGTAGAGACACTTCATTATGATTTGAAAATGAAAACAGTTGTTTATATGTTGGACAACAAAGAATCAATCATACACGATCCGGCAGTAATGGAAACTTCTTTTACCGAAGGACCTGAAGTGTTCAACCTTATTGTAAAAAATGGAGATTATACACTTTGTCATAGACAATTTGATGGAAAAAGATATCCACCAAAAGTTCGTTATACAGTAGACGTTAGACCATATCTTAAAGAAATTTTGAAAACCTTGACTGACATTTTTTCAGAAACAAGATTAAATTTCAAATATCTTGGATATGAGTTGAGTAAGTAAGTATTTAATAATATAAGGGGTTCGTTTTAGTTATGAGTAAAAATTTTGATTATTTAGGTAATACCTTTCAAATTCAGTTAATCAATCAAATAATAGAGGACAAAGATTTTGCATCATCCATAATGGAGGTTCTTGAGAGTTCTTATTTTGATAACAAATACTTCAAAATTATTACCCAAATGATTAAGGAGTATTATAAAAAATACGAATCAACACCTTCATTTGATACTTTAGAACAAATTATAAAGTCTGAAGTCACTCAAGAGTTAGTTGCGAAAATAGTTCTTGATACCTTAAAACAAATCAAAACCGCACCTTTCGAAGGAACTACGTTTGTTCAAGAAAAAGGACTCAAATTCTGTAAACAACAAGAGTTACAGAAAGCGATGGAGAAGGCTCAAAAAATAATTAATGAAGGTGATTTCGAATCATATGATAAAGTTGAAGGTTTAGTTAGAGATGCTCTTCAGGTTGGAATATTAGACAAGGGTCAATCCGATGTTTTCAATGAATTGGAAACTGTACTCGATGAAGACTATAGACACCCTATTCCTATGGGAATTACAGGTATTGACAACTTACTTAAAGGTGGATTGGCTAAAGGTGAAATTGGGGTAATTCTTGCACCTACAGGGGTTGGTAAAACAACTGTGTTAACTAAAATTGCAAACACCGCTTTCAATCTTGGGTATAACGTTCTTCAAGTATTCTTCGAGGATAATCCTAAGATTGTTCAGAGAAAACATTTCACTATTTGGACAGGAATTGAACCTGATAATTTGGTTCTTCATAAAGAAGAAGTGATGGGAAAAATTCGTGAAATCCAAGAGACAATGAAAAATAGGTTGATTCTCAAAAAAATGGCATCTGATACGATGACTATGAATCAAATTAAAAACCAAGTTAGAAAAATTATTGCTGACGGTACCAAAATTGATATGATACTACTTGATTATATTGATTGTGTTTTACCAGAACAAAGTTCAAAAGATGAGTGGAAAGCGGAGGGTTCGGTTATGAGGGCATTTGAGGCTATGTGTCACGAATTAAATTTGGCCGGATGGACAGCAACTCAAGGTAATAGAAGTTCAATTTCATCTGAAGTTGTTACAACGGATCAAATGGGAGGATCAATCAAGAAAGCTCAAGTAGGTCACGTAATTATCACAGTGGCTAAGACATTACAACAAAAAGAAATGAACTTAGCAACAATAGCAATTACTAAATCAAGATTAGGAAAAGATGGTGTTGTTTTTGAGAATTGCAAGTTCAACAATGAACTACTTGAAATAGACACTGAATCCTCAGTTACATTCTTAGGGTTTGAAGAACAACAAGAAGAAAGGAAAAGAGATAGAGTTAAAGAGTTATTGGAAAAAAGAAAACAAAGAGAAAACCAAAAAACATCAAACTAAATATCTACTTTTTACAAAAAAAACTTATTTTTTTTTATCTAAAATTAGGTTCGCTTAACAGCAACCACTATATTTATTAAAAAAATCGTTGGTTTTTTAATAAAACAAAACATTACAAAAAATGGAAATATCTAATCGCATTTTAAGTGACATAACCGTATATATGAAGTACGCGAAATATGTTCCCGAGTTAAACAGAAGAGAAACGTGGAATGAACTTGTGACCCGAAATATGGAGATGCACATTAAAAAGTTCCCACAGTTAGAGCAAGAAATTAGAGAGAATTACAAGTATGTGTATACAAAACAAATTCTCCCATCAATGAGATCAATGCAATTTGCAGGTAAACCAATTGAAATTTCTCCAAACAGAATTTACAATTGTGCTTTTGCACCTGTTGATGATTGGAGAGTATTTTCTGAAATTATGTTCTTGCTTTTGGGTGGAACAGGTGTTGGATATTCTGTACAAAAACACCACGTTGATATGTTACCTGAAATCAGAAAACCTTCTAAAGAAAGAGGAAGAAGATGGTTGGTTGCAGATTCAATTGAAGGGTGGGCAGACGCTGTCAAAGTATTAGTTAAATCTTATTTCTTTGGTGGTTCACACATAGAATTTGACTTCAGTGACATCAGACCAAAAGGTGCAAGATTAATTACATCAGGTGGAAAAGCACCTGGACCACAACCATTAAAAGAATGTCTTATTAAATTAGAAGGTATTCTTGATGCTAAACAAAATGGTGAGAGATTAAGAGCAATTGAAGTTCACGATATGGTTTGTCATATTGCAGACGCAGTATTGGCAGGAGGTATTAGAAGAGCTGCTTTGATCTCGTTATTCTCTGCAACTGATGATGAGATGATTGGTTGTAAAAGTGGTTCTTGGTGGGAAACAAATCCACAAAGAGGTAGAGCAAATAATTCAGCTGTGTTGCTCCGACACAAAATTACTAAAGATTACTTTATGGATCTTTGGAAGAGAATTGAAGCAAGCGGAGCTGGTGAACCCGGAATTTATTTAACAAATGACAAAGATTGGGGAACTAATCCTTGTTGTGAAATTGCATTAAGACCTTTTCAATTCTGTAATCTAACAGAGGTAAATGTATCAAACGTAGTATCACAAGAAGATTTTGAGGATAGAGTTAGAGCAGCTGCGTTCTGCGGAACTCTACAGGCAGGATATACTGACTTCCACTACCTACGTCCGATCTGGCAAAGAACTACAGAGAAAGATGCTTTGATTGGAGTCTCTATGACAGGGATTGGATCTGGTGCAGTATTAAAGTTGGATATGAAGTCTGCGGCAAAAATTGTAAAAGAAGAAAACAAAAGAGTTGCTGAAATACTTGGAATTAACCCAGCGGCAAGAACAACAACAGTAAAACCTGCAGGAACAACATCATTAACTTTAGGTACTTCAAGTGGAATTCATGCTTGGCACAATGAATATTATATTAGAAGAGTGAGGGTTGGTAAAAATGAATCAATCTACACATACCTCAAAGATAATCATCCCGAATTAGTTGAAGATGAGTATTTCAGACCACACGATACTGCAGTTATTAGTATCCCACAAAAAGCACCGGAAGGGTCAATATTAAGAAACGAATCACCAATCCAACTCTTAGAGAGAGTTAAGAAAGTTCATACTGAGTGGGTTAAACCAGGTCATAGAACAGGATCAAATTCACATAACGTTTCTGCGACAATTTCGGTTAGAGAACACGAATGGCCTGCGGTAGGTGAATGGATGTGGGAAAATCGTGATCAGTATAATGGGTTATCAGTTCTACCATATGATGGAGGATCTTATATTCAAGCACCTTTCGAGGATTGTACTAAAGAAAGGTACGAAGAATTGATGCAAACATTACACGATGTTGATCTTTCAAAGATAGTTGAAGCTGAAGATAATACAGATTTGAGTGGTGAATTGGCTTGTGCGGGTGGTGCTTGTGTTTTAGTATAATACCTATGGAAAGTAAAAATAAAGAAAGGGAGAATCAAAATGAGATTCTCCCTTCTGATTATTATATAGAAAATAATAGAGTGGTTTTCACTGAGGAATACCATATAAGAAGGGGTCATTGTTGTGGTTCATATAATGGGTGTAGACATTGTCCATATGAACCTAAAGGTGTCAAGGGTAACACTATACTAAAAACATAGTCCATCTATATTTATGAAATATGGCAAATGGAGTAACATATGGATTAAATTTTCCGTTTCGTGATTCTAGAAAAGGTGATTACTTAGAACTTACAGAATTAGAGTCGGAGGAAATCAGGGCTGATCTCATTCATTTACTATTAACTAGAAAAGGGTCTAGATATTTTTTACCTGCTTTTGGTACTAGATTATACGAATATATCTTCGAACCTTTTGACGGATTAACATTCAGTGCTATTGAATCTGATATTAGAGATTCAGTTTCTAATTTCATGCCCAATTTAATTCTAAACAATGTTTCATTGGAACCTATAAGTACTGAGGATGAAGTCCCTGTAGGACCACCAGCTAGAGTAGGAACAGTTCAAGTATATGATATCTATCGAGTACCTGGTAAAGGAACGGCAGATTACACTGCAAAGGTAAGAATTGATTATACTATAGGAAATTCTGTATTTGCTCAAAGTGATTTTGTTATTATCAATATTTAATGTAGATGGCAAATAATAAAATTTCATACACAGTCAGAGATTATCAAGGAATAAGAGCCGAGCTTCTCAATTATGTTAAACAGTATTATCCCGATTTAATACAGGATTTTAGTGATGCTTCAGTTTTTTCTGTTTTTTTAGATTTGAACGCCGCGGTTGCTGATAACCTTCACTATCATATCGATAGAAGTATTCAGGAGACAGTATTACAATATGCACAACAAAGATCCTCAATATACAACATCGCGAGGACCTACGGACTAAAAATACCAGGTGCAAGACCTAGTGTATCTTTAGTTGATTTTTCTATTACAGTTCCTGCATTCGGAGATAAAGAAGATGAAAGATATCTCGGAATACTATTAAGAGGATCTCAAATTTTAGGAGCAGGACTTGTTTTCGAGAATATTGAAGACATTGATTTTGCATCACCATATAATTCATCAGGATTTCCAAATAGGTTAAAAATACCTAATTTCAATGCCAACGGAGTCTTAATTAATTATACAATAACCAAAAGAGAATTGGTTGTTAATGGTATAACTAAAGTATATAAAAAAGTTGTATTACCAACAGATGTTAGACCATTTTTAGAATTATTTCTACCTGAAAAAAATGTTTTAGGTGTAACAAGTGTGTTGTTAAAAAATGGTACAGATTATACAAATATACCACCAGCTTCAGAATTTCTTGGATTGGCAAATAGGTGGTATGAGGTTGATGCTTTGGCTGAGGATAGAATCTTTATAGAAGACCCGACTAAAGTGGCAGATCAACCAGGTATAAAAGTTGGAAGATATATTCAAACTAATAATAGATTTATTTCAGAATTTACACCTGAAGGATTCAAAAAATTAACTTTTGGTGGTGGATCATCTTCATCACAAGATCAACTTAATTTGTTTACTAATTTTGGTGTTGAACCCACAATACAAAGTTATTTTAATAACTTTTCTTTGGGATCTACTTTGACACCTAATTCTACATTATTTATTCAGTATCGTGTAGGTGGAGGACTTGGAACAAACTTAGGCCCTAATGTTATTAATCAGGTAGGAACAGTATCATTTTTTGTAAACGGACCATCAGATATTATAAATTCTTCAGTTCAAAATTCTTTGAGGTGTGCTAATGTTACTGCAGCAATTGGAGGTGCAAACCAACCATCTATTGAGGAAGTAAGGAATTATGTTTCATTCAATTTTGCAGCACAAAAAAGAGCGGTAACAGTTCAAGATTATGAGGCACTTATTAGAACGATGCCTTCACAATTTGGTGCACCTGCCAAAGTTGCCATAACCGAAAAAGATAATAAAATTAATATTGAAATATTATCTTATGATACCTCAGGTAAATTAACAAGTATCGTATCGAATACTCTGAAACAAAATATTGCAAATTACTTATCCAATTACAGAATGATGAATGATTATATTTCTGTTGTAACTGCAGAGGTAATTGATTTGGCGGTTGAGGTTTCTGTGGTATTAACATCAAGTCAAAACTCAGGACAAATAATTGCAGATGTGATTGATAAAGTTTCTGACTACTTTAATCCTTTGGTTAGAAATTTAGGTGAAAACGTTTACTTGTCAGAACTTAAAAGTTTAATTCAAAATACTAACGGTGTAATCACCATTACAGGTATAGATATATTCAATCAAGTTGGTGAACAATACTCATCCGCACAAACATCGATGCAATATCAAAACGAAGAAACAAAATTAATTCGTCCTGTTGATGATACATTGTTCGCTCAACCAAATCAGATCTATCAAATAAGATATCCTGCAAAAGATATTAGAGTAAGTGTTAAGAACTTTCAAAATGTGACTTTTACTTAATAAGTTTATTTATTCAACTATTAAGTTAAATTTTAATTGGTATTTTTTACCCTTAACTATTTATTCATTAAAGACCTGATGGGTTCAAGCTATAGAATTAAGACAGAACTTGGTACAACAAAAACAATAAATGTTGAACTTAATCAAGATTTTGAATTTTTAGAAATTCTTTCTCTTAAGATTCAACAAGACGATATCTATGATCGTAATTGTTCGGACTACGGATTAATTATTGGAAGAGTTACAGCTAATAACGGATTTGGTGTCCCAAATGCTAAAGTTTCGGTGTTTATACCAATTAGTGATGCTGACCAATCAAATTCAATTATCACTAGCATTTATCCGTACAAAAATCCATTGGATGTAAATGAGGATGGATATAGGTACAATTTATTACCATATGAAAAATCTTATAGTAAGCACGCAGCGACAGGAACTTTTCCAAGTAAGAATGATGTCTTAAGTAATAATACTGCGATAGAAATTTTTGACAAGTATTATAAGTTTACGGTCAAAACTAACGATAGTGGTGATTATATGATTATGGGAGTTCCCGTAGGTTCTCAAACTATGGTTATGGATGTGGACCTTTCAGACATTGGGGAATTTTCTTTAACACCACAGGATTTGATAAGGATGGGAAGAGCAACCGAAGCTCAAGTTGCAGGAAATACATTTAGAACATCTTCAGATTTAACCTCACTTCCACAAATTGTTTCAATTACAAAAAGTTTGGAGGTATCTCCTTTATGGGGTGATCCTGAATTATGTCAGTTTGCAGTCAACAGAGTTGATTTTGATTTGAGAGATGATGCAAATATTGACATCCAACCTACAGCCATTTTTATGGGATCTATGTTTTCAACTCCTGATAAATTCAGAGTCAGAAAAAATTGTAGACCGAGAGACAATATGGGTAATTTGTGTGATTTAACTTCTGGCCCTGGCCAAATATTGTCTTTAAGACAAACAATTAGAGAAGATGAAGATGGGTATCCAACATTAGAAACTTATAACTTAGAACAATCGGGCAATATTATAGATGAAAATGGTACTTGGGTTACTGAGTTACCTATGAATCTTGATTATGTTGTTACCAATGAGTTTGGGGAAAGAGTCTTTTCGCCTAATCCTGAAATAGGTATACCAACTAAAGGTAAATATAGATTTAAGATTAAATGGCAACAACCTAACAAATTAACCAGTAATACAAGAAGAGCATATTATTTAGTCCCTAACGTAAGAGAATATGGATGGTCAGGTAATACTGATCCGAACATATCTAATGTAAGTAATCAAGCCAAAAAAGAGCTCAAGGGTTCGTATTACTTTGGTTTGGAATGGAGTGGTTATACAAACCCAAGCTCCGCAGCAGCTTGTGATGATACTTTTTATGAATTTAACTATAACAGAGTTTACACAGTTTCAGGATTGATCGATCAGTGGAAAAAAGGTGGTAGGGGAAGATTTATAGGAATCAAAGAAATAGATGACGATAGTTGTGCGGACACAACAAACAAATTCCCAACTAACGACGGGTTTAGAAATTTTGACTTTTTGTTTTTTATTTTCTCACTTTTGTTTTTGCAAATCCAAATTATTGGAATTGTGTTATTAATAGTTTCTCATTATATTTTGTTTGTTTATAGTACTTTGATTAGTGCTTTGTGTTTTATTTGTGGTGTAAAAATATTGGGTGAAAGGCCATTCAGCTTCATATGTCGTAGATTAAATATAAAATGTGAAAGAAAAGATTTCACAATTAGATTACCAATGATTACATATCCCGAGTGTGATGCTTGTGAATGTAAAGAAACAAAAATCAGCGACATCCCAACTAATGGAGGGGCTTCTGGTGTTTTAAGTTATCTTTCATTTTCTTCATACTATGTGGATGGATTTCAAACTTATTTTGGAAATAATGAAGATGTAAACGAGTTGAGTACTGTATATTCTCAGGCAATAGCGGGTAATTCAGATAATATTACGAGTATAAATTCATATAAAACCCCTAAGTCTTCAGTTCTTAGACAACCAAGTGATAATAATAGAATTTTTGCTCTCACATATGATTTACCAATGGGAGAGAGAATAAATATTTTTAATAATAGGGACAGTTATTTTGATAACATAAACAAGATTAAAGTTACTTTTGCAAAAGAATCTAATTTAGGTAAGTTTCACTTCGATAATACCATAACAGTACTTTCGAATCAGTTTTTTGAATCTGGTCAATTACTTACATCAGTAAATCCTTTATCATCTACTGATACAAATTTTACGTATACTGCGGCAACAAATAGTGGAATCACTTATGGAATTTCAGGTACAACTCAAAAAGACCCATTCAATCTTACAACAAAATATGCTATAACACAAACAACAGACTCTACTGTAGTTTACTCACTTCCAACAGGAACAACTGTTGAAGCTCAAATATTTCCTATGGACAGAGAGTATTTTCAAGTTGTTACAGCAATTACTGTTTCACAAGCGGCAAAACTTTGGAATACAAATTCTTTACAGACGTTTCCGAATGTTTTAACATCACCCACTAATATCAGACATAGAAGACATAGAGACTTTCCGGGTGTTGGATATAGAGATATTGATGGAGGAACTTTTTATACCTCCAAATTATTTGAAAACTTTGATGACCAATATATTTTAATTTTACAAAGAGGTGTTGATCCTTATTCGCCAAAATATACAAATGAGTATGGTTTGGGGTTGATATTTGGAACTAATGTGGATGATCCTAATTTTACAATAACAGCATCAACCAGAACTAATATTCCAATACAAAAGGTTAACGTCGGATCAAATACAATTCCTCAATTTAACGCTTCCAACATTTATTATGGATCAAGTTTCTTTATACCTGGTAATGATTTCACTGCATTTACATCCTCGACCATTGCTTATTATAGTAAACTAGATGCGTCTATTAATTTTGGAATCATATCAATTTTAGGGGACGCACCATTCCAAGGAGCTACAGGAATAGTATCAATTACTTCTAATGATTTTTGGAGTTCAGCGGAAAATCCTGCGAAATATTCTAGTTCTGAAGATTTATCTGGAGGTTCATTTTTCTATGGTAATAACGCTTTTGGAGACACGTATAATTCTTTTGAATATGTATATCTGACTCTTAACTTATATCCGTCATTTTCAGGTTCTCCGATGACTATTAGTGATAAGACAAAGAATATTATCAGGACTGATAGATTACCATCATCCGATCAACTTGACGGATATAATTGGAATCTTAATCCTGCAATTTTACAACAGAACAATAATTTCATATTTTATGAAATTCCAGATCCTATAGAAGCAATATTGACTGATGTGTATTCCACGGGAGCACAACAGGTTCAACCTGACATAGAAGGTGAACCTTTAGCGTTGACTGTATTAAATAGTTTTGATTGTGCGGGGATGGTAGGATTGCAATGTTATTCAGGTGATAGTTATTCTTTCGGGATAAAAGAAGGTTGTGAAGCGACGGATTATGTTGAAAGAGGATGTTATGTTTTTCTAAAAAGACCAATTTTAGATTTGATTAAAGATATTAGAAATTATAATGAGTGGGGATATAGATTTAGATTTTTCTATGGATTGTGTAGAGGGGTTCTATCTCAATCATTTGTTAATAACTGGGTTAACGGAAGTTTATATGCGTTCCCAATTCAAGTGGATACCTTTTACGACAGACAAAATAAACCTGAACCACCAAGGTTCTGTAGGGATTTAATTTATTTTGATGAGTCCACAACAAATTTCTACTATAGAAGTAGTCCTTATAATTGGGAGAGCAATTCTTTCATTGGTAAAATATCGACTGCCCCTACTTCAGTAAACGATAGAAATCTTTTGTTCCCTACTACAATTATTAATTTGGGACCTAAAGATAGTTTTTGGTCTGAAATTTCACTTGAGCCTTCCTTCAAAGGATATATTATAGATCAGTTAGGCCCAACCAGCTATGGAGATACTTCAGATTTGGTTAATCTATTCGTGATATCAAGAATTACCGATGAAAACTTCTTACAAAGAATAGCATCTGTGGGTAATAATTCTCTAAACCAACTTTTTTCAAGAAACGGATCTGACAGAAGAATTGACGGAGACCTTGCACAGTTATTATCAATAAACTCTGAAGAAGGAGTAATCAAGTTCTCACCAGAGTTTTATGGATCTGAAGCAACTGTAGGAGATCCTATTGTGATTTTAGGTTCGTTAAATAATCCAACACTCGGAGTATTCTTCTCGTCCACAACTGAGGATTTACAATTTAAGGATTATCTTACTCCTGGTAGGATTGATTATAGACCAAGTAATAATGCAAGAGCTTTAGGGTATAATTACGGGATAAAATCACAAAGGGTTCCTTTTTACAGGTGGGAACTCAAAAATGGTAATTCCATTTTTGGTAGTGAAAGAAATGATTGGAAAACTAATTATTCTAGTAATCTGGGACTTACAGGTATATTCAGTAGAGAGTATCAATCATTAGATAGAACAGGAACTACAATACCATCTTATTTCATTTCTTCAAATGCACAAATAAACGATACTTATGCTAGAGGTTATATTTTTAACGTCTCTGCAGATACTGTAAATAACAACACCATTTATTCTCCTTATGCGGGAAATTGGAACGGATCATTTTTAGTTGGTGCACCATTCCATTTTTATTTTGGTACTGTTGTTGGAGGAACTGCGATCGATAGATTCAAAGAAAAATATTCAGTGAATGAGTAGTTATACGATCATACCAAGTGAATTACGATATCAATCGGCACCAAGTGTTGATCAGAAAGTTACTATATCATTGAATGAATCACCAAAAACATTAGTCGAGTATGATAGAAATTCTAATGTTAGCTTGGCTCAAGTCTTTGAAGATGAAAGAAATGCTTCATCCACTTTTAGACCTACGTTTAAGTTTTCATTCCTTTACGAGAATACTTTAACAGGTACAACGTCTTATTTGCCATTTCAATATAATTTGTATTATGTCGATAATGAAAATTCTACGGTAAGTGGTATTTGGAAAGGATACCCTCAATTTTTTGAGTTTGACGTTTTAAGGGCTGATATGGACAATCAACACATAAATTATAAACCTATCAGTGCTTACTCATATAATTGGTCGTTCTATCTCACATACCCTTTCAAGAATGATTACAATAAAAAAATGCAGGCGGTTATTAATAACAATTCATTTAACTGGATTGCGAAAGATGGAATTCCTTTTGTTATTAAAAACACTACTGAGAATGGTAATCAAGTAATTGCTTTTGAATGTATTGCACCTCACGGACTTACTGTTGGAGAATCTGTGGAATTATCCATAAATTATGGAAGAACTAATATTTTTCAAGTTTATTCCTTAGGTAATGGAATATTAGGTAGTGACCTTACAATTTTCAATATTTTCAATATTGGATATACAGGAAATACTTTTGCAAACTCTGTAACAGGAACATTCAAAAGGATTATTAATAGTAGAAATATACTTGAAACCAAATCTGAATACTATGTCAGACAAAATAAAACTATGACTATGTCTTCAGATGCCATCATAACTAAAACAGGATTTGAAAAAAATCCCTTTTTAGATGAAAGGAAATTTGAGTTTAGTTCTATCACACCAAACAATTTATCGAGAGTATCTCAAAAAACAAGTTCTAATGTTTATTCAATAACATTTAAGAGAGATGTTGATTTAGGTGGTATCATTGATAATCAAAAAAGACCCGTCAGCGAACTATTTCTTACAGTAATAAACAAAGGATACTCAGGATATTTCAATAAGCCAATTAATGGTGTTGGATTAAAACAAGGATGGAAGTTCAACATTACAGAACCAATAAATTATTGGTGGAATGATACAAATACAGACTCAAATTCTAATGTACCTGTATCTTCTTACACACAAACAAGTGGAGTAACCAAAACCTTTTACTATAACCAAGATCTACCAACAGGAACAACAATAGATGGTGACTTTTGTGAATGGAATAACTATGAACAAAGAGAAAGGGTTGTATCACATTATTATCAAAAAATAAAATATAATCAAGATAACTTTCAGGTTACAAATACTGCAGATCAAAATGCTCCTGGGTTTTATTATCAATCACACTTTCCTCTAACTGTAAGATCATTTTCGAGTTATATTGAAGTAGGAGATGTTGATTTTGTAGATCAAGTTCCGACTTGGTCGTATTTTTCTAATGCTGATCAACAATTTAGATGGAGAGATTTATATTCTTATGGATTCATTGATTCAGATAATGTTGGAGTAGATTATCCATTTTTGAATGATACACACTATCCATTCTCAAACACAATATTTAGATTAACAGCCGATAATTCAGGAATTAATTTTAATGACGGATTATTAGGAATAAACATACCGTACCAACCTATAATAGATAAATGTGAGTAAATATATTTTTACACAAAACGGATTAGAGACATTTAACATTAATGTACCAATTCAGTCAACGTGGGACTTTGAAGGGTTGGATGATGCTATTGATGAATATGAAGAAAGAGCAATTGCTGAGGTTGTTGGTGTTGGGTATGATTTCGAAGTTGATCGTTTTCCCCATAGTCCTTATGGGAATAATCAAACTGATATTAACTATGAGTTTTACTTTTTCTCAGGAGGATCCTTGAATACAGAATCGAGTTGGCAAATAAGTTATTTGGGTGAAGGATTTACGACACAAGATGTTTATTACTATAGTAATAAATTTACAAGATCTTTTTTTAAGTTGGACTTTTATGATACTGTTGACGAAAAAAGACAAAAAAATTATTTCACAATAATATTGCCAACACAACAAGGAGATGTGATGCCAGCACAAATCTCAGAAACTCCTGTTTATATTAGAAAGCCAAAATATAAACTTGATTACATTGGAGACAAAGAAGGGTTTTTTATCTATTGGTTAAAAAACTTAGAGTTTATACCAATTAATACCTTTTATATGACGGCAAAATTTTACAACGCATCTACAGGACAATTTACCAAAATGATGAACAAACCACAATCAACTATTAATGGTAACAAATATGAGTTCGATCAGATAACATATTTTTACTATAGAGTTGTGTTAAATTATGTTGATCAAAATTATTCAGTGTTACCTCTATTCTCACAAAACAGAGTAGGATTGTCAGGTCAACCTATAAAATGGTATGAATATGTAAACCCGCCCGCTTAATGGATTATTACAATATAATAATATCACCAGAAACAATTAAATCAGACTTGACCAAGGTTAATTATCAAGGTCAACAGGTAGGGGTTTATTCTGCTATGACTCAAGTTGTTACTGGTGGAACAAATGGTAATTCAATTCTTACGGGTTTAACCATTCCAATATTATTTAGACAAAATGCAAATGATATAGGTTATTATTCTCCTTTTGATGGTGCAATTTATCAACAAGATGTCGTTACAAATTTTATATTCTCCGCAACTACAGGAAGCCCTTACACGTATTATGTTTACAATACCTCAGATCAGTTTCAAAAGTTCTTAGATCTATCATCTTATGTTGTAGATTGGGGTGACGGTTCACCTCTTGAAACAATATCTGCATACACTCCAAACAATATTTCACACACTTACGCAACATCGAATAACTCGTATACGATTACTATGATACAAAACAATCCTTGGGGACAGGTCAGAGTTCAAAAGACGGTAACAACACCTTTCAAAAATCCGATAATATACAATCCTTTAGGTAGGGCATTTTTTTCTCCTATGACAGGTAGTTGGAGTTCTACTTCAGTAAGTTATGATTTTATATTTTCTGGTGATCAATATAATGAAGTTTCTAAACAAGTTAGTTCTGACTACACAACAATACCATTTGTTGTTTCAGGAGAATGTGGATCAAGAATCAAAGAATTATCTTTTTATGGGTTCCCGACATATAGACCAGGAGTACCTGTTATCAGAAACAATCAAATATGGGGTGTTTTGTCTGCAGTGTCAGTTGATTTTACGGCATATACAATTCAGGATGTTAATTACTATGATTTGAAAGATGGAACTACAATATTTTTTGTACAGTCTTCAGGATTCACAGAAGATAACATAACTGCAGAACCTTTAACAAAAGATGAGTCACTTATGAAAGTGATTGATCAAGCTCAAGTTCTAACGAATGTATATGTTGAGAGGGGAAAACAAAGTGCGTATGAGAGGGTACAAAGATTGGGTGAGGTTGATAATTTAGGAGATATGATAAATTATGGTTATGGGTTT
>Ga0181343_1000650_pt1 | contig 14650 bp, 13 predicted proteins | sample Su13VDMLBSD_FD_130110 | JGI IMG/M metagenome (GOLD analysis project Ga0181343, IMG submission 130110) | Freshwater viral communities from Lake Michigan, USA - Su13.VD.MLB.S.D | ecosystem: Environmental > Aquatic > Freshwater > Lake | place: USA: Michigan | collected 2013-07-15 | reverse complement strand
CCCAGCTGAACGCTGAGGTCCTTCATCACAGTCTGGTAGATCTTTTCCCTGTCTGTGAGACGGCTCTGTATCTGCTGGATGATGTCCTGCGCTATTGGGCTGGGACTCCCCGGTGCTGGTGCTGGTGATGCCATCCTAAGTGGGCCCTTTCTTCCTAGATCTACCTAGGTCAAATGGCACTATCTGTTGAACGCTCGCGCTATGGTGGCGGCGCGATCAATGGACGCGGCAGCCTCATTGGCGCTGCGAGCGTGCGTCGTGCTGCGCTCCTCATTCTCGCGAATGAAGCGATTGATGAACCACTCCCTGTACATGATGGGCATCTCGCGGGCCTCGGTGTACGTCATGCCGAGCCTGCGGACGAGGAAGTAGTGCTGCTCGAGGATGGCCTCTCTGTCGCTAGGCGTCAGGCCAAAGAAACGTGGCACCAACGGGCATGTCGACACGGCTCGCCTCCCCACACGATGCGCAAGTCATGTCGTTCGTCATGTCGATGTTGGGCTCATTGTCCTTGATGAACTTGCGAAGAGTCCTTGAGTCCTGGGCGGGCATGTTCTTGATGAACATGCCGATCTTCGTCCTGTCTGTGACGTCGCCAATAGAGAGAATGGACTTCTCAAGGAAGAGCGTCACAGTGGCGTCAGGCGCGTCGGGCATCAGCGAGCGCATCTTTTCGGTCTGCGCGCTGATGTCGGACTGATCGTGGCCAGTCAGAAACTTGAATGTGACGCGCTTCTTGGTGACTGGCAGGTCGTACGAGAAGACGTTCTCACGCGCCCTTATGGGCTCAATGGAGAGACGCTTGATCCCGAGGTTTCCCAGGTCAAACGTCTGTGGCCCGGTCCTTCCGCACGATGGGCAGGTCGCCTCCACGCGGTAGTCGCTCCCGTACCCAGTTATGCGAACAGCGACCATGAGGGCGTTCCTGTCGCCTGAGATCAGGTCGTTGGGGTCCACGCCCTTGTCCACGATGCAGGACTTGATGAGCTCGTTGACGACCGTGCCCTTCTTGATGTAGGCGCGCGACGTGAGAATGTCCTCCTCGCGCGCGGTCATCGCACGAATGTCGACTGTCTCCTTGCCGCAGAAGGCGGAGCTCGGCGGGTAGATCACTCCCCTGCTGGGCAGTGGAACTGTCTCCACAGGCACCTCCCACCCGAAGTCCTCGCGCATGACGTCGCGCTTTGGCATGGATGGATGTGGCGCCTGTCCCGTGAAAATGTCGTTGCTGTCGCGGCTCATAAGGGCATTGTATGCAGTGATCCAGCCCGTAAATTGAGTCCAGGCATCAAACGCTTCTCAGCGGGAGAAAACTGCCTGCCTGAGAAGTTCGACCTCGTCCTCAAGCGCGAGCATCGCGTTCTTCGCTTCGAGTCCCTCGTCGCGGAAGAGGTTCTCGTTGTCATCGATTTTTTCGCTGAGGTCCGCAATTCCCCTGTCTAGGCGGCCCAGCATCTCATCAATCTCATCCTCGTCCGCAATATCGGGATTGTTGTCAGGCTGTGTCTGGTCCTTGGCACCTGATGCAGCGTCTGTGATGTCGTCGATGTTCTCGCCGCCTCTAGCTGCTACATCCACCTGGGGTGGATCAGCGTCTAGATCATCAAGAGACTCACGCAAACCGGTCACGCCTGCAGATCTTGCGCCGATGTTGATGAGCTCAGGAAAGTCGCCCTCATCATCGCCCTCCTCTGGTATGTCAAGTGACAGCTGCGACAAGATTGCGTCCTGCACACCATCCAGGGCGGTTAGAGCGGCTTCAACATTGCGCGACAGGTCAATATCGAAGTCACCAAACGCGCGAAGCGCACTGCGCACATCAGTGACTAACCCTGCAAAAACTTCAGGCAGTCCGCTTTCGGTCTCGGTCTCCTCTTCCTCCCTTCGTGCAGTCCTAGATGCAGTCATCTTGGAGCCAATCGGGCGTGCGCTTAGAATCGCTGTGAGCACATCGTTGTTGAAAATCTCAGGACGATAGGCGCTATCTTCAAAGTCCATTGCGCTGAATGGCCATTTTGCCTTCTTGCTGATGCCCGTGCTCATGTACCTGTTGGGTGACTTTTCACGCAGGACTTTGCGGACCTTCTCTGGGCTTTTTGTGGGGTGACCCAGGTCACTGACGAGCTGATCGTAGGTCTGCTTTGTCTTTGCGGTAGGATCAGTGATAAGCTTGACAGAGCCGTTATCTCTGATTCTGACGTACTCTCTTATACGGCTGTCCGGACCGTACTTGTCAGGCATCAGCTGCGCCATGAAGTAGGCAAGAGCGAGGTCCCTATCTGTCATTCTGGTCAAGCCGGGAGCGGAGACCGCCTCAGCTAGGATGACTCTTCTAACGATTCCCTGAAGGGCTGACATCTGTCTTCCTGTCTTGCAGTGTAAGTATTAAGCGAAAAGGGCGACCCGTGGGCCGCCCTTTGCTCTTATCACGCCTCGCTGTCAGTACTGCAGGACGCAGTTGTCGAAGCGAATCGTGAGGGAGATGTCCATGAGACCGCTGTCGTCGGAGTAGTCGAGGTTTCCGAAGTTCGCGTCGGTGATGAAGCATCCCTTGATGTCCCAGAGCTCAACGACTGTGCCCACTGGATCGAGAAGCTTGAGCTGGAGGTCGCGCTTGTAGAAGTCAGCGTATCCTGCGCGGCCCGAGACGGACTCAGCGTGCGTGCGGATCCACTCCATCACCTGCTGCGCGCCCGACGGAGCGATTGGATCGTGGAGGTTCATGCTGATCGTGTTGAAGGTCAGACGCCCAGCGATGTAGCGCTTGGAGTTGATGAAGGGGATCATCTCCTCGGCGATGCTAAAGCTTGGGCGGTCTGTGCTCTTCACAAGAAATGCGTCGATGCCCTCGACCATGAGGACCCAGCGAAATTTGCGCTTGGCCTCAAACTTGTTTGGCAACATCTCAGTGACCGACAGGGTCTCAGCCATCTAGAAACTCCTCGACGCTTGACTTTAAGTATGCTGTAGTGGGGATTTGGATCTGACGTATCAGATCGTCGCGCCTGTGTTGGTCACAACGAAGTCAAGCGCGACGAACTCTGCGGTCCTTGTGGGCTGCAGGTAGATCTTGCCCCTGATTGTGTTGTTCTCAACGTCGGCCTGGGTGGTCGTCGTTGTGTCGATCTGGACACGGTACCTGACGACGCCTGATGCCTCCTGGACGCGCTGGAGGATGGGATTGACTCTCGCGCGGAAAGCGGCAAGAGTTGACTCCCTGTTGGGCTCGAACAGGATCGTGTTGGCGACAGCGCGAACCTGGCGCCTGATCTCAATGAGGAGGCGACGCACGTTGACTCTGTCGAGTGCGGACTCTGTGGCGAGCAGCGTCTTCTGTCCCCAGACAAGGACGCCTGTTCCCGGGAAGTCTGTGAGGGGATTGATCTTGCCATCGTAGAGCGTGTCGAGGTTGTCTCTAGAGAGATCAACAGTGATCGACTCAACAGTGGGCAGGGTGCCTCTTGTCATGCCTGCGGGTGCGAACCAGGAGTAGGCGAGCCTATCGTTCTGGCTGTATGCGCCAAGGACTGCGACAGAGGGAGGAACCTTGGCGACTAGTCCGTCGCCGCTGATCCTCATGTTGACGTCGGGGAAGTAAGCGGCAGCGAACGAGCTGTCGAGAGCGCGGCTCCTGAAATTCGTTGTCGTGTTTGTGACGCTCACATTCTGAAGGGAGGATGTCACGACAAGGTTGTCGACGTCCTTCTCCTCAATGTCCATGATGTAGAGCGCGTCGAAACGATTCTCCACTGCGCTTATTGCGTAGTCTGTGATCGAGGTGTGCCTCATGCCTGGAACTGCAAGAAGCTGAATGTCGACGTCAGACTTGTTGGTCAGCGTGTCAACCGCCTTGCGGTAGGCTGAGACAGTGGGTCCGGACGTGCCTCCCTGATTTGAGACGTCATCCATCTCTCTCTTGGCAGCCAAGTTCGTGAGAGAAGACTTCTGGGCGTCGAAGATGTTGACACCATCGAAACCGCCCTGCAGGAAGAATGTGAACTTCGCGTAGGGCCTGTTCGCAGACACCGTGAGGTCGTTGACGCTGAGCGCTCGCGTCTTGTTCGCTGCATCAACAGCAATGACGCCGTTTCTGACGTATGACGCGCTGACCCAGGACGAGATGCGGGAGTCTGCGTAGGTGTCCGATCCTGTGACGACCCTGATCCTCTCGAGAGAGAAGAAGTTGTTGTTGAACCTGTCTGAGTCGTAGACCGTTCCGTTGGCGTCAGACTCGCCCGCATTGTTGCCGACCCAGGGAGCCTGGAAGTTGACGTGGTAGTCAGCAAAGTAGCGAGCGTGACCGTTGATGGTGGGATCAGCGCTGTTGTAGAGGTTAGGCTCATCAATCGAGGTCTTTCTGTTGAACTGCACGCCCCAGGTCAGTGCTGACTTGGCAGTCTTTCTTGATCCTGCGCCAACGACAAGAGACTCTCTGAAGGGAACCGGCGGGACGAGCGCTGACGGCAGGAAAACTGCCTGGTTCTTGGCAGCAACGAAGTCAGCTCCCGTAGTATCTGACGCAAAGATCGAGGAGCCGCTTGTGACGAGGTGGTGGTGACCCCTGAATCCGAACGGCAGGGCGTAGGAGGGGATCTCCTCGTTGCGAAGAGCATTCGAAACCTCGACTCGAATGTACTTCGAGACGTTCTCGTAGTCGCCGCTCACCACGATCTTCTGTGCCCTGTTAGCGCGATCGAAGTCGAAGTAGGTGTGCCTGTCCCCAATCCTTCTTGCGACGTAGTTCTGAGAGTTGGGATCTAGTGTGAGGCCGTTGAACGGCTCAAGCACAACAGGCTGCTCGTCAGTGTCGTAGAAGTCCCTGACAAGCAGGTCAAATGTCCCAAAGACGCTGTCTGCGATAGGCTTTGAGATGTTCGCAATGGTTATCTTGATCTTCGTGGTGGGTGCCTCACCGTCATCAAGCGCAAACACCCTGAAGAGGTCTCTCGGTGGGCCGCCGATGGCCTGCGACACAACAAACGGTGAGAAAGCTGCCTTGTACCTCTCCTCAAACCCTTCAAAGTTCGGGATTGAGGTCGATCCGCTGTTGTGGCTTAGCGAAGATGAGAGAATAAAGCAAGTCTCGCTTCGAGCAGAGGCGCCTGTGTACCCAATGTTTGAGCTGCTGAGCTCGTAGGCACCTGCTGTGTGGACGCCGGTACCTGTCACAGCTGCAAGGGCTGGGTGGATGTCGTAGTGCGTGTAGAGAAGGTGCCCAGCCTTCTCGTACTGAAGTGGGTCTGTGTTTAGCGTCTTTGCGAAATAGGAGGGGCTGTCAACATCGAAGGACGCTGTGATAAAAGATCCATACTGCGTTGTGTTCTTGTGCCCGTTCAGCAGGAGGACAAAGCTTTGTCCCTCGCCGACTGTGCCCGTGATCAACCCGCGAATCGTGGTGTTGGATGCGGCTGTAGAGGGCGCGCTGCTTCCATTGAACGAGGAGGAGAGCCGCGGAACCACGCCCGATGCAGCCAGAAGAACGCCCCTGATCACGGGAATTGCATATGCTTCGGTCTGCATGCCAGCCGCAGAGAAGATTGTGCTTCCTGCTGACTCCGACATGAACGTCCCCAGGAAGTATGTCTTTCCAGGGACGCCATTTTCGTATGCGTAGGGATTTGCTCCCACAACTCCGTTGAGCTGAACCTGCCGAGATCCGCCAACGAATCCAGCATTTGTCACTCGCCCAGCGTTCACTCCCGATGATGATCTGCGCGTGCCATCACCCACACCGAGAACGCGCGTGTATGTGAGGGCAGTGGCGTTGCGGAGCCACTCTCTCGCTGCGAGCATTCCGAACCTTGTGCTGTCGACATCGCCGAATACGGTGACAAGGTCGGACAGGGACGCTACATTCACGGGCACAAAAGCGGGCCCCTTTGCAGCTGTGCCAATGACCCCAGCAGGTGTTCCAACAGGCCCAGATGCTGTCGGTCTGCTGAGATCGATCTCCCTGCTGCCGACACCAGCGCTCTTGAACGTGATCTCTGACATTGGACGTAGCTCCTACTGTGCTTCCTTGTATCTATTGATCAACCGAAGCTCACACCTGCATTCGTTACGATGAAGTCAATAGCAATGAACTCAACGGTGCGGGTCGGCACGATAACGATCCTGCCGTTGAGACGGTTTGCCTCGACATCAGTCTCAGTGTTGTTGGAGGAGTCCATGACCACCCTGAAGGACTCAATTCCCTGCTGAGCCTGGATGACAGCAAGCTGGGGCGTCACTGAGTCAACAAATCTCGCCCTGGTAGCAGGAGTGTTCTGCTCAAAGACGATCATGTTGGCTATGCCAACCACAATCCGCTTGACCTCAAGGACCATACGTCGAACGTTGAGGCGATCGAGCGCGCTTCTTGAGACCTGGAGCGTCTTCTGCCCGAAGATGACGTAGCCAACGTCGGGAAGCCGAGCAATTGGATTAATGCGGGCGACGTAGAGCGTGTCCCTATCAGCAGAGTTCAGCCTCACCTGTGTGTTAGACACTGCGGCAAGAGCGCCCCTGCTGAAGCCTGCAGGAGCGTACCATGGATAGGCGATCTTGTCGCTGAAGGCTATCGCAGAGAGCGCTGCAACAGACGCTGGGAGGACAACCCTCCTGCCCGTGAATGGATCTGTCTGCGTCACGTCTGGGAAGTACGTCGCCGTGTAGTTGTTGTCAATCGCGCGACCAGCGAACTGGTCTGCAGTTGTCTGAACATCAGGCCTGCTTCCGTCCTTCGCAAAGACGCGAACTGTGTCCTCTGTGAAGGTCGGAATGTCTGCGATGAATGCAGCCTGTCCGTACTCACGCGTCTTGTCCATCGCGTGGTCAGTGATCAGCTGGTCTCTGATTCCTGGCACTGCGAGGATGTTGATGCGGGTTGCCATTGGATCTGTTATGATCTCAATCGCCTTCCTGTAGGACGCCACGCCGTTGTTGGTGAGGCCGGTGCCAGCTGGATTTGTGATGCCAATGTCGATTGAGGAAAGCGCCTTGCCGCCGCCGTCCGCTGAGGTTGAACGATCGTTCAGCAGCGTCATGTCTGTGTCCAGAATGTTGACGCCGTCGAATCCCCCGTACAGGAAGTTTGTGAACTTGGCGTAGTTGCTGAACCGGTTGAAGTAGTTCGAGCTTGTTAGCGCAAGAACTGAGGCAAGTGTGATCCTGTTGTACCCAGCAGCCTGGGGGTCTGTGATCGTGTAGTTTGACGTGGTTGAGGCGCCGTTTCGGATGTATGCGGCACCGAGCATGTGCTCTTCTGCAGTGCCTGTAATCGCGCTTACGATGCTGGTTCCAACTGGCGCGTTGAGGAGGGCGACACGCGCAAGGGTGAACTTGTTGTTGGAGAAGGCATCTGCGCCGGATCCCGTCACAAACGTGTCAAGCTCCTTCAGACCGAGCATCTTAGAGTAGTTCTCTATGAGACCGTTGACATCAGAGCTGCCGTTTGCCTGAAGGACTCCGTCTGCGACAACGTTGGCGTCAGGTGCGGTCTCAAACTTCACGCCCCAGAACAGGTTTGCGTCGACCTGCTCATTCACTCCAATCTCACCCGTGTAGTTTCCGGCAGATGAGACTGCGCCCCGCGTGACCTTAAATCTGAACGGGATGGGAGGAAGAGCGGCGTACTCAAAGTTGGGATCGACACTCGCATTGTTCTTGACAACGCCCAGCCTTGTTCCGCCAGCAGAGCCCAGGCCTGAGAGACCGGTTGCTCCGTCAGTCAGCGAGTTGCTCGTCTTGAGAACGGGAAGACCCCTGAATCCGAAGGGCAGCGCTCCTGCAGGAACCGTCCTGTTGATCACGCCGTCGAGCAGCACGACTCGAATGTACGACGACCTGTTGGGGTACTGACCGCTGGTTATAAAGCGTCGCTCATTCTCGTTCTCTGCGTCGAAGTTGAAGTACACTCTTCTGTCGCCCACTATCCTGCCGACGTATCTGTCGCTCAAGGGATTGAGGTCACACAGTGGGAACTGCTCAACAACCTGCTGGTTGGTGTCGCTGTCGTTGAAATTTCGAACAATTACGTCAAAAGTGCCGTAGGGGTTGGCAGGATCCTCGGACTTTCTGAGATTTGCGATCGAAACCTTCACCTGCGTGTTGCCGATCGCTCCGTCGTCAAGGGCCTCAAAGTAGAAGAGATCATGCTCTACACTGCCGAAGGGCTGAGAGATGAAGTTCGTTGTCCTGGCCGTCTTGTACCTGGTGTTGAACTTGCCAAAGGCCTCTCTGAATATGAGCGACGTGTTTCCAGAGCTCATCGATGCTTGGTCGCTTCCAGAGAGAATTGCTACGCCCTGCCCAGTCGATGTGACTGTGGCGATCTCGGGCTCGACCGGGAAGTGCGCAAGAAGGAGATGCTGCTCCTTCTGGAAGGATCCTGGATCTGTGTTCAGAACGTTGTAGATGTAGTCAGTGCTTCTCGGATTGAGAGAGGCAGTGTAGATTCGAATTCCCGTCTTGCCCTCGGCAATGCCGAATCCCTGCGCTGAGGAGGAGATGACCAGCTTGAACTTGCTGGCCATGCCGTTTGTGAGCGTAGAGGCGCCAATTGCCGCTGTGTCATCAAGCGCGTTCGCTGTCGAGTAGCTCTGGTTGTGGTCGAGTACGTGGACTCTTGTCCCAGACGGAGTGAGAAGCATTCCGCGAACAAGCAGAGCTGTGTCGCTGCCGGGGGTAGCTCCGACCGTGAAAGAGTCGTTGTCGCTGAACACTGGAAATCCCAGCGTCTCGTTCGCAGTGACAATGTGCTTAGCAGCGATGAACTGCACTGCTCCCACGTGGCGCGTGTCCCCTGTTGCGCCAGCGATGTGCGAGGACGTGAGGAAGAATCCCGCATTCCTAACAGCGCCCTGCGTCTTAGTCGCGGCGATGTCAGAAGTCGTTGAGTTTCCTCCCGCGCCCAGGACGCGCACAAAGGTGAGCGCCGTCTTGTTCTTGAGGAACTCGTAGGCTGCATATGACGCAGGCCTGTCATCATCCAGTCCGCCGAAGCGATTCTGAAAGTCGGTGAAGGAACCGATCGTGACAGGAACGAATGCCGGTCCCTTCTCGGCGGTACCAACTATTCCACCTGGCGTCCCGGTTACCTCCTGGACACGCTGTGTGAGGTCGATCTCGTTCTCGAAGAAGCCCGGAGAGAGAAATGTCTGCTCGGCCATTTAATGCGCTCCCGCAGTCTTAAGGTCCTTCTAAGTATTGAGAAGGAACGCAAGTATCAGCGGCCAAACCTCTCCAGATCAACCACAAGTCTGCTGGAGGACACAGCCTCTCCTTTGCGCGGAACTCTCTTTACAACTCGGACCCGAGACCCAGTGAAAGGATCCTGAATGGTGTCAGGCACTGACGCAGTCTCCTGACCTCGATCAAGGACGTCCCTGCCGCGGTAGTCGATCTCTTTGATATCGGAGAGAGCAAACTTTGACTCATCTCCGGAGGGAACACTGTTGTCGATCGGCACTTCGAGCTCACCTGACGACTGCGTAGTCTGGAAATCGATCACAGGCGCAGAAAGAAAGCGCCTAAAGGGCGACGTCTGGCCTGGCGCGCTTGTGGCAATAATGTAGCCCATAACGTTGAGGGTCACACCGGTCTTTATCAAGCGCTCCTCATCTGAGAAGTTGTCTGTGTTGTTCTCGAGCGACGCTCCTGCCTCGAGCTCTGCGATGTAGAAGTAGCCCTTCTTGCTCTTGATCTTGTACTCTTGGCCCACACCTGTCCTGGCAGACGCAAAGATCTCAAGGAGCGTGTTCATGTGCTGCGTGTACTGTGTCCAGAATGTGACCTCGTAGGAGGCGGAGAAGAAAATTGGATAGGGCATAGTGACAATCTCGTGGATGTTGTCGCCCAATCTGGAGAGCAGCGGCTGATCGTTCTCGAGGTCCGTGTACGAGAGGTTGTCGCCATTTCTACGGGAGGCAATTGTTCCCGGCTGTGATTGGCTTCCAGGAGCAACGTCGCTCAAGGCAAAATTTGAGCGGGATGCGAGGTCATCAGAGTTCCTGTAACGCATCTTGTTGAGGAGACGCTGGTAGTCTCTGTCCTCCTTCGCAAGGCGACGGGTCAACACAAAGTCGCTCACACCGCGGTGCGTGATGCCCGGCATTATCGTTGGAGTGCCGATGTTGATTGACTTTCTGCCCACAGATATGAGCGGCAGTATGATCGTGTTGTTGTTGTCTCTAAACGGAATGAGGCGCTTGACGTGCGCGAACCTCTCTCCCGTGGCGAAGATGACAGGCACCTTGACGACAGCCTCAGTTGCACCCCTTGCTGGCTGAGTCAGCTTTCCCTGCTTGCCCCTTTGCGAGACTTGAAAGGGAATCTGCTCATTGAAGAGGTCGTAAACGGCGCGATCCACATCCTCAATGCCCGCTGGCGGGATGTAGAAGTCAGCGACATTGTCTCCCTCCCTGCCGGTGGGAACCTTCTGGTAGTCAACAAATCCATCGTAGCGGTCTGTGTCGCTCGCCATGTGCTAGGTCTCGTCGTAAAAGGATGCGTCTTCGATGCTCTCTCCGCCATCTGCCTTGACTTTAGCAGGACCCGAGATGGGCGGATCAAGGACGCCTCTGCGCACAAGATCACGCACGTCTCCTGTTCCTCCCTCATCATTCCTGTCAAACCCGCGCTGCTGGTAGAAGTCACCCTGAATTGCGTCAGCGTCTGTGTGCTCTTCTGAGGTGGGGCCAAAGACCTTTGAGACAAAGTTGCTCTGTCTAGACTGCACACCTGTGATCTTCCATCCGTCAACGTGCTCAACCTGCCCAAAGAGATTCCGCATGTTGAAGAGAGACGTGACCTCAAAGAAGACGTCACCGTACGTAAAGAAGTCACCAATGTTGAGGTTGATGCCCCTCTGGATCATGTCTCGTCCCTGGACGTAAGCCTCAATCTTGTAGAAATCTTCAGTTCCAAAGTTGTTTGTCCGCACTTCAGGTGACATCCACTTAACTCGACAGTCGATGACGACCGGCATCTCAAAGATCTTGTCAGGCGCCTCTGCGTAGATGTCGTGGACCTTGGACTTGATCAGAGAAATGTTGTAGTAGTAGATCTTCTGGCCGATGACGTCCTTGATGACCTCCTTCGTGATGTCGTTCACGAAGTCAATCTCACGCTTTGTTATAAAGAGGCGTGCCATTTCAGCCCATCGTTATGATCTTCCCGCCGGGGACGGGAATGGTCTTGAGGTGCTTCATGATGTTCTCAGCCTTGAGAGCCTGCAGCTCAGCGATCTTGTCGTACGTCAGCGTCTCAAGCATCTCCTTCAGCTTGTCACGCAGCTCCTTCTTGTCCTCCCTTCCCCTGCTGACCAGGTCAGACCCGTTCAGCTGGAGGTCCGCGTCGGGTATCGGCACTGAGGAGAACTTGGATCTGATGTTGCCGAGCAGCTCAGTGGCAAGCGCGAGTGCGTACTGCCTTATCCACTGTCTGCCGATTGAGTTGACCCTGCTGTATGTCAGGTTCCCGAACGGTATGTTGGAGAGGTTGGAGACACCGTAGATTGTTGGATCGGGTCGAGCCGGCACGAGGGGATCCATCCTGAAACGGACTCTGAGGAACAGGTTCTTAGGAAGTCCTATAGATGGAGTTGGGAATATTCGCAGCTTGGTTCCCATCAGCTGGTAGCTGTAGTTGGATCTTCGCACCCTGTTCGACACGTCGAGCATTCCCGCCCTGAGGATGTCCTCAAAGACGGGCAGGACGTAGAAGATCGTCTCTGGCGTGAAGGACTCAAAGCTGAACTCGTTGTTCAGGTAGTTGATCGCTGACGAGGTGTCGAAGAACCTGTACGCAGCCTGGGGTGAGAAGTGGAGGACCTCAATGATCCTCATCTTTCCTTTGCCCGGACCGTCTGGGTTAGCAGCTGAGTCAACAATGAGATTGCCTGCGCCGTCCTTGAGCTCAGTGTAGATGTCGTAGTCCTGACGCCCCTCCTCAAGCTCTATTGATCCGCTGAGGGAGTTGTAGGAGCCTCCCACTGCAGCCTCGGTGGCATAGGGCTCCGCGAACCTCGCGAGGAACTCTAGGGACTCCCTCGGGTACTTCTCCTCAGACCCAGTCATTGAACCTGTGGCAGTCCCTAGGAAAGTGCCAATCTGCGACTTCGCCTGGTACTGGTTGATGATGGAGCTGTACTCAAGCGCGGCCTCCTCAAAGCAGGCCCAGATCTGCTTCTTGGTCAGCTCAACAGAGAGGATGTCGTCGCCAAGCTTGCGCTTGACGAACGTCACCATTGAGTCAGCCTCGGTCTGGAAAGCAGCGTCAGTGTCGAATGCGCCGAATGGCGTCGGATTCAGCGTTGTTGAAAAGGTCGCCATTCCTATCTCCCGTGCTTCCTTGCCTGAATGAGCCGCTCTTGACCCATTGCCTCATCCCGATCTGCGTGCCGTCCAAGAAGCCGTCTGCGTCCCGTCTTTGGATCCTTGCGTGCCGCATAGAGGCACACCTGCTGGTCAGAAAGTGGGCGCTTAGGGTCGATGTCGCCCTTCAAGCAGCGCCTGATGATTTCTCTGAGCTCGCTCTCAGTAAGATGCATGACAACGTAGGTAGGAGCGAGCTGTGATATTCCCGGACCCACACGTCCTCAGAGAGAATGTGCCGGAGGGCGCGAGGATTGTTTGCACCTCAGGCGGATTCGATCCGCTGCACGTTGGACACCTCAGGTGCATCCTTGAGACTGCGAGGATCGCAAGGGAGTCGAATGCCCTTTGCGTCATCATTGTGAACGGTGACGGATTTCTAGAGCGCAAGAAGGGGCGTGCGTTTATGCCTGAGTTTGAGCGTCTAGAGATCATCGCAGGAATAAGGGGCGTCGACCACGTCGTCTCATGGGACGACGGCTCACAGTTCGTGACGGGATGCATAGACATCCTGAAGCCCATCGCTTTCACAAAGGGTGGAGACAGGACCTGCGCCGGCAACGTGCCAGAGTTCGAACTCTGCGGTCGGATCGGGTGCGAGGTGATCTTCAACGTCGGCGGCGGAAAGATCCAGAGCAGCAGCGACCTCATCGCAGGAGCGACGCAGAAACAGTGAGGGCGGCCACTTGGGCCGCCCTCATCACGCCATCAGAAGAGACTCACGGCTTCTTCTTGAAGGGATTCCTTCCTGCAGGCTTGGCGTCTGCAGGAGCCTCGTCAGCGGCAGCTAGCGCCTCATCAGGGCTAGATGTCACTGCGTCCGTGATCTGATCGTTGACAGCTGCGGGAGCAGCTGCAACAGCTGGTGCTTCTGAAGGGGCTGCATTCAGCTTCCTGAGAGAAGACTCAATGCCCGCACGCTCTGTCTCTGTCAAAGGCCTGAAACCCATCATGTCCTCCTAGACATCAAATCCTACTAGGCGGGGAGCGACTCAGCGAGCGAGATGGAGCCTGAGCCGGCAGTGATGCAGAAGCGGCGGCCGTCAGACACGAGAACGACAGAGGTGCCCGACGTGGCAGCAAAGGTAAGCTTGCTTCCCACGCCGCCGGGCGTCCCACCAGGCTGGCCCACGAACACTGCAGTGCCGACGGCCTCAGCTGATCCTGTGAGGTAGTGAGCAGAGGAAGAGGCGCTACGGAACACGAAGGTGCCACCTGGGTGAGCAGAGGCGAGGGGCATGACGACAGGGGTCGTGGTGCCAGCGATCGTGTAGACACCGGGTGAGGTCACAGTGGCTGACGCTGCGATCGCCTGCACGGGTGAGTAGGGAAGAGAGCCGAGCGAGAGGCTGTCTGTCTCGAGGTTGACGCCGGCGCCTGCCTCCTGAACGAGGCCCTTGGCTGCTGTGTACGTGATCTTGGGCATGACTTTCTCGGGTCCCATGCTTCCAGGCTGCCGGGGACTTCAGCGTAAGGGCCTGGGCTTAGCCCTACATATGGGCTCAGGTGAAGTCCTTGCCCAGCCTCGCAGTCATGTCACGCTTGACAGCGTCGCGCACTTTTTGACTGTAGCCCACCCGCCGGCGCGTGCCGTCGCGCCTCAGAACCTCTCCAACAAGCGGAATGGGAATTCCAACCTTGTCGCAGTATCGTTTGATCCTGCGTCCAACGCGTCGCTGCCCGCTTAGGCTGGTTGGCCATCCAAGGTTGGCTGCGATCTGCGCGTATGTGAGTCCTGTCTTGCGCATGTTGAAAATGCGCATGTCCTCGCTCTCACGCGTCTTTCTCTTGGGACGCTTGAGATAGGGCGTCGGGTTGAATCCTGACTTTAGCAGAGCGCGATAGAGGCGCTGGGGCGCGACCTTGAGTCGAGTGGCGACGCTGCTGAGCGTCTCGCCGGACGTGATGCGTTTTTTCGCATCCTGCATCTCGCGCACCGTCCACCAGTGTCGCTTCTCCCTGCCGCCCAACCCCTTGTGGTGAAACTGGGAGAGAAGGGCACCCCTGCTTATTCCCAGCTCAGCAGCGAGGTCACCGGGATCCTCGCCAGAGATGTACCTCTCGTGGAGGGGCGCAATTGTCTCAAGCGTGTGCGCAAAGACTGACCTATTCCGAGCCATCACGCCTCCGAGAAGAGCACACGAAACGTTGGGCTGTCCCACTTGATTGGGACGATCGCGCCCTCAGCAAGCACTGCCTCCTGGCCGAGGTGGTCCCGCACCTTGACTGCGGGCGTGCCCGCTGGTATGACCGCTCGGGCCGGGTGGCCATCTCGTGTCCTGCCCATGAGGGGTATG
>Ga0181343_1000649_pt1 | contig 14664 bp, 20 predicted proteins | sample Su13VDMLBSD_FD_130110 | JGI IMG/M metagenome (GOLD analysis project Ga0181343, IMG submission 130110) | Freshwater viral communities from Lake Michigan, USA - Su13.VD.MLB.S.D | ecosystem: Environmental > Aquatic > Freshwater > Lake | place: USA: Michigan | collected 2013-07-15 | reverse complement strand
GGAAGAGAAGCTCATATGATCACTAAGCTTTATTGGCAGGGTGATGTTCTTATTGGGGAATCACAATTACTTAATACTCCTGCTGGTAAAGTTGCTCAACAACTAATTAAAGATGGAGTAAGAATTGGTGTTTCTAGCAGAGGTTTAGGAACATTAAAGCCTTGTTCAGATGCTCCCGGAAAGTATGATGTTAACGAAGATTACAAAGCCGTTACATTCGATTTAGTAGCAGATCCTTCAACAAGAGGCGCTCATCCTTCTCAGGTTAATGAGTCTGTCCTATTAGAGAAGACTAAGAAAGAAGCATTAAACAACAGAATATTAGTCAATTTACTAGAATCAAAACTTGATCAGATTAGAGAAAGTAGAATTGATAAATTGTTTAGTAAGAAAGATCAGTTAACTGAAAAAGTAAATCCTTGGGCTGTTTGTCATGCTTCGACAGGACCAAAAAAGACTGCTAGGTTTGAACGCTGTGTAATGGACGTTAAAGGAAAGAATAAGAAGAAGTAGATTATGTTTGTTAGATTGGCAGAGCTTATTTTAAAAGAAGAGGGGTTACACGCTTGGTTTAAAAAATCTGCTTCTACAGATGGTAAGCCGGGATGGGTACAAGTTGTTTCAGGTAAACCTTGCGCTCGCCAACCCGGACAAAAGTCTACACCCAAATGCGTTTCATCAGCTAAAAGAGATTCAATGACAGTAAAGCAAAGAAAGTCTGCTCAGGCTCGCAAACGTAAACAAGATCCAAATCAACCACAAAAATCAGGTGCAGCCAAGCCAACATATGTCCCCACAGATAAACCTAAGAGAAAATGATATGATTAATGAAAAAAAAGATGCTTGTTATCATAAAGTAAAAGCCAGATATAAAGTATGGCCTTCAGCTTATGCTTCAGGTGCATTAGTAAAATGCAGACAAAAAGGAGCGGATAGTTGGGGATCTAAGAATGAGTCTTTTTACTCTGAAGTAGCAGAACTACTTTTAGAGAAAAGTGCTGCTTGGCAACGAGCAGAAGGTAAAGATCCAAGTGGTGGATTAAATAGAAAAGGGGTAATGTCTTACAGAAGAGAAAACCCCGGTTCTGAATTAAAGACTGCTGTTACAACTCCTCCTTCAAAATTAAAGAAGGGGAGTAAAGCTGCTAATAGACGTAAATCATTTTGTGCTAGAATGTCAGGCATGAAGAGAAGACTTACTTCTTCAAAGACTGCTAATGACCCTAATAGCAGAATTAATAAATCATTAAGAAAGTGGAATTGCTAAGAGGTGCATAATATGAATTACTTAGCTTATGTAAAAGAACTTTCTGAAGTTGAAGCACACTTAAATAGTTTGCTAATAGAACAAATGTCAGAAGAAGAACCTGAAGAACAAGAAGAAGAGCCAGAAGAAGAACCTGAAGAACCTGAAGAGCCAGAACCTAAAATAAGAGCAACTAAACCAACTAAACAAGATTTAGAAGATAATCAATTACTTAGTCAACATTCAGAAGGGGATCCAGAAGCATTTAAAAAGCTTTATAATAAGTACTCTCGTTATGCTGGAACAGTTGCTGGTTCTATGACTAGGAGAGGTGAAAGCAGTGAAGATGTGGTAAATAAATCTTTTGATGATATATCTACTCACCTTAGAAAAGGTGGAAAAATAGATAACTTTAAAAATTTCCTATCAAGTAGAATTCAAAGAAATGCTATCGGTGGAGCTAGAAAATTACAATCTAAGATGCGAGATGTATCTAGACAGACATCAATAGATGCAACTGGAGACTCAGAATCAGAAGACCCATTTGCAGCTAATATTCCAGATACCTCAAAAGGGTCTAATCCTCAAGAGGAAGTTAATAGACAGGAAAATGTAAAAGCTTTATCTTCAGCTATAAAACAACTTGATCCTATGCATCAAAAAGTTATAACTTTACATTATATACAAAATAAAACTTTCCAGCAAATAGCAGATGAATTAGGTATAAACTTTAATACATTAAAGGTCAGTATGATGCCAAGAATCTTACAACAGCTTAGAGACATTTTAACTGGAGAGTAAGAACTTAATGCAAAAAATAAAAAAAATCCTTATTTAAGGTACTGTATAATAAATATAAGTAGGTAATCTATGAAGCAAAATAAACTAGAAAAATTAAGTGATCTTCTCCCAGATAATTTAACTGAGGAGAGTTTAAATGAGATTGCTGCATTAATTTCAGACTTTATTAACGAAGAAGTAACCCAGAGAGTTAAATTATTAGAAGCTAAGACTACAGCTTTTATTCGTGGAAACATTGATTTACTCAAGGAACAAGCTGAGAAGGAACTAGAAGACGATAATGATCTTTATCAGGATGCTATGCAGTTCCGTAAGCTTAAGTCGTTATTAGGTCTTGAAGATAGTGCAGAATTAAATGATAAAGAACTTGAAGTAGAAAAGCAAGTTGATGAACAGATTAATTCCTTAATAGAAGAAAATCAGGTTCTACTTGAACAATTAAACTCAGTTATTCCAGAACTAGAGAAGTACAAGAAGTTAGCCTCTAAGTACAAGAGAGCTACTACAAATTTAGAAGAACAATTAGCTCCACTCACTGAACAAGTTGAGGAGCTACTCGATACACGAAGACCATTTAAGTCAAGTGAAAAAGCCTTAATTCTTGCAGAGGAACAAGTTAAGGAAACGCAATTAGGGTTAGACCGTTCTAATCCATTCCTCAACGAGAATGTAATGGCATTGATGCCTAAAAAATAAATAGGATAACATTTTATGGTAAATTTAATTGAAAATGGCGAAGACCTTGTAAGTAAGTGGGGTGCCGCACTCGAAGGCATTAATGACTCTTACACTCGCAAGGTTGTAGCAACACTCTACGAAAACCAAGCAAAAGCAATTATTCTTGATCAAAACAAGAAGATTAACGAATCAAGCGTAGCTGGATTTGAAGGTGCAACCACCACAGGTTCACTCGGAACATTCCAGAAGTTTGCATTCCCACTAATTAGAAGAGTTTATCCTCAACTAATTGCAAACTCAATCGTTTCACAGCAGCCTATGCAGGGTCCAGTTGGTCAGGTATTCTACCTCGGCTCTGGTCGCCAGTATGGTTCAACCCGTGAAGGCGTTTACAGCAAGTACCAGCTAACCTACGGTGGCCTGACTACAAATCCAGTTGGAGCTAATAGCGCAGATGGTGATGCTGCTGTTCAACTAAGCACAATTTACGGTGCTACTAGAGGTTCAGCTTCTACCACATTCGGTGGTAAGATTGCTGCTTGGCCGCAGACAGACAGAATTCACGGATACAGCATTTCTGCTGGTGAATTCCTCTCAGGATCTGCAATTCCTGAAGTCAACCTCACAATCGAACAACAGCCAGTAGTTGCACGCACTCGCAAGATGCGTACACTCTGGACAATCGAAGCTTCACAAGATCTCAAGGCTTATCACAACCTTGACCTTGAGCAGGAACTCACTGAACTCATGGGTAATGAGCTTCGTCTTGAAATCGACCGCGAGCTATTAGAAAACCTTCGTGGTATCGCTTACGACAGCAACATTGCCAACGGTCTTGGTGGTTGGTATCGTAACGCTCTCGACTTAGCAAACAGCCAGTCAATCGGAAGTACTGGTGGTGCTGATTCATTCAACCCTGCTAAGTTCATGTGGGATTACAACAACACCACAGGAGGAATCACAGGCGTAACCAATCCATCAGGTGCTGGTCAGAACGTCTGGGTAATTGACTTCTCACAGTCATCACTCGCTTTTAACCCACAACACATCGGTCAAGTATGGTCGAATATGTGGGCAGTCCTCAACCTCATGTCACAGGACATCTACAAGACTACTCATCGTGGTCCCGGTACTTGGATCTGCACTTCACCACTCGTTGGTGCAATGCTCGAAACCGCTGCTCAACTCGGTGGTGGTATGGGTGGAAATGGTGGATCTAAGGTTGATGGCCCAACAAACATGGGTGGACAAATTCAGTTCAAGGGCAAGCTCGGTGGTAAGTACGATCTTTACATCGACCCACTCTGGCCTGAAGACGAGATTCTCATGGGTTATAAGGGTTCTGGTCCAATGGATACAGGATTCGTTTACGCTCCTTACATCCCAATTGAGAACCTCCCCACAGTAGTTGATCCAGCTACATTCCAGCCTCGTAAGGGTATCATGACCCGCTACGGAATGTTAGCTATCGCTCCTGAAGCCAAGTTCTACAGAATCCTCCGTATCATCGGACCCACTGCAAACTACCTCTACCAGCCATTCAGAACCACAACTGGTAACTTAGTGTAGTTAGAACTTAATTAACTAAATATAGGACAGGTAGCTTTAATAAAAAGCTACCTGTCTTTCTTTATTAAACTATATAAATGTAGGATGTTTATTTATAAATCTAAGTGTAGATTCCCTTTTATAATTGTTGTTAATAATAAAGTAATTGAGGTTTTTCCAAATCAAGTTATTGAATCTCAAGACACCTTAGATTATCCTAATTTAATTTTAATGGAGAATGAAAATGAACCAAAAAAACTCGATGAACGCAAGACAAGCAGAAAGAATTAAAATTATTTCTGAGCAAAAGGCTGCTAAAGAGGTTAAGCCTATTGTAGAAGAAGTTAAGATTGAAGAAGTTAAAGCAGAAGATAAGTCTAAGACTAAAAAGGCCAAGAAGTAACTTATGGATAATAAGTTTAAAGTCTTATTAAAGAAAGTTTTGATAACTGAAGTTCGTAAGAGAAAAGCCCCTTTAATTGGAGCTAGAAAAGCTAGAATTCTAACTAGAGCTTTAAGAACTTTCAAAGGTTAATTTTACTTAAGGATTAAGGTATGACTCAGCCTATTAAACCAGAATTAAGTGTATACGGAAATAGTTTTGGTAAGTCTCCCGGAAATAGGGTAGATAGCACCATACCTAATACTGAAATTGATAGAAGCAAATTAAGTAAGAGTGAAGCTGCCGACTCTACTGAATTTACTAACTTTGAGAAAATAATTAGAGATTATGTCCTTGGTAGATTGGGACATCCAGTTATCAAAGTTGAGCTAGCTGACTTTAATATTAAACAAGCTGTACATTCAGCTATAAACAAACTTAGCTATCACGCACCAAGATGGAACACTCAGATGATGTCTTTCAAGGCTGTTTATGGAGTAAACTTATATCAGCTTCCTGAATACATCTTAGATAACTTGGAGTTTGTTGGATACAAGAAAAACTTTCTTAGTGTTCAGTCTCAGGCTGGTACGTTAGAGTTTGACTTCTTTATTAAGTACTTCCAAGAGAACTTCTTATTCTCAGATTTTAGCATGGGAGATTTCTATCTTCTACAGTCACACTTAGAAATGACTAGAAGAGTTCTTGGTAATGACGGTAGCTGGGATGTAATAGATGGAAAATTCTTGCAGCTATATCCTTCACCTCAATTTGAAGGTGAGGAAGTTATTGTTATTTTCCGTGGACTAAATACAGAGACAATTCATCCAGCTTATCTAAACTGGATTCAAAAATACGCACTAGCCATATCAAAAGAAACTCTAGGTCAGATTAGAGGAAAGTATCGCACAGTTCCATCACCTGCTGGTGGAGCACAATTAAATGGCGCAGAATTAATTCAACAAGCTCAGGGTGAGATGGAAAAACTTGAGCGTGAATTAGTTGATGAGATAGAAGAACCACCATATATTTCATGGGGCTAAAATAGATGACTGAAAGATCATATAAACTAAATCTATTTGATCTAAAAAACCCTGATATTGATATGTTCAACTCAGTTGATGATGAGTTGATCAAGTTATCAGGATCTGAAATGCTTTATTTCAAGTATTATCAGGATAAGTCATATAACGATGTTTACATGGAAGAAAGAATAAAGAGTATCTCTAAAGTTCCAATTCTTGTACATGGTCACTACGACCCTAAAGCTATTGAAGAAAGATTAAGTAAGTTCGGTTTAGAATTAGAATCAGAGCAAGTATTTACTTTTAACAAAGATTACATCGTAAAAACTTTAGGAAGAGCACCAATAGCTGGAGATGTAATAGAACCTAAATTTCAAAAAGTTAAATTTGAAATTTATGAAGTTCAAGAAGATGGTTTTGAAAACTATGGTATTTACCATTATGTTTGCACTGCCAAGTTCTTAAGAGGACATGAAGAGATTGTTGATAAGCCAAACTTGAACGTGCCTAATCCAATAGGCAACATAGACGATAACTAATGACAACATCATCCATAATCACAACTCTAACCGAAACAGAACTTGATGCTTATCCTAATGGAAGTGATCTTGGTCCTGAGTATTATGTTAGACAACTAATACTTGAATACACCAGAAAAGAATCAGTCATTACTTCGTTCTACGCAGATCAGTTAAGAAATATATTATCTATATTTAACTCTATAGTAATTCAACTTCCAGATCAATCTATAAAAAGTGTCAAGTGTGTTCCCGGATCACCAGAGAGAACCATAGGTAAATTTAATAAAGACACTCTAACTGTATTACCAATTCTATCTGTAGAGCAAACAGGAACATCTGACGAAGCTGATAACAGAAGATATAACCCTTTGATATCTGCTCAAAAGGTATGGGATGCAGAAAAACAAAGAGCAGTTAGAGTTGTTAGTTTAGTTCCTAAAGCCGTAAGTATAGATTACGATGTTACTGCTTGGACTAAATTTAAAGAAGATATGGATCAGATAACGGAACAAGTTCAAAGGATGTTTAATCCTTCTATGGATGTAAATACTCCCTTTACTAAGTACGGTAAAATATTTTTAAATTCAGAAACCAATATGTCTACCACAGAAGCTGCTGATGGTGATGACAGATTATTAATGAAGGTATTTAATTTAAAAGTAGAGACACACATACCATATCCTAAATTTTTAATGACTAGTACGGGAAAGATCGAACGTATATACTTAGAGGGTGGTATATACAAAGAACCCCGTACTATATGATGGATTGCATAGACTTTATAATAAGTAGTCCCTATAAACAATCATCTAGCTCAACAATAGCTTATAGAAAGCTCTATAGAAGAGTTATACAGTTAGCAGTAAGAGAAATAGAAGATTATAGCGATGGATTTAAAGATCCAGAATTAATATACCAAAAACGCACTTTAGAAAAGAAGCTATATAAACTCAGAAAAATGATACCAACCAACGAGGAGAGAGATAAATTTAGATCTACTCCTGAATATAAACAAAGAAAAATAAATTGGTATAATAAAGCTGTTCAAAGATATTTATCTTTAAAAAATAGTTAAAACGACATTAATCAATCAATATATATTAATAGCATGGAAACAAAATTAATCAAGAATGATTCTCTTCAAACATTAGAAGTCTATTTAATGACTCCTGAAGGCATTAAAAGCTTTTTATTTAAGCCACATGACGCTAAAGTGGTTCCTGCCTCATTTTTAACCGAACAATCCAAAAAGCTTCAGAAGAGACGATTAATAACAATTACAAATGCTTAATTAGGATAATATATGCCAAAAATAATCAGCCCCGGTGTTTATGTAATTGAGAAAGACGTAAGTGATTACGGAGTAGCTATTGATTCCAGCATAGTTGGAATAGTAGGTTATGCTTCTAAGGGTCCAGTCAATGAGGCTACTCTCGTAACCTCTCCTCAAAATTTAATTAATATTTTCGGAAAGCCATCAAGTGATCTTCCCGGTCAAGGACTTGAAGGTGCCGTAGAAATTTTAGAGGCTACTAACGCAGTATACTTTGTTAGAGGTGTAACTGAAACAGCTTTACAGGCTTCTACAGTAGTTCCAATGGGTGCTTGCCCAGCCGTTATACTATCTTCAAACGCTTTCGGTGTAACTCAGAACCTTTATCTAGATGTTCAAGTTAAAGATAATAATGGTGTTTCCAAGTTTTTAGATTCAAAGCAATTTAATATTCCTTCAGGAACAGTAACAACATCTGGATCACAAGGCCAAGCACTAGTTAAAGTAATCGGAAATGGACTAGACCAATCACACGTTGGTGCCATATACGATACTGCTAACTCTGCTTCTGGTTATATCTTCGGTTCTTACGCTGGTTCAGGTGCCACTATAACCGTAACCGCATACTCAAACTCGACCAGAACAACAGGTGTATCTGCACTTTATGCATTAGATATTAACGGCGCTCCCACTGGTGCTGCTGCTTCGTCTCTTACTGCAAGTGGTACAACATTATTCTCAGGTAATTCATCTGGATTATCTTACCTAGTTAAGTCACTATATCCCGGTGCTGGATATAATGGTGGCACAAAGGGCGATGGATCAGTTAGTGGTAACTCAGTAGAGATTACCAACTTAGGCTTTGCAAACACTTCATTTGAAGTAAACGAAGATGGAGCAGCCGTAGAATACTTCAAGCCCAACTTACTAGGCTCTGGAGCATTTATTGAGGACGTAATCAATGTTGGTACTGATAATGCTAAGTCTGATGTAATCTTAGGATACCTAGTATCTTCAATGTCAGATTTTGCTCCAACAAAACTAACCTCATTCACAGGCAAGCCATCAGACCTTGGAGTTACTACAGTATGGGGCAAGCAGGGTTCAGGTGCAGTTGCTGCTGCTAACCCAAGATTCCTTAAGTTAATTGAAGGAACTTATAATCTTGCTGCTGGTACAAATGGTACATCAAACAACAATGATACCAATGCTCAGTACTTAATTGGAGATCCTACAGCTTCTCCAAAGACAGGTATCTACGCACTAGACGATGATACATTAAACATATCAATTGCAATAGCTCCCGGATTTGGAAATCAGAACTTACAGAATGCACTAGTAACTCTAGCTGAACAAAGCCAGAACTTTATCGCACTAGTAGCTCCTCCATACGGTTCTATTGATACAGTTCAGGAAGCAATTGATTGGCACAATGGTCAATCTGAAACAAGAACTGCCGCTATCAACTCTTCGTATGGTGCTATCTACTTCCCATGGGTCAGAGTATTCTCTGTATTCGATGGCGTAGACAAGTGGATGGATCCAACAATCTATGCTGCTCGCCAAATGTGCTATACTGATAGCGTAGCTGAAGCATGGTTTGCTCCAGCAGGATTTGCAAGAGGTCGCTTAACGAAGCCCAATGACGTAGAGATCGTTCTAAATCAGGGTGACAGAGATTCACTATACTCTGGTGGTAACGCTATAAACCCAATCGTAGAGTTCCCACAGCAAGGTATAACAATCTTCGGCCAAAGAACTGCTCAGAGAGCACCTACCGCTCTTGATAGAATTAACGTAAGAAGACTACTAATTCTACTAAGAAAGACTTTATTAGCCTCAACCCAGAGATTTGCATTCGAACCTAACGATGTAATTACTTGGGATAACATTAAGACTGCTGCTGAAACTATCCTTGATGATATTCGTCGCCGTCGTGGTATCACAGACTTTAAGGTAGTCTGTGATGAAACCACCAATACTCCAGCTAGAATTGATCGTAGTGAAGTATGGTGCAAGATTATATTAATCCCCACTAAGGCTGCTGAAGCCATAGTATTTGAAATCAACGTAACATCAAATAGTGCTAAACTAGGTAGCTAGTATATATAAAATATAAAGGATAATAAAATATGGCTGCAATTCCTCCATTCTTTTTAACAGCAGGTAGAAGAAATATTGAAGGTAAAAAAATACCTCAATTATCTCACGCACTCGATTCAGTAAGAAAGTATCAGTGGGAAGTCACATTCCATCTTCCAGTAATTGATGGTACAGGTGGAACAGAATCAAGACCTTTAACTTTAGCTTGCAAAAACATCACTGAAATAGGTTTTGATATTGAAGAAATCGTTGCTGATAGAGTTAACGATAAGTTCTACTATCCCGGTAAGGCAACACCTAAAGATGTAACTTTTACATTTGATAACATCTTTGCTACAAAGACTAGCCATCACCTATACGAATGGATCAAAACAATCTATGATCCTACTACAGGTCAGTTTACTAAGGGATTAAATGAACGTGGTGCTGGATCATTTAAGATCAACACAGACGTAGTAGAATTAAATAACCAAGGTATTCCAATAGCTCATACAAGACTAGTTGGTTTATGGCCCAAGACATGGGCTGAAGCTGATAGAGATTACTCTGCTTCAGATTTCCATACAATAACTTTAACTTGTCGCTATGACTTTGTTGTCAAGTACCCCAACGCTATCGCTTAGTAGATTAGATTAATTTATGGAAGCCCATCCATATAATAGTGTATGGGTGGGCTTAATTAATTTATGGATTATTATAATATATTATTACAATCTTACAGCAAAATAAAAAAGAGATCATTTAATCCATTAAATGAAGAGAAGAAGGGTACTGACCTTCCTAAGACAAGTAAAACAAGTGATGAAGCTCATGAGCTAGCTCTTCAATATATTAATAGAGCAGCATCTCTTGCAGATGCTGATGAGAATGCTGTAGATGTTCCTGAAAGTGATCCGGGGACTAAGCTATACGTTGCTAAAGAAGGAAAGAGGAAAGGACAAATAGTTGTACAGCAAGGTGGTGGTGCTCCTCTTCCAATTACAGATACTAGCTTACAAGCACTAAGAAGCCATCCAGCATATAAGATGTTTGCTTCAAGCCTAGATAAGGCACGAAAGAAAGCCGAAGAACAAGCACAAAAACAAGTTAAAATTCCAGAGCCCATCAATCAGCCTAAAGTAAAAGGTAAGAAACAACAACCTATACCACAACCACAACAACCAGAGGAAGAAATTGTAGATCCATCTCAGCAAGAACCTGAGATAGATCCATTGTTTGATCTTCCCATAACTCCTGTATCTTTAGATTTTCATAAGAAAATTTCTAAGTCTTCGGATAATATGTTTAACTTAGGTAAAAATACCACATTGTTCTTAACATTAAATCCTAAGTACAAGAGCAAGATATCAATGATAGGCCCGGATGGAAAGCCTGACTATTCTCAACTAAGAGAGATAGTTTCAGGGGATGATCCTCTTAGCATCAAGAGCCGCATGGCTACTTCTATATCTGCTAAGGTAATTGGAAAAGATCCTGAAAGTAGTATAAAAGTAGCAAAGCAACTTAGCACAAGACAAAAAGAAATAGTTACAGAGAAGTTCGAAAAATTCACAGAATGCATCAATAGACTTTATGGAAAAAAGTTTACTGCTGAAGATATGCTATTCTTGGAGAAGTCTATAAAAATTGATGGTCATGGATTCTGGATTATGGATCCTTCGTTAGAGGGAGGAGTTTGTATAGTGGGAAGATTAACTCCATCAAACGTACAAGGATCTACTAGACCAGACGAACACGTTTTTCCAGTAATGAGTCATATGGTTGAAAGATGTAATGCTTTACTAAGACAATGGGCATTAAATCAAAAAGAATTCAAATCAACCAAAGGTATTAGATTTAGTAATGCAAAAGTAATTGAAAGAGATACGGCTAATTTTAATGAAGTAAGAGGTAAGTCTGCTGAAAGGTATAGAATGGCTATTCACGCATTAAGCCAAGGAAACTATCAATTAGCAGCATCACTAATAAAAGAAACATCTGATCAATATAATAAATCCTTAAAAGACGCATATGCTGTAATCACTCCATTCCTCAGAGGGGAATCAGGAGCAACAATGCCAGTAATTAATTTAAATCAACTGATTGAAAATCTAAAGAAGATAAGATCGGAACAACCATTAAACATTACTGACAAACCTAAGTTTGAAGAATTTGATTTACCATCTATTCAAAATATTATACCAAAGTTAACAAGATTTGAATTACAATCATCTTTCTTAAGACAGCCTGAAAGTATGGAGCATACTGGTAATATTGAGTATGAGTACGGATTCAACGCCGATAACTTAGAATACTATGAGTCAGGTGACATTATACGCGATATTCTCGTAGAAAAATATGGGATGGATCCTATAGAAGCAGAAGAGTATACCAAGAATGTTAAAGAGATTTCTCCGGGTGAATCAAAATCTGTATTACCAATAGGACTCAAGACTTATACAACAGAAGGTAAGGTAAAGCTAGCTGAGAGAACCTTAAGTATTTTCCATACTAAGGTACAAGAAAAACATCCACATATTATGAAAACTATCAATATGTTTGGAACTACTCATGAGGATGTAACCTCAAAAGTCAGAGATATGGATAGTATCATAATAGGACTTAACAACTTATTCTCAAAGAAAGTTGTTCCCGGATATACTACACAAGAAATAAATGCTAACACTATAAATGGTTTCTTAGAAAGAATGAAGGTTTCTAGTAATTATAAAGAGTTAGCAGAAATAGAAAAGATTAAGGAAAAAGACTTAGAAGATAGTAGTGTAAAGTTGTCTGTTAGAAATAGATTGAAGAGAGCAGTAATACTAGCAAAAATAAAGACTGAATGTGATAGAAAAGATAATAATGGAAATCTAACTGAATCAGCTTACAAGTGGAGAAGATATGTAGCTGTAATGGCTTATGGTCAAGCAGCAACTATTCAACCAATGTTAACAGAAGCAAGATTCTTTAACACTGGAAATAACTATATCATAAATCATAACAAAGCATTAAGAGAAGAGTTAATTAAGTTTGCATCAGGAGAATACAAAATATCATCAGATGCTAAGGGAATTCATATTAGCACAGGTAAACAATATGGTAATGTTCTAAACATAGCCTTTGCTATAGCTATGAGAGATCCGAAGGCTACTAACTTAGTTACAGAAATATACTTTAGAAGAGATGCTTTAAGAAGGTATAAGCTTAATCCTAAAGTTCCAGCTAATGAAAGTTTATCGGAGCAGATGCTAGAAACTCTGATAAAGGAAGCATTAGATATCTATCACCAAGTAGTAGATAAGAGCTTATTGAAGATAAATTAATGCATCTAGTTACATCATTTATTGTGCTTAAGCAATAAATAGATTTTCTATCTTGCTGAAATATCAATAAAGGTAACTTGCTACAGCTTGATGCTTCTTTCTCTAATTTGTCAACTATCTTCCTGAAGTCAGAAGTATCGTTAAATAAGTCTGATATTAAGAACTTGTAACCTTTTTTACATTCTATTATGAATGGATAGTTCTTCGGAGTTATCAAATCACCCTTTACTTGAAGATGGATTGGTAACTTGTGTGTTGTTGCAAATGCCCCTGATCCCGGTGTTCTGCAAAAGTCTGATGTATTGTGGTGATCATTAAGAATAGCAGCAACCTTACGTTCAAACGTATTACCTTTAGTCCTGCTGTTAACTCGTTTCTTCTTCTTCAACTTTAATAAATCTTCAGCCGATACTTCATCTTTCATGCTTTTTTTGCCTTAGCCTCTCCTATTATAATAGGTAACTCATATATCATAATTATATGATATCTAGTTAAGGTTAAAAAATAATGAATATTGATACAAACACCTTTAATGATTCTAGTATTCAAATTCCTGTTAAAGGTAAAGAGATACTTAACCTATCGTTAAAGAATAGTAAGGTTAGAATTAGAGAAAAAACTAAAAACGGAGAAATAAGAAAAATGAAAATTCATATTGACCTTTCGAAGGAAGAGAGTGAAGGTTACAAGTCCTTCATGGAGCTTGTAAAGCCTGACGAACTTAATGAGCAAGAGTTTGTTAAGATCATCTTTTTGAAGGGTGTAGAAGCTGTAAATCAGCAGCTTTCTGCTGAAGCAAAGAAGTACTTTGAGCAGCACCCTGAAATGTTTAACACATCTGGAATACCTGAATCAAAAATCGAAGTTCTATGAAGAACATCCAATCTGTAAATGAGTTCTATCAGTTAATAGTCAATGCTGAAAAGAACTCATCTCATCAAGTGTTCTATTTCCATAGCCCTTGGCAAGATTCCAATAGTAAGGATATCTTGGAGAACATGGAAAAGAATCCTGTCAACGGAGATATTTATACTGTTGACCTTTTCGAGTTCCCAGAGCTATCAGCTAGATTTAAGTTAAACAGATCCCCAGCTTTAGTTACCTACTGGGGAGATAGCCATCAATATAGGACTTACGATATTCCTTCTCTTATCAGAAGAAGCTATACTTTGAGTGGTAAGAAGTCAGCTACTAAGTAAGTCTTTATCATCTAACTTACTATTAATGTAGTTTTCTAGTTTCTGAGAATAAATTTTATTCTTAGTATACAATAACCTTAAATTGTTTACGATAACGGTAGTGAAGTAATTAAACGCACTACCGTTTTCTGGTTTAAAGTTATTCATTATTCTGAATATGAGAAGGTAGCAGTCTTGCTTGGCATCTTCATGGTCGATCTTAAAATTGAACGACATGAAGATGTTATCTATTAGCTTGTCAAGATTCTCAACTAGCTCTTTTTCTACCTGCTCGTTCCTATCATAGATGTAGGAACTGACTAAGTACTCAAATCTTTTGTTGTCTATATATTGGGCCATAATTAATAATACCTATGAGTCTTCTAGAGTTATACAAAAAATCTGAAAACGTGGAGTGTGTTGGTTGCAAAATACTTGCCATCAATAAGCCATTTCATTGTTTTAAGGATTATGAGAACTTAAATCAAGCAGACATACTGTTCCTTGTAGACTCATTCCAATTTAATGGATTTGAGGGAACAGTATTATCTGAGCAGACAGAGCAGCTATTTAACGATACTATTGGTCCATTACTTGGAAACCT
>Ga0181343_1000648_pt1 | contig 14678 bp, 14 predicted proteins | sample Su13VDMLBSD_FD_130110 | JGI IMG/M metagenome (GOLD analysis project Ga0181343, IMG submission 130110) | Freshwater viral communities from Lake Michigan, USA - Su13.VD.MLB.S.D | ecosystem: Environmental > Aquatic > Freshwater > Lake | place: USA: Michigan | collected 2013-07-15 | reverse complement strand
TCAGAAGGTGGTTATGAACTTCGTGGATTACAGCAAGCAGTAGGAACACCAGTCCAAACACCAGTTGATTTAACAACAGCAGGAACTTATTATACAGTTGTATCAATTCGTCTCAAAGCAACTCCAAATAGATTGGATGCAATTGTAATTATGACGGCACTTTCAATTCTTGGTATTACAAATAATGCAACTTATAACTGGCAAGTGAGAGCAACTGGAACATCTAATGGTGGAACTTGGACTGATGCTGGTCTCGATAGTGCTGTTGAATATAAGATTGGTGGGGGAACTTATACTGGTGGAAGAATACTAGCATCTGGATATGCATATGGTTCCAATCAAGGTTCAACACCAATAGATATTCTTAAAGAGGCATTATTTAAGTTTCAGTTAGAAAGAGATGCATTAACTGGAACACCTTATGAACTTTCTATTGTATGTGCTTCTAATGCCAATGGTGCAGATATTCATGCATCAATGGACTGGGAAGAGATTAGTAGGTAATTATGTCAATAGAAGATATTCAACTAAAACAGGGAGACGCATATCTCTCTAACCCAAATCTCAAAAGAGCAAATACCACTATACAATGGTCCCAAGAACAGATTATAGAGTTTTTTAAATGTAAAGAGGATCCAGTATATTTTGCTCGAAACTATATTAAAATCGTTTCTCTAGATCACGGTCTTGTTCCTTTTCAATTATATCCATTTCAGGAAAAACTTATTACGAGATTTCATCAAAATAGATTCAATATCTGTAAGATGCCTCGTCAGACAGGAAAATCAACAACTTGCGTTTCATATCTCTTACACTATGCAGTTTTTAACGATAATGTAAATATTGCGATTCTTGCTAACAAAGCATCCACCGCCAGAGACCTCCTACAGCGTCTGCAACTTGCTTATGAGAATTTGCCTAAGTGGATGCAGCAAGGCGTCTTACAATGGAACAGAGGTAGCTTAGAGCTTGAGAATGGTTCTAAGATTATTGCGGCATCTACGAGCGCCTCAGCGGTTCGTGGTGGTTCTTATAATATTATCTTTTTGGACGAATTTGCATTCATTCCAAATCACATTGCCGATGACTTTTTTGCTTCGGTTTATCCTACCATTTCTTCAGGACAATCTACAAAAGTAATTATTGTTTCTACTCCTCGTGGTATGAATCATTTTTACCGTATGTGGCATGACGCCGAACGTAAGAAAAATGAGTATATTCCTACAGATGTTCATTGGTCTGAAGTTCCGGGAAGAGATGAAAAGTGGCGAGAACAGACAATTGCAAACACAAGCGAACAACAATTTAAAGTTGAATTTGAATGTGAATTTTTAGGATCTATTAATACACTGATTAATCCAACAAAACTTAGAAATTTTGCGTATGAGGATCCGATAAAAAGAAATGCTGGTTTGGATATTCACGAACATCCACAACAAGAACATAATTATTTAATTACAGTTGATGTTGCTCGTGGTCTTGGGAATGATTATTCTGCATTTGTTATTTTTGATATTACTAATTTTCCGTATAAAGTTGTTGGAAAATATAGAAATAATGAAATTAAACCTATGCTATTTCCAAGTATTATCAATGAAGTGGCAAGAGGTTACAATGATGCTTGGTTGTTAGTGGAAGTGAATGATATTGGAGATCAAGTTGCTAATATTCTTCATTTTGATTTAGAATATGATAATATTTTAATGTGTGCAATGCGAGGTAGAGCAGGGCAATTGGTTGGATCTGGATTTAGTGGTAAAAAATCTCAACTTGGTGTTCGCACAACTGCAGCGGTTAAAAAATTAGGTTGCTCTAATTTAAAAACACTAATGGAGGATGATAAACTTCTTACAGTAGATTATGATATTATTTCGGAATTAACAACTTTTTCACAAAAGCACAATTCATTTGAAGCGGAAGAGGGATGTAATGATGATTTGGCAATGTGTCTGGTTATATTTTCTTGGTTAGTCGCTCAAGATTATTTTAAAGAAATGACGAATAATGATGTTCGTAAAAGAATTTATGAGGAACAAAAAAATCAAATAGAACAGGATATGTCTCCTTTTGGTTTTATTTCTGATGGATTGGAGGAAATGTCGGATATAGTAGATAAAAATACTGGAGATCGTTGGATGTTTGCTACAAATGAAAATAAAATGGAATCCATAGAGATGTGGAATGTTGATGAATATGGGGATAAATCTTATATGTGGGAATATAGATAGGTGGATTTAGAAGAACAATTTGAAGTAGAACATCTTCTTTTTACTGAAAGAAAATGTAGGATTTGTAAAATTAAAAAAAGTTTAATAGATGAATTTTATAAAACAAGAAAAAATAATACTCTTTTGTCTTCATATTCTTACGAATGTAAGGAATGTACCATAAAAAGAATTAAAGAGTCTAAAAAATCTAAACCATACTGTACAGATTGGCAATATCCTGATTGGTAAACATTCACGCAGCGTTTCCCCAATTAAGATAGTCATTTTAATAAATATTTCTAGATAATTCTGGATATCACGGAGAATAAAGATGCCGCTAAATTTAGCATCTCCTGGAATTGTAGTTAGAGAGATTGATTTAACCACTGGAAGAACTACTCCATCGTCAAATAAAACTGGTGCTATTGTGGCACCTTTTGCGAAAGGACCTGTAGACGTTCCGACACTAATTGAAAATGAAAATGATTTACTCAACAATTTCGGACAACCATACACCACAGATAAGCATTACGAGCATTGGTTAACTGCCTCATCTTATCTTGCATATGGAGGATCACTAAGAGTTATAAGAGCAAATGATACTCAACTAAGTAATGGTTTTGTTAGTTCCGCTTCAACCGCAGTTAAGATTGATAGTTTAGAGCACTACAGTAATCTTGGTTATGATGAGAATACCCTCACTGGTGTTGTAGTAGCAGCAAGGAATCCTGGGTCTTGGTCCAATGGAGTTAGAGTTGCAATCATTGACTCCAAAGCAGATCAAATTTTAGGTGGAATTAGTACAACTGCAGTAACAAGTTTTGTTGCTACAATTTCCAATAGAAGTGGAGTTCTTGTTGGATCGGCAAGTACTATTGGAATTGTAACAACTGGTCCCAATATTACATTGGGTCAAGAAGTCAGATGTGATGTTGCAGGAGTTGTTTCTGCAGGAACAACAGTTATTGGAATTTCAACTCTAGGATTTATTACAATTTCAAATCCATCTCTTTCTGTAGCTGATATTACCACAACATTTGATTTTGGAACAGTAACTACAACTTCCGCAGCACTTCAAGTTGGATATGGTATTACACAATCTGTAGTAGGTAGAGAAAATCCTGGTGTTGGAACTACATCTGTTCTTGATGGACACATAAAAGGAATCATTACTGGAATAGGTGTTGATAAAATTGAAGTTAAGGTTTTAAGTCATGTAACTAATTCTGGAACTGAAACAGAAGTTGATTATCAACCATCTAGTGTTTATGCGTTCTCAGGTTCTGGATCAGTTGCAATTCATACAAATGGATCATCAACAACTTCTTACGGAAATGTCGCATATACATCAAGACTTGATTGGTTTGATCAACAAACAGTTGGATTAGCATCTTCAGAGACAATTAATTGGAATAATCTTGCCCCAAGACCAGGAACTTCTGCATATGCTGAAGCAAGAAATTCAAGGTTTGATGAGGTTCACGTAGTTGTTATTGACGGTTTAGGATCAATTACTGGAAATGCAGGAACTATTCTTGAAAAGCATCTCAGTCTTTCTAAGGCAAAGGATGCAGAGTTTTCTGTAGGAAATCCTTCTTACTGGAGAAAATATCTTGCAAATAATTCAAGATATATTTTTGGACTTGGTGCTCCCGCAGGTATTGTAACAACTGGTTATAGTTCTGGTTTTACATTAGAGAGTGATGTTAATTGGGATCAAGAAGCTAATGGAATTACATTTGCCGCTCAAGGATCTTTAACAAATGTTTTGACTGGAGGAAAAGATTATTCTGGAATTTCTTCAATTACCGCAGCAGGTTCTCTAACCGCATCTCTTGGAGAACTTTCTGACGGATATGACTTATTCGAAAATACTGAGAACTTCAAGGTAGATTTCTTGCTTATGGGATCTGCCGCTTATGATTTATTGACTACTCAATCATTGGCACAAAAAATTATTTCAGTCGCAGAACTCAGAAAAGATGCAATCGCATTTATTTCTCCCTATAGAGGTGCTGCTCTTACCGATACTGCGGTTCAAACTGAAGTAACTGTAAGATCTGCAGAAGTCATTACTGATAAAGTTTTAGAATTCTATGCACCAATTACATCCTCTTCTTATGCAATATTTGATAGCGGATACAAATACATGTATGATAGATTCTCTGATACGTTTAGATACGTTCCACTAAATGGAGATATTGCTGGACTTTGTGCTAGAAATGATATTAATAACTTCCCTTGGTATTCTCCAGCAGGAACAACCAGAGGTGCAATTTTAAATGCAGTTAAACTTGCATACAATCCTTCGAAGTCGCAAAGAGATAGACTTTATTCAAATAGAGTCAATCCAGTAATCTTCTCACCAGGAGCAGGAATTATTCTATTTGGTGATAGAACTGGTTTAGCAAAAGCATCTGCATTTGATCGTGTCAATGTCCGTCGTCTCTTTATCTATCTTGAGGATGCAATTTCTCAGGCAGCAAAAGATGCTCTCTTCGAATTTAATGATGAAATTACTAGAACAAACTTCGTAAATACTATAGAACCTTTCCTTCGTGATGTTCAAGCTAAGAGAGGAATTTTTGATTATGTTGTTGTTTGTGACCAGACTAATAACACTGCTGCAGTGATTGATAATAATGAATTTATTGCTGATATCTATATTAAACCAGCAAGATCAATCAACTTCATTGGACTGAACTTTATTGCCACCAAGACTGGTGTTGAGTTTGAAGAAGTAATTGGAAACTTTTAATTAACCTAGAGGTTTAAAAAAATGGCAACCAGAACCCAACTCAATACGATTCCTTTAAGGAAGATTACAGATTTCAAGAGTAAACTGTCGGGTGGGGGCACCAGAAGTAATCTCTTTGAAGTTGAGCTTTCATTTCCAGCAGCAATTGGTATTGATGCAGTAACTTTAGATAAGACTAGATTTCTTATTAAAACTGCAGCACTTCCAGCATCAAATGTAACTCAATTAGACGTTGCATTCAGGGGAAGAACCCTTAAAGTTGCTGGAGATAGATCATTCGAATCTTGGACGATTACAATTCTAAACGATACTGACTTTTCAATTCGTTCTGCTTTTGAAAAGTGGAGTAATTATATGAATCGTCTTTCCGATAATACTGGAACAACTGATCCCGCACTTTATCAGGCAGATGCATTTGTCTATCAATTAAATCGTGATGGTAGCATTTTAAGGGCGTATCATTTTTATGATACTTTCCCAACAGCGATTAGTTCAATTAATTTGGGATATGATAATGATAATATTGAAGAATTTACTGTAGAAATGCAAGTTCACTGGTGGGAAGCGATTAAAGGATCATCTCCATCTGCTGGTGGTGAAGATATTAACTAAATAGTAAAATAACAGTTTAAATTTATAAAATGGCGAAACTTTTTGGTTTTTCGATTGAGGATACAGAAGATAAATCCAAATCTATAGTTTCCCCCGTTCCTCAAACAGATGAGGACGGGGTTGATTATTTTATTCAATCGGGATTTTATGGGCAGTATGTAGATATTGAAGGTGTCTATAGAACTGAGTTTGATTTAATGCGTCGTTATAGAGAAATGGCATTACATCCAGAATGTGATGCTGCAATTGAGGATGTTGTAAACGAAGCTCTTGTAAGTGATTTATATGATTCTCCTGTAGAGATTGAGTTGTCAAATTTAAATGCTAGCGATAAACTTAAAGATATTATTCGTAATGAATTTAGATCCATTAAAGAGATGATGGATTTTGATCGCAAGTGTCACGAAATTTTCAGAAATTGGTATGTGGACGGGCGTCTTTATTATTTGAAAGTAATTGACATGAAGAAACCTCAGGAAGGAATTAAAGAACTGAGGTACATTGATCCAATGAAGATGAAGCATGTTCGCCAAGAAGTTAAAACGAATGGAAAGAATGGCGATGTGATTGCAATGAATAGATTAGCAACAAATGCCAATCTCACCAATACGGAATTGGGTTATTCTGATATTGAAGAATATTTCATTTATTCACCAACTGCAAATTATCCAATGGGTTCTTTGGGTGGATCTTCAAAAGGATCAATCAAAATTGCAAAAGATTCAATTTCATATTGTACCTCTGGATTAGTTGATAGAAATAAGGGTGCAGTTCTTTCATATCTCCATAAGGCAATTAAGGCACTCAATCAACTCAGAATGATTGAGGATTCTCTTGTAATTTATAGATTATCAAGAGCACCAGAACGTCGTATTTTCTATATTGATGTTGGCAATCTCCCAAAGGTAAAGGCGGAGCAATACCTTAAGGAAGTTATGAGTCGCTATCGCAATAAATTAGTTTATGATGCACAGACTGGTGAAGTGCGTGATGACCGTAAGTTTATGAGTATGCTTGAAGATTTCTGGCTTCCTAGAAGAGAAGGTGGTAGAGGAACTGAAATTACTACTCTTCCTGGTGGACAAAATCTGGGAGAACTTTCTGATATTGAATATTTCCAGAAAAAACTTTACAGAGCATTAGGAGTTCCCGAATCAAGAATTGCTGGTGGTGGTGATGGATTTAATTTGGGTCGTTCCTCAGAAATTCTAAGAGATGAACTTAAGTTTTCAAAGTTTGTAGGACGCCTCAGAAAGCGTTTTGCAAGAATGTTTAACGATATGCTTCGTACTCAACTTCTTTTAAAAAATATCGTATCTACAGATGATTGGGAAAAAATGGAAGATCATATTCAATATGATTTTCTATATGATAACCATTTTGCAGAACTAAAAGAAGGAGAATTACTTACAAATCGTCTCACAACTCTCACTACAATTGAGCCATACATCGGTAAATATTTTTCAACAGAATACGTTCGTAAGAAGATTTTACGCCAAACTGATTCTGAAATTATTGAAATTGATGCTCAGATTGATGATGAAATTGAGAAAGGAATTTTACCAGATCCAAATGCACCCGTAGATGAAATGGGGAATCCAATTCCACCAGAAGGTGCCGCTGCAGAACAACCAACCCTTGGTGAAGTTCCTACGGAACAACCATCACCTGAAGCTCCAGCAATTTCAGCAGAACCTAAAGGTGGGAAGATATAAATAATCTTATAAATATAAACTTGTTTTTATGGAAGAACTTATCGATTTGATTGCGACTAATGGAGCACCTTCAGAAGTCACAAATAAAATTAAAGAATTACTATATGTTAAAGCTGCTGATCGAGTAGATGCTGCTCGACCAGAAATTGCTTCAATGATGTTTGGTGATAATCAAGCAGAAGAAATCGAGGATGCTGAATAATGGCTGTAAAAATAGTTCAAAATGTAAATCGAATTTCACCTACGGTATCTACCGCCGCTACAAGTAATCCAATTGCTTTAAAATCTGGTTATATCAGAGTATCTACTGGATTAACTGCAGTTTATGTTGAAACTGGAGCAAACCCAACAGTTTCAGTAAATTCTTTTTATCTTCCACCATACAATAGTGAAGTTTTAAAAGAAAGAATTGCTAGACAGAGAATTGCAGGAATTACGACTGGTGCTTCTACGGTGGTTACATTTTCAGATAATGCTGGAAATCCATTCCTTGTTGGTGATTATGCAACTATTGAAGGTGCAGAACCAGCTGGGATTAATACAGTACATAGAGAAGTAACGGCAGTTACAGACTCCTCTATTACATTATCAGCAAATACATCAGCAATTGTAGGTGTAATTACTGTTACTAGTGCATCAGTGGCAAGAAGTGTAAAAGTCGCAGCCCTTGCTGATGGTGTGGCAACAAACGTAAGTATTACAGAAGTCGTCCAATTAGTTTCCGAATAAAAATGAAACTCATCACAGAAGAAGTCTCACAAGTCGAATTTATTACCGAAAAGGTAAACGGCAAAACAAACATGTTTATTGAGGGTATTTTCCTTCAGGGTGATATTTGCAACCGCAACGGAAGAATGTATCCAATGGAAACTCTTTCCCGTGAGGTAAAGAGATATACTGAATCTTTTATTAATAAAGGTCGTGCTCTTGGAGAACTAGGTCATCCGGATGGTCCTACCGTCAATCTTGATCGTGTTTCTCATAAGATTGTTTCTCTTACTTGTGAGGGAACAAATTTTAGAGGTAAGGCACAACTTCTTGAAACTCCTATGGGTAAGATTGCAAAATCACTTTTAGAATCCGGAGTTTGTTTAGGCGTTTCTTCTCGTGGTGTAGGTTCACTCAAGATGACTAATGAGGGTCATAAAGTAGTTGGTGAAGATTTTATGCTTGCAACTGCTGCTGATATTGTTGCTGATCCTTCTGCTCCTGATGCTTTTGTTTCTGGAATTATGGAAGGTAAGGAGTGGGTTTGGGAAGGAGGAATTCTTCGTGAAAGACTTGCTGAACAGACAAAGCGTAGAATTAATACTCTTGTAGACGAAAAAACGCTACAAGAACATAAAGTTCAATTGTTCCAAGATTTCTTAGCAAATCTTTAATTTATAAATAAATATAGATTATAACAAAATCAAAACAAATGTCCGTTGGTAGAAATTTACAAGAAATGGAAAACGTAGTAACCAAAGGAGCTGCATCTGCCGAACCAATGCACAACCTCACTCAAAATGCTTCTGGAGTTATGATTCCAGGTCAAACGGGTGGTTGGGAAGATTTAGGCGGTCCTACTCCAGAAAATTATCGTCCCGATGACGATTCAGCCACACTTAAGACTCCAGGAGCAACTCTCGCTCAAGTAAGAGATGTTGTGAATGCTAAAGCAGCAGCAGCAGATTCGATGCCTCACCTTACAACTGGTGTTCCACCAGGACAAAGTGTAGCAAAAGAAGAAGTTGAAGAGGAAGAGGATCTAGTCGATGAAGAAGAAGTTGATGAAGATGAGGAAGTAGTTGCTGAAGAAGCAGCAGAAGAAGAAGAAAAGGGCGAACCTAAGCATAAAGAAGGTAAGAAGGAAGAGAAAAAAGAAGGTGGTAAAAAAATGAATTGCGAAGAAGAGTTTGACATTGAAGAAGATGTCAATGCTCTCCTTGCTGGTGAGGATCTTTCTGAGGAATTCCAAGAGAAAGCACGTACTATCTTTGAAGCGGCAATTAAAACCAAAGTTGCAGAAATCAAAGAAGAGCTTCAAGCATCCTATGAGGAAGCCCTTGTAGAAGAAATTGAAGCAATTAAAGAAGGTCTTGTTGACCGTGTTGATGCATACCTTGAGTATGCTGCTGATGAGTGGGTTCAGGAGAATGCACTCGCAGTTGAGCACGGTCTTAAGACTGAAATGACTGAATCATTCCTTCAAGGAATGAAGAGTCTTTTTGAAGATCATTATGTAACAATCCCTGAAGATAGATATGATGTAATCGAGAGTATGGTAGATAAACTTGATGAAATGGAAGAAAAACTCAACGAGCAAATCGAAAAGAATGTTGCTCTGAATAGAAGATTAGCAGAGTCGGTTGCTGATGTAATCTTTGCCGATGTCGCTGAGGGTCTTGCACTTTCTCAGAAGGACAAACTCGCTTCTCTTGCTGAAAATGTTGAGTTTGATAGTGAAGCAAACTATCGTGAGAAACTGGTAACTCTGAGGGAATCGTATTTCCCAACAAATACTGGTACTCAAAGAGATGAAACCGAGAATCTTTCGGAGCAAGTTTCCTATGAGGGTGGTCAATCAGTATCGCCAATTATGGAAGCATATCTCCAAACACTCGGCAGAGTCGCTAAAAAGTGATTTTTAAATTATAAATCAAACTAAAACTTTTTTAAAAAGAGGTAAAACAAATGCAAATGTTCAATGCAGAGCATCTGCAGGAGAAGTGGGCACCGGTCCTCGATTACGAGGGTATGGATCCAATTAGAGATTCACACCGTAGAGCGGTAACTGCTATCCTGTTAGAAAACCAAGAAAGAGAACTTCGTGAGGAGCGTTCGTTCCTTGCTGAAGGTCCAACAATGAGCGCCGGAATTGGTGGTTTCGGTGGTGGTACTTACGGAACCGCAGCAGCAGCTGGTCCTGTTGCAGGTTTCGACCCCGTACTCATCAGCCTCATCCGTCGTTCAATGCCTAATCTGGTCGCTTATGACCTTTGTGGCGTTCAACCAATGAATGGTCCTACTGGACTCATCTTCGCAATGCGTTCACGTTACACCAACCAGAGTGGTACTGAAGCACTCTTCAATGAAGCAAATACCGCATTTGCTGGCGTTGGTACAAGTGGTGTATTTGATACGACTGGTTACACTGCACAAGCAGGTGATGGAGCATCTGCTGGTTTCGGTACCGGTACTCAAGGTGGAACCAATCCAGGTCTCCTGAATCCTTCTTCTAACGCAACACAATCTGCTTATAACGTTGGTACCGGTATGAATACCGCTACCGCTGAAGCACTTGGAGAAGATGGTAATGCTTTCAACGAGATGGCATTCTCAATCGAGAAAGTCACCGTTGCTGCTAAGTCCCGTGCTCTGAAAGCTGAGTACTCACTTGAGCTCGCTCAAGACCTTAAGGCAATCCACGGTCTGAATGCTGAAGCGGAACTCGCAAACATTCTCTCAACTGAGATTCTTGCTGAGATCAACCGCGAAGTTATTCGTACCATCTATAAGGCTGCTAAGACTGGTGCTCAAGTCAACACCGCTACTGCTGGTGCTTTCGACCTTGACGTTGACTCCAACGGTCGTTGGTCGGTTGAGAAGTTCAAAGGTCTTATTTTCCAAATCGAGCGCGATGCAAACGCAATCGCCCAAGAGACTCGTAGAGGAAAGGGCAACATGATCCTTTGCTCCGCTGACGTTGCTTCGGCACTCACGATGGCAGGAGTTCTGGATTATACCCCAGCACTTAACGCTAACCTGAACGTTGATGATACTGGCAACACCTTCGCTGGTGTTCTCCAAGGTAAGTATAGAGTCTACATTGACCCATATGCAGCTAACGTAGCAGCACAACAGTTCTACGTTGTTGGTTATAAGGGTTCTTCACCTTATGATGCAGGTCTCTTCTACTGCCCTTATGTTCCTCTCCAAATGGTTCGTGCCGTTGGTCAGGACACCTTCCAGCCCAAGATCGGATTCAAGACTCGTTATGGTCTTGTTTCGAACCCATTTGCTGAAGGTGCTGCTACAGATCAAGGTCTCGGTAGAATCACTGCTAATAGCAACCGCTATTACAGAAGAGTTAAGGTTCTCAACCTTATGTGAGTCTATCTCACAAATCTTAAGGGGATCCTTCGGGATCCCTTTTTTTATCTAAATAAAAATAAAACGATGAAAACGTTTAGTGAGTTTATAAACGAAGCTCAAGTTGTCGCATATAAGAACTATCAACCAGGAGTTCTCGACAAATCGACTGGGAAGTTTACTCAAAGACCTCTCACTGGTCCAGAACAACAACGTTATGGTTGGAAACCTGTAGAGGTAAGTTCTTATAGTAAAGCAGATACTCCAGGATCAACAACTGCAAGTGGAGAAAGATTTTCTGACACTGTAAGAGGAGTTGCAGTTCCTTATAAATCAAAAACTAGCAACGCACCTTCAATTCCATTTGGTACTAAGTTGCAACTTACAAAAGCACCAGGAACCAAAGCACCTATTGCAACCACACGTTCGTTTGATACTGGAAACTTTGGTAAAGCAGGTAATTATAATAAAACAACAAGTCTTGATCTTGCAAGACAAACTGCAGCAGATGTTACTGGTAAACCAAATATAACCTCTAGAGAATTTGGTAAACAAAAAATTTATATGAAAACTGCCCCATCAATACCAACACCCCCCAAGGTAACTCAAAGTAAAGGATTAATGTACGGAAAATATTAAAATGGCGTGTAACTTCCCAAATCAAATTACTAATAGAAATTTTCTTTCACCAGTTGGATTTAAATTTACATTGGCAAAAGAACCAAAAGTTCCTTTTTTCTGCAATTCGGCAAGAATTCCAGAAATCTCTTTATCTGTTCTCCAGCAACCAACGTATCTTAAAGACTTAGATGTTCCTGGGGGAAAACTTCAGTATGGTGATTTAACTTTAAGATTTATTGTTGATGAGGATATGGAAAATTATATGGCAATTCATAATTGGTTAACTGGTCTCGGTTTTCCAGAAACAACTCAACAATATAAAGATTTAATATCTACTGAAAATGATGTAACAAAATTTTTAGATCCTAAACGAGCATTTAGTGATGGAACTCTTTATATTTTAGACAGCAATTTCAATACAAATGCTACTGTAAAATTTAAAGATTTATTTCCAATTTACTTAACTTCTCTTGAGTTTGATGCCACACAAACTGACGTTCAGTACTTTACAGCAAACGTATCTTTCAAGTATACTATCTACAATATAGACACAGGCGTATGACCCTTGATGAAATTCAGGAAATGTGGCAGAGAGATTCTGTCATCGATCCCGATAACTTACACGATGAATCTTTAAAAATTCCTCAACTTCACTCCAAGTATTATACTCTTTATAATACGATGTCTTTGCTTCGTGAGAAGGCAAGAGATACTTACAACAAGGTAAGATTGGAGCGTTATAACTACTACACAGGAAAGGCACCAGCAGAGGTTTATGTGGAAGAACCATTTCCGTATAAGGTAAGAGAGAAAGACGCTATACAGAGGCATATGGACGCTGATGAGAGACTCAATAAAATTGATATGAAGATTCGGTATTATGATGTGATGCTTAAATTTCTGGAAGAAGTGATTAAGTGTATTTCAAATAGGACTTTCCAAATCAAGAATGCACTGGAATGGCACAAGTTCACGGCAGGTTATAACTAAATAAAAATAAAAAGGAAATGAAGACATTTCAAGAATTTTTAGATACTTGCACATATTTTAGTGAAGATTATAAAAAACTTCCTAGAGAGAGAATGCAGCGGCAATATGATAGAAAGAAAGATAAGAATTATGATGAATTTCATAAAAAAAATCCCAGAGGTGATGGTCCAAGAGTTTCAAGAGGAAATTCTGATAGTGAAATTGATAGGCATGGAAATAGTAAACAAACTAAAAAAATTAGTGGTGAACTGAAAAATAATCCCCGATTTTATGATGATAGTCACGAAATGTGGCAAAGGATGCAATCAAAGTATAAGAGTCCAAAAAATGCCTCTGCGGGCGGAAAAGTTGCAAAGGCACTAGCAGGAAAAAGATAAATACTCATAACTGATATTTTATGAATGTCTCATTTGGTTATATCAAAAAAGAATGAGGTTTATCTCCACATTCAAGCAGAACCTCACGTATATTATGAACTAGCAGACCAATTTACATTTGATGTTCCAAATGCAAAATTTAGTCCTCAGTATCGTAACAAATACTGGGACGGAAAAATTCGCCTTTTCTCTACACAAACAGGCGAAATTTATATTGGTCTCTTAGATAGAATTATTAGATTTTGTGAGACTCATAATTATACATATGAGTTCAAGGATAATAAGTTTTATGGTCTTCCTTTTGAGGTAAATGAAAACATCTCAAAGGAAGGTGTAAAGGACTATATGACGGCAATCAGTAGACATTCCCCACGCGACTATCAAATTGAGGGAGTATACGACGCCTTAAGACATAATCGTAAGTTATTGATATCCCCAACTGCTTCTGGAAAGTCGTTAATGATATATTCTCTTGTGAGATACTACGTTGAGAAGCAGCAAAATATTCTCGTAGTTGTTCCAACGACTTCCCTTGTAGAACAAATGTATAAAGATTTTGAAGATTATGGATGGGATGTTGGTTCATTTTGCCACAAAATCTATGCAGGAAAGGAAAGAGAAACTGATTCCCAAGTCATTATTACTACCTGGCAGTCCATTTACAAACTCCCCAAGCAGTACTTTTCCAGATTTAATGTTGTTGTTGGAGATGAGGCACACCAGTTTAAATCCAAGTCACTAATATCTATAATGACTAAACTTTGTGATGCCAAATACCGTTTTGGATTTACCGGAACACTAGATGGATCTCAAACTCACAAGTGGGTTTTGGAGGGATTATTTGGTCCATCATATAAAATTATCAAGACAGATGAACTGATGCAAAAAGGTCATCTTGCCAAATTAGACATTAAAGTTTTATTACTCAAGCATCCACCAAACAAATTTGAAATATTTGAGGATGAGGTTCAGTATATTATCAATCATCAAAAAAGAAATAACCTTATAAAAAATCTGGCATTAGATTTAAAAGGCAATACTCTTGTGCTTTTTGCCAGGGTAGAAGGGCACGGGCAACCACTTTACGATCTCATAAATAGTAGCAAAACTGATGATAGACACGTATTTTTTGTTCATGGAGGAGTTGCTACCGAAGAACGAGAATTAGTTAGAGAAATTACCGAAAGAGAAAATAATGCAATCATCGTTGCTTCCTACGGCACTTTTTCTACTGGTGTCAATATCAGAAATCTTCATAATGTTATATTTGCTTCGCCTAGCAAATCAAGAATACGAAATCTCCAATCCATCGGAAGAGTCTTAC
>Ga0181343_1000645_pt1 | contig 14714 bp, 23 predicted proteins | sample Su13VDMLBSD_FD_130110 | JGI IMG/M metagenome (GOLD analysis project Ga0181343, IMG submission 130110) | Freshwater viral communities from Lake Michigan, USA - Su13.VD.MLB.S.D | ecosystem: Environmental > Aquatic > Freshwater > Lake | place: USA: Michigan | collected 2013-07-15 | reverse complement strand
GGGGAGGAAGGGGGGAGAAGGAGAGATAGCTCTTGCGGTCCTGGTGGTCGTTGCGATCCCACGCCGCCTTCTGCTGGGCGTGCCGTACCACCGCATCTGCCAGCCGAAGCATCGTCTCGCTCTTGGTGCCGGGGGCGACCTCGTGCGTGGTCGGGAACTCCGTGACCTCCCGTTGGCTGCAATAGCCGCACGGCTCCCACCCGCACATCACCTCCACCACAATCGGCTGGCTCACTTCTCCTCCCACATCTTCGACAGCTCGGTGAGTTGCTGGCGGGAGTAGCGACGATGCCCTCCCGGCGTGAACTGACAGGTCAACAGCCCTTCGTTGGCGTACTTGCGGAGCGTGGACGGGAGCAACCCCGAGAGACGACGGGCCTCCTTGGTGTTGACCCAATCATCGGGCGACGGGCCGACCATCGCCAGGATTTCGCTGGCCATCTTCCGCAGCTTGTCGCGGAACTCCGCTTCCGTCAGGTTGAGCATCAGACCTCCCCTCTATCGTGGACCCATTCCTTGATGACATAGAAAAACGTGGTGAACGCGAAACAGGAGATCCAAAACTTGTCTTGGGTGGTCTGGCTGTCTTGCGCGGTATAGGCCAGCCCGAAGTTGACCACGATCACCACGACATAGGCCAGGGCAAGCACCCCGCGAAACATCCATTTCAGTTTAGCCTTCACCCTTCACCTCATACCGCTTGGCGACGGCTGCCAATTCCCGGAGTCCTGCGGCCTTGGTCCGCATCGCGGCGGCTTTGGCTTCCAACCCTGCGGCCTCTTGGTCCAGCCGATCTGCTTGGCTGGCCGCATTCTGGTGCGCGGCGAGGAGCAGGTCCAACCCTTCCACGTTGGGTGCCGTCATACGGTGTCCCTCATGTCGAGCCAATGGTCATTGGCGTTGTGGACCGCATCGTGGGCGGCTTTCCGGTCAGCATCCGAGGAGCTGGGGTTCCGCAGGATCGCGTTGCGAATCCGCTCGGCCTTCCGCAGCAGGACAAACGCTCGCCCCACCCGGAGGGCGGCTTCCTGTTCGGCAGGGGTCAGGTCAGCCACGGCGCACCGCCTCGGCATCCCAGGTGAAGGCCACCACCCATTCGGTGGTGCCCTCGTCCGTGAAGTGAACTTCCTGCAAGGGGGCCACCAGCACGGTGATGGTCTCCGTGGGAGTGAGCCCGCGCCGGATCAGGTCGGCATAAAAGGACCGCCCATAGAGTTGGGCCGCGCCGTGGGCATCCCCGGCCACGAACGTCCGCGCCTCCTCGCTGCTCTCGGCGTCCGGGCAGTACACGGACCAGCGGCTATCGTGCATAGAATCCACCCCACGGCTTGCTGGCGTTGTCCCCGAAGTCGCCCCATTGGGTGCCACAGGCGCACTCATGCGGCCCGTCGTGGGCGTCCACCTTGGTGCACGGCCCCGCGCAACAAGACACATCCCCGAGGTGGCTATCACACAGCGGCTCGGGATGCTTCACCAAGGGCCACGCACTCGGCGGGGGCACCGGCTCATCAGAAAATGTCGAAGTCGCCATCGTCCGGACCCTCCGGCAACGGAATGTCGCGGTCCATTCCTGGTCCTGCGCCCTTCGGGGCATCCTTCGGCTTCTCACACCAGCCACCCGTGGTGAAACCCTTCTCGTCCACGCAGGACTTGTCCTTGCACTTCCAATCCGGGGCCTTGGGATTCTTCTTGCCTTCGCGGTTGTCGTAGATCGGCCCACCGCACTTGGTACAGCCGGAGGGCAAGACCTTCTCGCTGGCCGGAAAGGTGCTATGCTCGGGGCGTGTGGCAGGGCGAGGCGGCAGGACACGGGTATGCTCGATCTTCGCATCCGAGGCTTCCGCGCCGTCATCGTCCACGTCATCCGTCACCACCCCCACCACGCCGACCAACCCGATCCGACGCCCGTAGGCAAAGGCAGACCCTGCCGCCTGAGCGGTCGGCCCCGTCTTGCCTGCCGCCACCGGCACCCGCACCCGACGCGAGAGCCATTCCCCCGAGGTATGCAGGAGGGTCGTGGTCACGACAAAGCCCGTGTCGTCCTCGCTCTCAGTCCCCTGCACCACGGCTAGCCCGTTGGCGTGAAGGATCGGCAGGACCGCCGCTTGCACATCCGGCAGGGAGGCGAACGTGTAGGAGAAACTGGCTCCCGTGTTGCTCGTCACCTTGGCCGTGTTGTCCCTGCCGACCTTCGGGAACTCCCCCTGCGCCTTCACCAACGCCACGGCCAGCTTCGCAATACTCTCCGACTGCTCCATTGTCACGCTCCGTTAGGGACACTCCCAAGATAGCACCTTTCCCGCTTTTGTCTAGGGGCGAGGCTGGGAAAATCTCACGTTAAACAGCTCCTCCGGTTCGCTGGCCACAAACGGGATCACCTGGACCTCCACCCGCGCCCGTCTCGGTTGGTCATCGCTGATCTCGCACATCAGCCGCCGCACCTTGGCGTCATCCCCGAACGCCCCGTGTTTGAGGGCATCCAGCAGGATCTTGTTGCGGTTGTCCAAGTCCCCGATCCGGGCAGGGCGGTACCAGAAAAAGCGGAGGTCCACGCTGCCGGAAATCGGCTGGACCCTAGCAATGCTCATCCGGGTCTTGACGTTCTGCACAAAGTCTTTTGCTGCCTTGGTTCGGTAGATCCGCCCCCCAGCAATGCGGTAGTAGTCGTTCGCCGAGGGTGGCTCGGGCAGGGTCAGGCGGGTTAGTTCAGCCACGCTTCCTCCGTTCGTACTCAAGGTGACATTCCCGGCAGCAGTCTACGAGCTGGTCATCCTCCACTATCAGCCGCTGCCAGCCCTTCAAGGGCAGGTAGCTCAGGTGGTGTGGATCGCCCACGACCGGATTACCCCCGCATCGGATTTGCGCCTCGCAGATCCCCCTGGAGCGCTTGCGGATGCCCCGGACCTTGGCACGCCACTCAGGCCGCATATAGGCGTTAGTCTGCTTGGGCTTGGCCTTCCTGGGGATGGGTTTCATACTCCGCTGCAAGGGCTTGGACCGCTTCACGGCTCCCCCAAGGCGGCGAGGCGGGCGCGGAAACGCTCAATCGGCGGGCACGGAGCCCCGAGGTCGTGCAGATCGTAAGCCGTGTGCCCCATCGACTCACACGACAGGTTAGCCACCGCCTCCTCGACCATCAGCCGGAGGGCGGCGTTCTGGGCTCGGAGGGCGAGCCAGTCGGCGGCGAGAGCGTCAACGTCCGCGTCGTTCGCGTCCCGTCCGGTGCCCTGCCAAAGCGCCTCGCGGATCTCCCGCACCCGCTCCTCAGTCAGCATCCTTCCCCTCCGTGTCGGCGGCGGGGGGCGTGAGCGCGGCGCGGAGAGTTTCCGCGAGGAAGTTGAGTCCCCCCTTTTGCGCTCGTGTGGCGGTCCGTTCCACCACCCCCCGCAACCGCTGGACCTCGGCGGTGAGGGCGGCGAGCTTCCGGGACGCGACATCGAGAACGTGCCGCCCATCGTTCGGGCTTCCGCCACGCTCGTAGATGACGCCGATCAATTCCAGCGAGGCCGCTTCCAGTTGCTCCTGCGTCAGCCCCTCCCCCGTCCCCCGGCTCACGGGGACACCGGGCGGTAGGGGGAGAACGCCTTGCAGTTCTTGGCCGTGGCGATGGCGGAGCGGAAGCTGTGTTCGTTGCCGCCTTCAAGGTTCACCAGCTTCCACTTGCCCTTAGCGCAGTCGATGCGCGTGTCGCTACCCGGCGTGAGCGACGAGTAGCCGCGCTCTCCGCCGTAGAACTCCCAATGCTCGCAGTCCAAGCAGGTGCGCTCAGTCATCCCTCCCCCTCCTCTGTCAGTTCGGCCCGAAGGGCGGCCAAGGTGGTGCCGCACATTTCTGCCCACTGGTCCGTGACCTTGAAGTGGTGCTTCGGCTGGTTCACGGGCCAGCCCAGATACTTGGCGAGGTCGCATCGGATCACGTCCTCGGTGTCAATCCAGAACATCACCACGCCGCCGTCACCGTCAGACTTCCGCACGATCTTCATTCCGCCGTCCCTCCGGTCGGGGGGGTGGGTGAGAACACTTCCGCCGATGGCGAGATGAAGCAGTTGAAGCAGTCGCCGTCGCTGTCGTATGCCGCTGTTGGATGCGGCCTCGCACAACTCGGCCTTCTTCGCTTCCAGCAACCCCCGGAGCGCCGCCGCCTTCGCCTCGGGGCTGGCGTGGGCCAGCAGGATCGGGAGGAGGCTTTCCGCGTAGTCGGCCACCAACTCGGCGTAGGTCATCCCCTCGCGAGAGTCGTCCTCCCACGCGAAGCCGTATGGCTCCCGCAGCGACGACAGCGCGGCCACCAGGGACTCGCGGCTAGTCATTGGGGGCCTCGGGGGTGATCGTGATGACGCAACGCACCGCTGTGAACCCGTCCTTGCGCCACGACTGCCACCGCTTCTGCCATCCTTCCTCTGATCCGGTGAGTTGGTGAATCGCGCCGCGCCGCGTGTGGGCCGCGCATTGCCAGACCGGATGCCCGTCAGGGCGCACAATCGCCCAGCATCGGCTCGTCACTTACCACCTCCCATCAGCGCGGCCACGAACTCCCGGTCGATCGGCGGGATGGCCTCGCTGTTGACTGCGGCGCTCCCGATGTACTGGCCCTTGCAGGTGATCCGAACCGCCGCCGCCGTACTCCGCTCATACGTCCACCCTGACGGCGCGACCTCCGGCTCCTTGGCCTTGGCTTCCTCGGCCAGCGCGGCACGGGCGGCGCGAACCAGCCTTCCGTACTCCTCACCGTCCACTGAGTCGCTTGCCTCGTACCGCCCCAGCGCCGCGAACGGGGCCTCACGGGCGAGGGTGGCGCGGGCTTGGTCGCGGTCACGGGCTGCAATTACCAGCAACCCCTGTTGCGTCTCGTGCTGCTTCGCGGCGATGTCAGCTTCCTCCGCCAGCCGCCCCACCTCCGCCTCGTAGTGCTGGAGCGTGGCGAGGATGCGTTCACCGAACGTGGATCGGAAGTTGTTCTCGTGTTCGTACTCCTCCGCGCTCACCAGCGCCGGGGCCGTGTTGCTGGCTGACGTAGCGCCTCCGGGGGCGATGGCATACGAGAGCGCGTCGTCCTTGTGGGAGGCCACCGGGGGGATAGTCGCCTCGGCCTTCTTGCGGCAATGCTGGCACGGCTCAGAGTCCCGAAACGAGTCCATAGCGTCCCGGCACAATCGCTCCGTTTCCTCGCGCACCATCCGCGCCCGTTCCTCGGGGGTCCGGGGCAAACCTTGTGTCGTCGGGGTGTTGAGTTGGTTGGCGTGTCCCGCCTGACCCGAACTCACTTCCCACCTCCGCGCCGAATCACTCGGCAGGCCGCCGTGACCATCACCCCGAGCGCCGGGAGGACGTGCTTGCGCTTCTGCTGGCCGGGATACAGCGCCTTGGCCGACGCCACGAGGATGCGGAGAGTGTCGTCCGCCTCCTCCCAAGCGTATGCGTGCATCGCGGCCTCGTACGCCTTCGCCAGCCTCGCCTCATACCGCTCCATCACCTTCCGCTCTGCCGCTGTCACCTCGGACTTGGTTGCCATAACCCCTCCAAAGAGTGTCCTCCCAAGCTACACCTTTCCCGCTTTCCCGCAAGGGGGAGAGTGGGATTACCTATCCCACCGACTCACCACCCACAGACTCACACAACAGGCCAGCGCGAACCAGATCACCAGATAGAGCATCGTCCCTCCTGCCAGTTGACGACCATCGGGTGGAACCCCTGGATCCGGAGGTGCATCCGCCGCCAGTTGGTGGACTTGTCGTGGCCGTGGTGGTAGGTGGCGACCAGAGAGAACAACGTGTGGGTCGGGAGGTCGTACCGCTCCATCTCGGGAACCCGCACCAGACCATCCCACGATGGCGGGACCGGAACGACAAGGAACTTCATCGTCCGATTCCCCGGAGTGCTTGCTTGAGCGCCAGCCATTCGGCGGACGGCTGTTGCTGTTCCGGAGCGACCGACGCGCCAGCAAGGGCGGTCGTCTCCGGTACTTTGGAAGTGTATTCTTCCATAGACAACCTGTGGTTGTCGGCTTTAGGGGCCTTTAGTTGTCGCCCGACAACCTGTAGTTGTCGCTTGTCAACCTGTAGTTGTCGGGTTTCCGGGTAAATCAGGACGTAGCTGGTGACGAGCAACCCACTCGGCAAGGTGTAGTCGTGGTCCACCCGGACGATCTTCGCCGCGACCAATTCCCGGATCACTTTCTGGATGGCTTGCTTGGTAATGCGGAGGCTGGTGGCCAGCGTTCCCTGCTTCGGCCAGCTCCGTCGTTCGCCGTTGCTGTGCAGGATCAGAAGGCCGAGGACCTGGATCGCTCGGGGGGAGAGATCGGGGTTCATCAGGATGCTGCTCGGGATCTGGGCGAATGGGAGCATAGGCGTCGAAAAACGGGAAGCCCCATCCCTCTGGCGAACCCAACGGCGGCGGGCGGCGTTGGCAGAAGGTGGGGCCTCGACAGCTTTTGACTACTCGACAGAGGTTCGCGCCCCGTCGTTGGATTGACAGAGCGTAACCTATGGGTGGATCCTACCCCGCACAAGGGGTCTAGTTCCTATGGCTGGGGCGGGAATCGAACCCGCGATCTCCGGAGTATGGGTCCGGCGTGGTGCCACTCCACTACCCAGCGATGGTGGGGATGTCCTCTCGCGGTGTGCAGGACACCACGCCGCGCCCTCACGGGTGGCGGCATCCCCTACTTCACCAAGACTACCGCCAGCGCCGTCGCCAACGCAACCACCACCCGACTCGGCCCCTTGCTCACCACCTGCACCGGCGCGACTTCCGCCAGCCGCTTCCACTCGTCCCGCTCCCGCGTCAGCTCCACGATCCGCCCCGCATCCCGCGCCTGCCGTTGCAACGCCACCGCCCGGACCTCCGCCATCGTCCGGTCCCGGCTCCGGAGCGTATCCAGCAACGCCAATTCCCGCCCCTCAGCGCCCGCCAGAGCCGCTTGGACCACCGCAAGGCTATCAGCGGTCGTCTTGGCGGAGTCGAGCGCTCTCCGGGCCTCCTGCTGGGCCGCGTTGCGCTGCCGCAACAACCCCGGCACCGGACTCGGGAGCCGCGTCAGGGAGTCCAGCCGGAGCGAATCGGCCAGCCGCAGGGCTTCACTCGCCGCCCACGCGCTGTCCGCCTGTCGGGTCTGCTCCCCGGCCAAGGCCACCAGCCGCTCATACTCCCGCACCTGGTTGGCGTGCCGCGTCACCAACAACGCCCAGCACGCCACCGCCCCCACCACCACCGCCATCACATAGGGCATCAGGGCTTTCATTGGACCACCACCACACCCGCCCCCGGCACCGTCACCACCCCACTCACGGGCGTTGTCACCATCGTCCCACTCTCCGCCGTAAAGGTCGCCTGATAGCTCCCGGCGGGCAGGCCCGTCAGCGTGAACGATCCCGGCCCCCGCGTCCGCACCACCACCACCACCCGCCCATTGGGGTTCAGGAAGGCAGCGGTCACGAAGTCCGGACTGCTGCTCCCCACCCGCACCGCCCCCCGCTTGACCGCCCGGAAGATCGGAGCCAACAGCTTGGTCCGGCTGCCGGTCGTCACCTGCCCGCTGACAATCGGGAAATACTGCGCCCCGTCGTCCGTGGTCGGGAAGGCCAGCGTGTACTGCTGCCACGCCGATGCCCGCCCCGTGGTCACGTCGGCCAGCAAGGCGTCCACGCCGCTCCCGATATGCTCCAGCATCGCCGTCCGGAGGCCCAGCGCCTGTGCCCGCGTGGCGATCCCCGCCAACGCCGCATCACTCACCCCGGCGTAGCGGTGGTAGCTGACCTCTTTCAGGTAGGGCAGGGCACCCGGCACCGCCACGATGGCGTCGAGGTACGGGACCGCTTGCGCCATACTCATCGTGCTGGGCGCGATGAAGTCGGGGCGGAATCCCGCCGCCGCGAGCCGTGGCCCTGCCGCTGCCAGCGCCCGACCGATGGCCGTGCCCGTCCAGATCGTGTTGTTGTCCGGCTCCAGGATCATCTCGACCGCATCGGGTACAAACCCGTAGCGAGCCTGCAAATGCTGGAAGGTCGCGAGGATCAACTCGGCGTACTCGTTCGGGTCCGCCTGCGCGGTGGACGCGCCGAACGAGACGTAGTTGAGACTCAGGTACAGCGCCTCCCCACGGGCCGCGAGTCGGTCCCGCAAGGGGATCACCACGTTGACCATCTGACTGTCGAGCTTTGAGAAGTGGAAGCCAGCCGGATTGATGACGGTCGGGTCGGCGTTGTCATTCGTCCAGGCGTAGCGCACCGCCTTGTACTGCGTGTTCGTGATCGTCCCGGCGCGATAGAGCGCGTAGGCGTCGGTCGTGTTCTCGGCCCCGCTGATGACTTCGACGCGCAACCGATTGACGCCAGCCGCCACCGCCGAGTCCATCACCGCGCCCTGCCACGCGAGGAACCCCGGCGACTCGTGCCCCGCCTGCGCCGTCGCCTCCCAGCCACTCATCGTCTGGTAGCGGGTCTGCGGCGCAATGGCCACCACCGGCCCCACGGGCACCGCTGGCTCCGCCGTCACCGTCACCTGAATGCTTCTCGGGGTGTCCGGCCCCAACGTGAGGCAGACCCGATCCCCGTCCCGCCGCCACTGGACCCCCGCTGTCACACCCACCGTGTACGCTTTCGTCGCCACCATCGGGTAGCAGACTTCCTGATAGCCCGTCCGGGTGTCCGTGGTCGGCCCCGCCACCCACACCCCACCCCGCGCCATCGCAATCGCCCGATCCGGCCTCACCAACCCCCAGCCCGTGTAGTCGTTCGGCTGGGCCCCCAAGGGCTGGGCACTCCGGGTCAGCAGGATCGCCGCGCTGTCCGCCGTCAGCTCCGGATGGGCACTCAGCAGGAGCGCACAACTCCCCGCCGCGTGCGGGGCCGCCATACTGGTCCCGCTCTTGGTCCCATACCCGCCCCCCGGCATCGTGCTTTCCACGCCCTCTCCCGGCGCGGCAAGGTCCGTCTGCGGCTGGGGGCCGTAGTTGGAGAACCCCGACCGGCTCAGGCTTCCGTTCACGCTGGCGGTCTGGAGTTCCTGCGCCGTGCCCTGCGGAGGGGTGGTGTTGCTGTTGCCGTTGGCCCGGAAGACCAAGGTGCCTGCCTGTCGAGCGGCGATCACCGCCTGATTCACCGAATAGCTTTCGCCGCCGCTGATGCTGATGTTCACGCACCGCGAGCCGTTCGCCACCGCCCAATTGATCCCGGCAATCTGGGCACTCGTGTAACTCCCGCAGGGGATCGGTTCAAACACCTTGACGCCAAAGAGGCGTGACCCTTTGGCCACGCCCTTGCCTGTCCGATCCGCCATCGTCCCGCCGACGTGCGTGCCGTGGCCGTTGCAGCCGGGGATGTTGTCCTCCCAGCCGGTCGGCGTGCGGGTCACGGCGTTGTACCCCCCGGCCACCACATAGCCGGGATGGGTTGGGTCTATCCCCGAGTCCAGCGAGGTGACAATCACCCCCTCTCCGGTCGCCCCCATCGCCCACGCGGCTGGTGCGCCAACCGCTTCGACTCCCCAGGTGTTCACCCCCGAGGGCTGCCCCACGTCCTCGGCACTATCCGGCACGATCCGCACCATCGCATCGTACTCCGCCCACACCAGCCACCGCTTCCACGGGCCGGTCACGGCAAAGCGAATGGTGTCACTCGGCAGATAGAGCGAGTCCCGCAACTGACTCATCCGCCCCACCAACACCAGCGTCTCCGGGTAGTTCGCCGTCTGGGCGCTGTTGATGACCCCGGACCCGTACTGGATCCCGGCCATCGCCCGGAGGACCGGAGCCGAGGAGTCCTTCACCCCAACGAGGTAGCGGGCCACCCCCTGCCCACTCAGGTCCGAGGGGAGGAACAGCAGGGCGACCCACCACCACCGCCTCATGGACGGGCCGGGAACGTCAGGATGATCTGGAACGTCGGCACCTGCGCGTCCGGGAACGGGAAGACCCCTTCCGCCCGCGCAAAGACCGGCGCACTGTTCGGGACGTTCGGCGCAACACCCACCATCGTCCCCTTGACCACCACCCGCTGCCCCGGCACCCCGTTGAGGATCGCCGTGAGCGTCTGGCCAATGGTCATCGGCTGGTTCGCCCACACCACGGCCCCCGAGACGCTATCCGCGACCGAGACGATGCAGCCCGAGTTCGCCCCAGCGGCAGGGCAGGTGACGCTCACCCGCGCCGTGTCCGAGACCGCCATCGGGAAGCCACGCGGCGGGGAGGCGGAGGCACACGCCACCGAGCCGACGAGCAGGAGACCCACGAGCGCGGCCTTCACTTGACCCGTCCCATGCGGAAGGCAATCCCACCCGGCAACGCCGACGCCGCGCCACCCACGACCAACGACAGCAACCCGGCAAGCTCGGCAGAGATCGTCCCGCCCACGGCCCGGATGACCGCGATCACGGCGACAGCCGCCAAGGCCAAGGCCCCGCGCTTGGTCCAATCGCCCAGCTTCTCAAAGCCGGGGATCTTCGCCGCAACGTACAGGATGATGGTGGAGAGTCCGGTGGCAATCGGATACTGGTACTGCACCAGCAAGTCCGTCAAATCTTTGAGCATGGAAACCCTCGTGGTTGGGAGTGGAACTACTCCCCACAAGATCGCTCCAAGGACGGAGCGTGGCTAGTCCTCGTGCCACTCCGCCAGCAGACTCTTGACGGGGAGGACGAGATCCTCCCCCATCTGCTGTCCGCTCAGGATGTTGGCCAGATACAGCTTCCCCACCTCGCACCGCCCCTCCGCCTCCGGCCCCACCGCCACCACCCGCACCCGACGAATCGGCGTCTCGGTGGCGGGCCGCGTAATCAGCCCGTGGCTTTCCGGCGAGGCTTCGAGCGTGACGTGGATTTTATCCCGAAGTGGGCGCATAGACGATTCCAGTAGGGGGGACGATAGGCGCGGCCATCATACTTGGGGTTCCGATGGTTCCCGACCGCGAGCGGCTTCACGTTCGCCAGCAACGACAGGTAGTACATCCCTTCCGCCCGTTGCAGGAGCTTCTTGTCCAACACCAGCTCCCGCTGCCTCGGCGTCCGCCCCAAGGCGAACCGCTTGGCCCGGATCTGCTCCACCAACCGGATGAGCTGGACGTAGTAGCGTTCCTTCCGCACCTGCGCTCGCCACGCCCGGACATAGGTGGGGTCCAAGAGCCAGGTGAGGGAGGCCCGGAAGTAGCCCAGATGCGCGGCCACCTGCCCGATGGAGGCACACGGGCCGAGTGCGCGGCGGGTCTGATAGACCAACTCTTTCGTGAGTGGGGGTCGCATCGTTAGAATATGGGGGACACTCACCCGAGGACGCAAGGATGTGGAAGCCCCGCGCTGGTTGGCTGCTCGTCGCCCCGGTCCAGACCGAAGACACCCTGCCGGGAGGACTGATCGTGATTCCCGAGCAGACCAAGGCCCGGATGACCCAATGGCAGTACGAAGTGGTCGCCTCAGGCGGGCCAGCGGAACCGGATCCTGACGAAGACGAATCCCCCTCCACGTTAGCAGAAGGGGATTGGATCCTCGCCCCACAGCGCCAAGCCTTTGATGTTATCGAGGAGGATGTGATCCTCCTCTCCGAACGTCAGGTCTGGGCGGTCATCGGGGAGTGAACTGCACCGAGGCCGGGGACGAGTTGTTCAATGACTCGATCCCGTCGTAGTTCGGCATCGGCAATCCCGCCTGATGGGCGGCTCCCAGATACTCGGTGATGGCCTCCCCCAACGCCTTGTCCGTCTTGCCAAGCGCCACCAGCTTGGCGATGTAGGGACCGACGCGCTCCGGGGTGGCCGCTGCCGTCCGCACCGCGCCCGAGATCAGCCGGATGGCCGTGGGCGAGGTCAACAACTTCCCTGCGCCGTAGCTGCCGATGGCCGCACCCGCCAAGAAGCCGTTGTTGCGGTTCCCTTCCCCGCTGAGATACGACCCCGCCCCGCCGAACATCACGGGCACCAAGAGGGTCCGCGCCGTCTGGGAGGCGTTGGTGAGCTTGGAGACGTTCTTCATGGACATCGCCACTTCGGCCAAGTCCTGAATCGCATCCAACGATCCCTGATACCGCGTCCCGCCAAAGATCGCCTTCCGTCCCTTGTCGCCCAGCTTGTTCCAGTTCGTGAGGAAGGTGGACGGGTTCCACAGGTCTCCGGCAACATTCTGCTGACCAGCGGGGGCGCGGCCCATGTCCTCAAAGATGTTGGCCGCGATCACGTCCCACTCCTTCGGTCCCGCCATCTTGGTGATCTGGTTCCGCATCGCAATCGCCTTGCGCGGATCCTTCGCCAAGGTCTGCGCCCACGCGGAAGGGTTATCCACGTTCGTCCCTTCCACGATCTTCCGGAACGTCTCCAGCGACACCTTATTGGTCGGGTCGCGGTTCACCCGCACAAAGGCGTCGTGCGCCTCAATCGCCTGTCGCGCTCCCGGTGAGGGCAGGCCCGACTGAATGGCCTGATCGTCCAGCATCTGCCCCGCGTTGAGGATGTCCTGCTTCAACCCGTTGTAGAGATTCTGGAGGTGTTGCTTGCCACCAGGGACGCGCTCTCCGAATCCACCGAACTGCGCGGCTTCGCCAATCGTGGTCCGAAGGTTCCGGAGCGCGGCAAAGGGCACCATCCCATTGTTCGCGGCGGCATCCTCCAACAACGCCCGTGCCTGCGCCAGCGCCGGGGCGGCTTCGGGGCCAAGCGACCTGGGAGCCTGCGCGACGAACGCCTCCAACTGCTGGACGACTGACCGCACGTTGGGGAGCGGCACCAGATGGTCGCCGGGGATCACCGTGCCGATGGCCTGATCCATCGCTTCCCGCGTGGTGTTGAACTTCTGGACGACTCGGCCAGCGGCCTCCTTCAAAGCGTCTCCGAAGGTGCCCCGACCCGTGATCTGGCCCCCACCGATCTGCTGGACGATCTTGCTTTCCGCTGCCGTCGCCCCAGCCAAGGCCCGCTCTCCAGCCTCACGCATCATTCCGGTGGTCAGAGGGTTGGCCGCAAGGCTCGCCTCAATCGTCTGGAAGAAGGCGTTGTTGGTCCGCATCGCAGCGGTGAGCGGCACATTCAACCGCTCACCCGCCCGTGCCGCCGCCGAGACCACCGGCCTCAACCGCGACGAGATTACACGGCCCACCGGGGCCACCAACCGCCCTGCCCCTTCGCCTACGGCAGACGCGCCAAAGGCCGTCGCGGCATCGCCAAGCTGCTGCCCACCCGTGCGGGGATCTTCCGTGCCCGTCATGGCTCGCATCCCGCGTTCGGCCACTTCCCGACCAAGCATTCCACCTGCTCCCGCCCCGCCAATCGCGCCCGGAGGACCAGCCGGGGCACCGAGCAACCCGCCGCCAATCGCCCCGACCATCTCTCCAATCATCGGCACGCCTTCGACCAGATCCCGAGCGGTCTTGCCCTTCTCGTCAAACAAGGTGGGCCGTCCGGTCTTGGGATCGGTATAGACCCAATTCCCATCCTCAGTCGGCTTCGCGTCCGGGTACGCCTTCCGGATGATCGTCAGCTTCTGGGCGGGACGGCGCACCGAGGCGACCGCCGCCCGGAGGTTCATCGGCGCACCCGACACCTGATCCAGCTCGGTGAGGTACAGCGCCTCCTCCCCCTTGGACATCGGGCGCGGCGTGACCGTGGGGATGGTATCGGTCGTATTGGATGAAGGCATCATTCCAGCACCTGCCCTTGGGCGTCAAGGTACTTGCCAACTGCCTTGTTCCACGTCCCCGTGATGACCTTGCCGCTGCTCAACCGGAACTGCTTCGTCGGCGGCATATCATCGTCAATGTCAACAATGAAGTCGGCCTTGGTCTCGGGGCGAAGCGTTGAGGAACGCCGAATCCGATCATTGGCCGCACGAATATCCAGCGTGTTGCCCTGCTGCTGGCGCATCAGCATCTGCCGCAAACCCTTGGCGCTCATCTTCGTAATGTCGCCGCCGCGTGCCGCCTGCATCCACTCGCGGTCAAGGTCCGTCACCGGGGCCAACTTCCGCATCAACGGCAACGTGCGGTCGGCCACCTGGGACATATAGATCCGCGTGTTGTCCGGCGTGTCGCTGTCAATCAACCCCAGCTCGACCAGCAACGCGCCAGCCGCCACACTCCGTCCACCAAGCGGGCCAGCCAGCACGCCATCATCCAACGTGCGGAGCATCCGGTCAATGGCGGCGTTGTCTTCCTTCAACTCAAACGCCCGCTTGCTCAGTTCACCAAACGTCTTGACCGCTTCGGTCGCCCCCGCCGCCGCCGCCGTGTCATTGAGGATGGTCGTGGTGGACCGATTCGCCCCCGTGGCCACCTTGCGGTTGATGTACGAATCCACGGCCTGCGCCTCTTGCTCAGACAGGGGGGCCATGAACGTGGCCGGGTCACGGGGGTCGCGCTTCAACGCCACGCTCACCGCCTCCCGGAGATCCGCTGGCATATCCGACATCTGCGGCAACGGGACACCGGCCTCCACGACCGTCTCCGTCTTTCCCGTTAGCGGATTGACCCGGATACCCCGATCATCCTTGCCGAACTTCTGCACCTCGGGGAAGAACGACTGCTGGAGCCACTTCGCGGCTTCCGCTGGGGGCTGGCTCTTGAGCGAGGCGATCTGTCCGGGGTTCAATTGCGTCCCCATGCTGGCAATCAGCGTGTCCCGCGCCACGACGGCCTGTTCCTCGTTGCGCTTCTGCAAGGCCAGCGCGGCCTGCCGAGCCGCCGCCGCCGTGGACATATCGCTCCGCCGCTTGTCCGTCATCGCGTTGGTGTAACTCGCC
>Ga0181343_1000644_pt1 | contig 14717 bp, 19 predicted proteins | sample Su13VDMLBSD_FD_130110 | JGI IMG/M metagenome (GOLD analysis project Ga0181343, IMG submission 130110) | Freshwater viral communities from Lake Michigan, USA - Su13.VD.MLB.S.D | ecosystem: Environmental > Aquatic > Freshwater > Lake | place: USA: Michigan | collected 2013-07-15 | reverse complement strand
TAAATTTGATTGCTTGCCTAGTGTATCACCTAGCTTTTGTATACTAGCGACAAGCCCCGCCCCTAGTCCCCTTTGCTCGCTTGCGATTGCTTGATCAACACTTAAAGCCCCACCACTCATAGCAATAGCTTTTTGAATAGAGAAGGCTTCCCCTGATTTATACCCTCTTCCCGCAAATCCTTGTATACCACTACCACCTAAACCTTTTAGATCAGCAAGGCTAGAACTATAACCAGCTACTTGGTCACCCGCTCCCATTAAAGTTGAGAATTGACTAGCTAAGAGGTTACCTATACCAAAAGGGATAGCTGATAATTGACCAGCAAATCCATTGCTTAGTCCACCTACTTGTCCCGCTCTTGCCATAATCTGAGATATTTTTTGCTCAAGTTGTTGTAGGTTTTGCCCCCCATCCTTGTCAGCTTTCTCAGCCTTTACTTGTGCTTGACCTTGTGCCGTTGCTTGCTTAGTAGCCTCAGCACTAGCCGTATTACTTGCAACAAGCTTCTGATTTATCTCAATGAGTTGTTTAAGTACCGCTGAGAGATTATTCATAGCGGTGATAATACCCGTTGATCCAGTAGCTTGTGGTGTGCTAGTAGGTGGTGCAACGGTTGGTTGTGCTAGTGGTGGCTCAGTGAGTTGTGGTTGAGCTACCCCCATAGGCATATTATTGATTGTAGGTTGCGAGGTAATCACTTAAATCTTCTCCTCTTGCTAGAGCTTGCTCCATCATGTCTATCTCGCTAATCCCCGTCATAGCGATACCGTCTTGGATTTGGATTTTAGCATAAAGATAGGGGAAGGCTTGCTCAAATGTTTCTTGTGTGCAATGGAGCATAGCAAGCTCTAAATTTTCCCATGAATAATAGTTTTCAATAGAGAGGTGGTATTTAATTCGATCTGGTAATAAACTTTGTAGTAATGGAAATTCGCCTTTGTCCCTTAGCTTCTTGACCCTCTTTGGTGCTTGCTCCAAAAAAAAGAGATTCATGCTCGACCAATGTATTCAAAATCTGAATGAGCAATTGATTATCTTGACCTATCCATTCAGTTAGCCACTCTGGTGGATCTTTGAGTTGAACTAGAGAACGAGCAAGTCCTTGTAGACGGTATTTTTCCTCAGTAGGTAGGTTGTCAAAGACTACCCCCATGCACAAGGATTGAAGTACTCTATTCATAGCTAGACGGCTTTCAGTATCCATTACACAAGAGAGAAGATCAGCTCTAAATTGCTTGCCCGTAGGTGCTACATATTCAATAGAAAAGCTCTCTTCTCTACTCACTAAATCTTCTTCTTTTTTCTCTACTAAAGACTCAGCATCAGCCTTGATCTTTCTCAGATCAATTGTTTCTTTCTTTGTCATGTTTTGATCCTTTCAAAATATATAAAAAGATATATCAAAACATTTAGTTTTTATCCTAAAAATTAAACTCAATACTAAATTTGAACATTCAGATCATTAATTGTTCAAAAACAAGCTTTTTTGAACAATAGCTAGATTAACCGAGTTGTTCGGTATCTTTGATTTCAATCAGCTTCAAGGCTTGGAAGTTAATGTTTGTTGCCATGAGAGTTTGACGATTGACGGTAAAACTTTGGCTTTCTGGCTTACAACCTTTGATCAAATATCTTGACTTTTGCCCAGCACCAAAATCAGCTGAATCAGCTAATTCTAAATCAATGCCTTGAGTAAAGAAATTGACTACATCAACGGTTCTTTGTTGATTTGTAGCGGTAGCGAGGTGGCTAGGGACTAAACCTTGTGATGCTGATCCACCATCTGGAACTACTCTCATAAAGCCTACTTGACAAGATACTGTTCTACCTACTGGTTCAATATCATAGCTATCAATAGATCCTAAAACATCCACTCTTTGAAGAGTATATGTTTCGGTAACGGTGATGTTTGTGCAATAGCCGATTGCCTTACCATCTTTTTTTACAATTGCGGATGCACCGCTGATTACTCTAGGTTGTACCATGACTAAATTCTCCCAACATTAGCGGTGATTGTGATGAAATTGAGAGGCTCAACACCTGCTACTGAGTACACTACACTAAGAACATCACCTGATTGACGGACTACAACATCTTTGAAATCAAGGATTAAACCGCTATCTCTTTGAAAGCTAAGACGGTTGATTGTGAGTCTTTGAACATTGTCTTTTTGTGCAACGGTTGATTTACTACCGATTTCAGTATCAAGGAAGAGTCTTAAATCTCTAATGCTAAGGTTAATGCTTTCATTCGCTGAAACCTCAGTATAGAATGGATTGTTGTCCTTCAACCATGTTGTGATTGATCGTTCTACCTTGAGGCCACGATCTTGACCGTTCAAAACTACAATACCTTTTTGGATTGCAAGGCTAGCTTCTGACTCTGGATTGAAGGCTTGGACGGTATCAAAAATCTTAGGTTGTTTTCTTGTGAGAGGAGTAGCAACACCTAGTGAAGCTTGAAGGCAAGCCATAAAGAAAGCTAAAGCTTTAGGTGCTAAAGTCTTTTTCTCACCACCTACAATAACGATAGGGGATTGACCTACTACGGCACAATTACGATCATTCAAAACTTTTACATATTGAGCATTGATCTGGCTAAGTGTTAAATTTGCACTTGTACCTACCCATGCGTTTCGTTCAAGTCCCGCTTCTACTGAAGCCTTTACACAATGTTCTTTAACAAGTGTATGGATAGCAATGTCATCAGTGTATGCAACAACGATATTAATTTGCTTGTACACTAAAGCATCAAGAGCCGATTGCCAATCGCTAGAGGTAAGTGAGCCTACGGATCCACCAATCAAGCTAAAGCCTACGGTTGAGCCTACTGGTCTATCACCGCTTACGATTTCACCTTCTACTACAAGGCTTCCATCTAGGAAATCTTTGAGGAAAGAGCAATCACAAGTGAGAGATAGAGGACTTGATGTAATGCTAAGATTTGCAACATTATCAAGTTGTTCACCGCTTACAATGGATTCGGGCAAAACTACATCAATATCAGAATTGATCTGATTGATTGTTGTGAGTGTGCTGCTTAAATTAGAGATATCGGAAAGCTTCACGGAATACAATGCACCGCTGATTTCAATACTACCAGCATAATCACTTGCACCATCCAAAACAATGCTTGTGATTTGTGAGTATTCTTGACTTGTTGTGATTGTTGTACCTACTGCACCTGAAGGCAAGGTGGTAGTAGTAGTGATTGTACTACCTGATTCGGATAAGCCGTGAATAGTAATTGCAACGGCTGAAGGTGTGCTACTTGTTCTTTGGGTAAAGGTAAGTGTACCACTCACAATCAATCCACCGAAATCAATAGAAGTACCGGGAATGATGATTGATGAGGCAATGTTCTTGATAAAATTGACGGCAAGTTTATCAGTAGCTTGATTGATCAGTAATTTTGCATCGCTGAGTAAAGTACCAGTGTATTGTAAACTTGCAATCTTGCCTTTACCAATACCTAGATTTTTCTCTACGAGATTACCGCTTTCATATACATAAAGATCGTACAAGTCAGCATCATCACCGTTTTCATCCAAAGCAACAAAAACACGATTACCACATGGACCGTAATGTTTGGCTTTGATCTTGAGACCGTTGATTGTCTTACTTGCTTGTGTTGTATTGCGAGCATTCACGATTGTGATACTTGTGGGATTGCCACCTAAATCGGCTCTAGGTGAGAAACCGATCTGACCGAGTACATCTAAACCGTATTCCCCCCCAGTAGCTTCTAAGAAGGCTTCTAGGTTGTCATAGGTGTTGACGCTATCTTTTTGGAAGAGGGGGAAATCACCGACAAGAGCTACTGCACCGCTTGCAATGCTTGGATTTGTAGTAGGTGCTTGCTTGATTTCACCGTATACGCCGGGACGATATTTTCTTCCACCTTGAAAGATGATAGATGAAGGCATGAGAGTCTCCTTGATTAAATTTTCTTGTAGGTTGTGATATCCCCACCATTAAGATCAAGTTGCACAAAGATAGGCAATTCAATCATTGATGTTGTGGATATTGTTGGCAAGTACATGTGATGAATTGCGGTAAATTTGAGCCTTCGCTTGAAATTTGCAAGTGAGTTAGACTCAGCACTCAAGGTTGTCTCTTGATCCATATCAGTACTTGATACAAACCTAAGATTATCATATCCAACCTTGATTAAGGCTGATTTGTATTGCATGAAACTAGCATGTGTAATTGCATGTAGGATACGGACTAAATCTTGATCTTGTGCATAGATATTGATATCCACCGATTGTAAGGTTAAAAGATGATGATGAGTTTCATCGCTCATATCACCCAAACCTTGAGTTTCAAAAGCTTGTTCCGTCAATTTGATACTGATCATAGGCAAGCTCTGAACTTTACCCTCATTCGCTAGATCGATTGAGATAGGACGCTTGGCTTGGGTATCCATAAAGAGCTGATAGAATTTAGATTGTAAGCTTGTCGCAATCGTAGGGAATAGCTGATTAAACCTTGTTTGATTAGAATACAAGGCTAAACCATTTCTCAGTATGTGACTAAAGTGAAGATCAAACATTGAAGAAATCCAGTGATGCGGTGGCTTGAGTAAGTAGCGGTGTATGTAGCTCAGTAGGTTGCTTGTAAATTACCTTAGTATCCCTAATGCTATGAGGATAACTACCAATCTTATAAATAGGATGCATGTAATAAGAGATAGAGAATAATGTGTTAGGTTGGGGGGCAAGGCTAGGAGATAGACTAAAATCAATCTTACCGTCATTTGTGATAGTGAAATGCTCATCTTGAACGAGTGTAGCACCCACAATTCCCAAACCTTGAGCATTTGCTTTTTGAAGGTAAAGTACACCAATTTCAACCTCCCCCGATGCTAAATTCATTGATCTTTTAATGATGGGGTAACGAGTACTAGCGACTAATCCACTACTTGGCATTGTCACGCTCTCAGTGTATCTCATGACTGAATGCTGAAGAATAAGCTTATCCCCAAAAGCAAGTAAATGCTCTGGATGTGTTGTGATATTAACTTTCTCATCACGATATACACCATACTCACTCACGGAATACACGCCCCCCATGCTTGTGATAATAGCCATGATGATTTGAGGGGAATGTAGGATAATCCCTTGACCCTTACATACGGGGCAAGCATTATTAAAGCCAGTGGTGCTACCTACGGTGCTTGAGATAGTGGATAAATCTAAACCTAAATCACTACCTTGTTGCCTACAAGGACATTCAGCCGTTTGATACCACAAGACTTCTTGCCCTTTTTGATCAACCAATTGCTTAAATTGCTTGTCCATGAAATCAACACGATTTTTCCGTTGATCCATTTGATTAAGAGGTAATTGCATGCTCAAGCCTTTCTAAATAATTGCTATATTCATAGCACGATATTTAGCTTTGAGTTGAGGGATAACTTGAGCAAGCTCAGCTTGGTATTGCTTGATCAAAGCATTGTAAGCCCCCGCATCACCTGATTTAGTTGTACTAATACTTTGAGACAAGCCGTCAACACCTAAACTAAAATTAGATATACCCGCACCAAAAACGAGATTACCACTTACACCGAGAGGAAGAATGCTAGCCATCAAGCTAATTGCCTTAATCAAAGCTGGCTCAACGGTTGTAAGTTTCCATGTGATTTGTGTATCTTGAGTAGGTGCTTGTGATACCCCAATTGTGAAGACCTTTGTCCCCGCTATTTTCATCTTGGGATTTAATGACCCATTGCTTGCACCCGTAAACTCGCACTCAACAATAGGCTTGGTTGATAGTGTAGCACCTGGTATTGTCACATCCACGCTTGTTTCCCCCGCCTTAATTATGGCAATACCTTCTTCAAATCTAAATCCCGCAATGTAATCAACACCCCAATAGCCCGGAACATTTACATAAGGATTGAAAATATCACCAAAGACAAGAGGCATACCACTTCTAAAGAAATATGAGCCTATGCTTTCGCTAGTAGGTACTAAATTGACAATCCCCGCCTCTGGCTCAATCACATTAAACCACGAGATAGGCATGACCATAAACGGATTATTACCTATTTGTAGTTTAACCTCAGTGACATTCACTACTGGACGGTGATTAAGATGCCATGGCCAAAAGCTTTCTCTATCTTTGATATTAGCATCATGTCTTTCCCCTACTACTCGTAGAGGATCAATCACAATCCCTAATTCCATCTCAAGAGATGAGACGGCTTGCTTGATTGCATCAGTGAGTAAAAAATCACTAAACGGACTACCTTGATCCGTTGTCAAATCAATTCCACCTAAATATGTTTGTCTTAGTCTTTGGGGGGTAACAAAATCAAATATGCTCATAGATACTCCACTAAGGTGGGCTATGATCCACCCTTCTTTTTAGATTTCTTAGGCTTGGCAACCTCAAGCTCTTCATCCCCTACTATACTTAAAAATAATTTCTCTTGCTTATCTTCAATTTGTGGTTGCTCTTCTTTTGAGCCTTCCTCTCTCTTATCCTCGTACCATGTGAAGAGAGATGGATTTAATTTGATGTAGGCTTCTTCAGTTGAATGGAATTTAGTTAAAACCCTACCACTTGGCATCTCAACCATAAATTTAATTCCTCTAAATTGTGTGATGAATGCACCACTTCCCATAGTAAATTTTCTATTATAGATCCACATGTGAGATGCCTTATCTAGTTATTTATCTTAGAAATTAGCGTTTAAATAGTTTGCTGCAACACCTGATGCATTGTTTGTACCAGCATTACGGACAACCCAAAACTTGTTAGGTGTCTTAACCATGAGTGAGCCGAACAACATGAGCAAGAAAGGCTTGGTTGTAGAAACTTGTGCTAAATCTTTTCTCATGAAATCCATCAATTTAGCGAAAGCCATTTGACCAGGATCATGATTTGCAAAAATGATATGTGAGCAACCATACATAAAGTGATTGAAATCAGCGAAGCTATTACCTTCAAGTTGGCTTGCGGATACTTCCATGATGAATTTCAATGTATCGGTATTGATAGCTGCGGATGAGCTAGCCTTAGCGGTACGATATAAGCGATAAGAGATTGCTGGATTACCAGTACGAGTAATCTTCATGCTTACTTTATCACCTGATGCAATTTGAACGGCATCAGAAACGATAGGCAAAGTCATACCGAGTTTGTTTACGGCTACTACTGCATATTTGTAATAACCAGCATCACCAGCCTTGAACTTGCTCTTGTTGGTGGTGTCATTTGCTGCGGTTGGTTGTGTACCAAAAGAGGCGGAAATACCATGACCAGCAAGTTCAATTGAATTAGGCTTTTCTGATCTTTCAAGGAAAGGTGCACTAACAATTTCTACTGGACCATATGGAGCCATAACGGTGATAGATTTAACACCGGCAACAATGGAATTACCGCTTACGCTGATGTCATAACGACCTTGTTCATTGAATTGTTTTTGTAATTCAGCATAAACATTAGGAGTTACATAAATAGTATCTGGTTCACCGAAATTTGGGCTTGAATAGACGGCACCGAGAATTTCTTGGAGCAAGAGAATTGTAGGTGCACTACCTTCCAAATCCCATGTGTTTGAGCGATATGGACGGCCTTGACCATCAACAATAGCACCGCTTGTACGTTCAATTTGCTTGATCAAGCCATCAAAACCATCGGGATTAACATCTTCATCACCAAACCAAAGAGCCTTTTCCATCTTCTTGAGAAGAGTTAAAGTACCTCTTTCGGTTTCTTCAGCGAGAGCGGTTGAATTGCCACCGAGAAGAGAAAGCATAGAAGCCATATCAGAAACTTGGCGTCTTTCAGCCATGAACTTGATCTTGACAAATTTTCTTTCATAAACTGATTGATTTGTAGAAAGAGTATCGCTACCGCCTTGACCTTCAGAGATGAATGGAGAAGAATCTAAACCATTTTCAATGACTGAGGTATATTCATGAACAAAGTTATTAGCGGTTGTTTTTGCTAATTTTTGCCATAAGGTGAGGTGCTTGGTTTGGAAGGTTGCGATTGCTAAGTTTGGTTCAATGCTTTGAAGAGCAAGAGGACTTAAAGAGCCATCACCCATTTGAGCGGGAGTTTGATAGCCAACGAAACCGGGGGTAGCTTTACGAATAGCGTCATTTAAACGAACTAAATCGCTTACATTGACCATATCGTTATTTTGTGGTAAACCGAACATATGTATCGCTCCTAGAGATTATATTGTTTGCGGATGTCAGATGGATTTGCACCGATTGTAAGCAAGGATACGGCACGGCTTAAATCATGTTGTCTTGCCTTATCATTGCTCTTTTGTAATTCGTTCATAGCTTTTTGGATCAAAGCGGGGGAGTCAATGAAATCATCTTGACCATTTGCTTGACCATTTAAAGGATGAGCTTCTGGTGCTACATGAGTAACGGACTTTTGAATAGGTGCACTTGCTTTTGTTTGTGACAAGGCATCTACTTTTTGAGTCAATGTTTCAATTGTTTTAGCTAAAGCTTCAATAGTAGTAGCTTGAGCATTTAAGGCTTGATCAGCGGACTTGGCAATTTGTGTTGCTTTGGTCATAGTATCCCCCTGAGATGGAATGCTCTTTTTGAGAGCGATAAAAAAATTATCTACCGCATCTTTTGTCATTTGTTTTTTCATCTTTTAACCCTTTACAAAATGCTTGCGAATTACATCAGCACATTTGCGAGTGATTGGTTTTAATTCATCTTCTGACATTGTAGGAAAATGCTTTTGAATGCGAGAAAGTAAATCACGGCTAGATACAATACTAAGGTCTTGCATTGACTTTTTAGCATAGCTGGCCTTGTGTGCACTTTGTGGCTCTAATCCTAGTTTGTCATTTAAAAACTCAACAAGATTAGTAAGGTAATTGAGTTTAGCTGCTAGATCGGGAAGTGAATTAGCGTCAAAATCTAAAGAGTCTTGTTCATCATATTCATCTTCACCCAAAGAAGAGTCATCATTGTCTTCACCGAGTGATGAGTCTTCACCTACGGAAGAGTCTTCAGCTTTATTCATATCATCATCTTCATTGTCTTCGGACTTAGAGATTTGAGCTTTTTCAGCTTGTTCTTCTTCTACTTTTTTAGCTTCTTGATCGTTTTCTTTAGATCCTTGATCGTCTGCTTTTGGCTCGGTGTTGTCATTCTTTTGAGCTTCTTCTACTTGAGTTTTTTGAGCATCTTCAACGGTTGCATAAGCCTTTTTTTCATCCTCAGTTTGAGTCATGTTGGCTTGTGCTTCGTTCTTTTTTGCTTCATCTTCTTCAAGATTTTTGATAAGACTAGCTTTTGTTGTCTTTCTCATATGATCTTCCATTTCGGCAATCGCTTTAACCATGAGTTTAGCATCTGGATTGCAAGGATGTGCGGTTACTGATACATTTAGTATTTTGGCTTTTGTGATAATATTCTGATTCTCTTTATCTCGCTCAATAACTTGACCTTCAATAGAGAAACCAATAGAACGAGGTGCTTGAACATCCTTTAGGATTTTTGCCATGTCATAGGCGTCTTTAGCCTTTGGTCTATCCAAAAAAAGATAGCCTTCTACCGAAGTATCTGACTCACCTCTTACAAGCTTAGTGGGATATCCCAAAATGTTCTCGGGCCCACTTTGATGCTCCCAATTGAAATAGCCCTTATCCATAAAGTAGGACCAGTCAAGGCCATCTTGCTTGATAACATCCCCCGCTTGATCCTCAATCTCTGAGGAAACAATACCTTTGACAAATCCGAGTTTTTCATCGTTTTTTACATTGTCATCCTTGGATAAGTCAATGCTTGTCCATGCTGAGAAAAAGCTTTTATTCATATGCACCTCTTAGATAGATTGTAACACTAGGTCTAGGAATGGACTTGACTTTTCAGCTAAAGCCCTCTCATGTTGGCGGATGATTTTCTTGCACCATGTAAAGCCAGCATCACCGCCCCAAAGTAACCATGAGATATAGGCCTTGCTCTTTCTATCATTGTGATAACCTCGTTCTTTATAAACCTTGTGGCGTGAAAAGAACGAGTACATTCGCTTGATAGTGTCATAGGTGACATTACCATGTATCAACGAATTAGCACGAGCAACACCACTACCGATTTTAAGCTTGCCCGCTTGTTGTGTAGTAAGTCCACCTTTCCCACCCGTCTCAGCTCTAAGCTTTAAACCACGCTTAGCATTTTCTTTGACGGTCTTGGGGACGGGGTAAGATAATTTTGCCTCAGCCATTTTTTAACCTCGTGAAAGTTTTTGTTAGTTTAAAGTGTTTTATATTCTTTTGTTTTGGATACATATACGATTACTATTCTATATCCGATACGATCTGAGGCTCTTGCTTATTTTGTTCTTGTGTAGGTTGTGTTGGTGCATTAAAAAGAGGATTGCCTATTTTGTCTCCCATAGGATGAGGTGGCAAATCATACTTGGCTCTAATCTCATTGAGAGTCATGAAAGCCATCTTCTTTATATCCATTTCAAGTTGTTTATCTTTAGGTATGCTATCAAGCCCTACAAATGTAAGTTCATACCTTGAATCCACCTGATCAATGATATACCTATTGATCCAGCTCTCTATTGCTCTAAGTAAAGGTCTCAAACCTTTCTCTTTAGATAGGATTGCACGATCTTGTACCCCCATAGAGAAAATAGCACTTGATTGACCTTCTACCCCAAAGTTGAAACCTATTTCGGCTGGATCAATTTGAAACATTGCACAAGTAAGTTTGAGCAAGTAGTTGACCCATTCTTGGTATTCCATCTCTCTATTTGTGTTGCTCAAGTTAATAGATTGCACCTCTTCGTTATTGCTTGGATCAAGCTGAATAAGAGGTGTACGCTTTGAATTACTTGCCCCCGTGAGCATTGAATAAAATTCTTTTCTAAAGCTCTTAAACAAGTTTGGATTCATCTTTGATTTGATTGCGATAATCCCACTAGCACTAATCCCATTTGTAAAGTTATTGCTATTGAAAACCTCAGCATTACAAATATGAGTAATGACCTTTACAAGTTCTTCTAGTTCGGGAAAGCCGTACCCTCTAAATCTAATCTCTGATCTTGGTCTACGAATACCCCAACACAAATCTAAAGCCTTGTACTGAGCAACGATTTGATTATTTAGCACCTGAACGAATTGCACACCATCGGGGGAGCGACGGCCTTGCTTTTTCTCTTCATCGGTAAGGGCTGATCTTCTAATTGTCGCACTATCCACATTGAGAAAACCACATACATATCCATCTTGATTACGAACGATTTCAAAGCATGCTTGATCAAAGATCAAAGAGTCTCTCACAAGCATACGAAGAAAGCCTTCAAAGTCGGTTTCAAATGTTATTCGATTGTCACCACAAGATTTAATAAACTCAGTGATTTTTAGAATGTTTTGCTTGTCCTCATCACTGGCTAAAGCCTTACGGTCCTTGAGCCTAATTTGAAAACCTAAGCCGTCGTCCTCATTCACTGCCTTAGCAAATTCGGCTACTTGATTTATTCTAGTATTGATAACCGATGAGATAACGGGGACTCTTGCCATAGCATTTAAAATATCAAAGGTTAAGCCCCATGTTCCTCGGTGAGTAGGCTCAAGGTTTACCATGCCTATATTTGCAATATCGGCGGGATTGATTTCCTTACTCATGACCGTAGGTTTATCATCACCTTGATCTAGTAGTCCCTTGATAAAAGACTCAGTATCATCTTCTTTTTCTAAGTTTTCGGTCATTGCTTGTTTAAGCAAATTGATTGCTGCTTTTGCAAAAACCTCTAAATCGTCCTTCATCTCGCTCATAGTATATCTCCTTGGTTATTGACCTTAATCACTTCTATATTGTTATCTCTCAGATAGTTTACACCATCCACCGCCGAGTAAGAGCCTTGAATTGTGAATACTTTCTCTATACCTGAATGATGGATCAATTTAGCACACATAAGACAAGGCTCACCGCTTACGATCATAATTGAGCCTCGTATATCAGCATGTGTACGAAGAGCATTCATAAGGCAATTAGCCTCAGCATGATGACAACCAACCTCAAGCCTTGTCCCACTTTCTACACAATCACGAAGACAGCCGCTTGAGCCACATAGATCATGTTTATGTCCTCTTGGTGTCCCATTGTACCCCTCAGCTAAGATTGAGTTTGAAATAGGATTTACAATGACGGCACCGAATTGCCTTCTTGAACAAGGTGATAAACTTGCGAGTTGTATGCACTGAGCAATTCTGAATTTTAAAAACTTAGCCTTCATTCTAGCAACCGTCATCAATCCCCATAAGAACGGCGTAGTCATAGATTTCATTCGCAAGGCTTTGGATACTATTCCCATATGGCCCACATTTATCTAGCACTTTGCCAGTAGCATAAAAGCCGATTGCCTTACACTCATCCCCACCATGATCATCAAGCATTTTCTTTAGCATGAGGACACCGTTCTCAGCATCGCTACATTTTGCACAAGGCTTGTACTTAGGCATGATTTGCATTGCACCTCTTGCCCCTTTACTTGAGAGAGCATCTTTGATAAATCGACTCTCATGGAAGGCAATAGATAGAACGAGATACTTATTTACATCATGCTTAATTGCATGATCATGTAGTTGTTCGCACTGAACAACACGATCCATAAGGGTACGACCTATAATTTTTTTATAACCAGGTGATATAGGTGCTTCAGAAGGTGCAATGATTTGCATCATGATCCACCAACAAAGGATGAATGAGTCAGTCATGTCTTAGAACTTTCATTGTGAGGGGGTAAACCTCATGGATTAGCTTTTGGATACTTGCCCCATGCTTTTTGATATACGACCATTCAGATCGATCTTCTTTAAGAGCAAGGAAAAAGCTTGACCATGTATGAATATCACCTGAGAGATGACAATCAACATAGATCGATTGAGGTAGGCATAGGCTTGCTACTTGAGGATCCACGCCCCTATTGATTAGGGATAAGTAAGTAACTCTTGCTTTGTGAATGCTTTCATTTAATATAAGCTCAGCTTCAGTATCTACAACACTTTGCCCCTTACGGATTTCTCTTTGAGCAATAATTTTTTGAGGGTAAAAATGTTCATCCTCAGAGATATGTACGATCTTTATACCTAGATCGAACTGAAATAGATCAAGGACATGTTGGAGAGGCATGTGGTAAGCAATTGTGATAGGAAACGGCTCACAAATCCCCTTGATGATAGATGACCAACGCCAGATCAAACTCTTATCCGTAGGCTCTAAAATTGCTGAGTACTTACTCATTGCATAAGTAATCTTAGTTGCCAAAATCTCATCATTTGCACTATGAGAGATGAGCGAGTAGCTTTCCATATTTAAGCCCTATGTCCTAGTAAAGCGTCAATCTTTGTCTCAAGTCTAGCAACGGCAATTTTTGTCTCTTGTAAGGCTTCTACTAATTCATGAAGTGTTTGTTGTTTAGCTTCCAAACTAGCTACCTTCTCTTCTAGCTTGCCGAGAGATTTGGCTTGCTCTTGCTTCTCTTTGAGAGAGGTATAGAAAAGACCTACAAGGCCTAGTAAAGTTGCATAGGTTAAAGTCACTTGTTCCATAATATTGCTCCAGATAGGATTGATCCAGTTAGTACACCATAGATAAAAGGTTGTGTTGTACTAGGCTGAGGTTTGATTAAACATTGAGTTAATTGATTTTGAGTCTTTACTAACTCTGCTCGCAAGATTGAAATTTGATCTTGCAATGCACTTATCTGAGCTTTAGCATCAGCTTCATTCATTTTAGTATTTATAAAATGTTGTGGGGAGTATAAAATTCCCTGCGCTAGTACGGTGCAACCTACTGGTAACCTTTGCTCTTGTTCATAGATAATAGGGCAATTGACATGATGCTCTGATCCATCAGTATTCATCCAAAGACCGAGTTGGAGGATCAAACTTATCATTTCCATTCACCGTCTAGCTTAGAGATAGCCTCATCCCTTGCATCAAGTCTTGCCTTTTCTATCTTGTGCTTCATGAGAGTTTCCATGCTTGCAAGTTTGTCATGAATTTCAATCGCTCTATGGATATGATCCTCAACCGCTTTAGCTTGTGCTTTACTATCTTCTTTAGTGGTATAAAGTAGATAGCCTATCAAACCTGAAAGACCAGTACTAAACCATGCCATCACATTAGGGAAGTAAAAGCATAGGATGAGAAGAGCAATAATTATGCTTGTATATTTAATCGTAGTGATACTCATTTGTATGTCCTTTTAGATATATGGATCATAACATAAAGGATCATCTCACTAATGACTTAGTAAGTGGGGGGGAGGGGGGGTATCTCTATATGGTCTAAAAAATTACATGTAGTGATGAGTTAGTATATACCATGATGGAAAAATATACACTACGCCCTTAAAAAATACCCCCCTCCCCCCTCTCTCTTAATTACTATTATTTACTTTATTTATTTTTGTTGTTTTGTTTATATATTTCAGTAGTTTAGATGAAAAATAAATACACATGCTAAAGGAGTGAGGGGAGGGGGGGGGGTAAAAATCACTAAAAAAGGGGTGCAAAAATCACAAAAGAATTACCTTTTTAGAGGGGGGAATTACATTTTTTTAGGTGAGAATTTAGGTGCTTTTTAATGTTTTTTGGCAAACAGTAGGATTTTTAGCTTAAATTTGTTCTATTTCAACATGCTTTTAGTTCAATTTTCATCTATTTTTGTTTAATTCTGGGCTTACAATCTTAAATTCTACCCTCTACAACCC
>Ga0181343_1000642_pt1 | contig 14768 bp, 19 predicted proteins | sample Su13VDMLBSD_FD_130110 | JGI IMG/M metagenome (GOLD analysis project Ga0181343, IMG submission 130110) | Freshwater viral communities from Lake Michigan, USA - Su13.VD.MLB.S.D | ecosystem: Environmental > Aquatic > Freshwater > Lake | place: USA: Michigan | collected 2013-07-15 | reverse complement strand
GATCTTTATCTTTAGGAGAGACTCTAATTTTTAGTTTACTACCAAATTTTTTAATATCTTCCATTAAATTATTTTTTTAACCCCAAAAAGTTTTAGAAATTCTTTAAGAGGAAGCTGCTTACGCTCAGCAAAATGTTTTGCTGCTTGTAATCTTGAAGTTGATATTGTGCGAGAAATAGCTTCTCGTGTTTTGTCGTTTCTATGGTAAAATCCAAATAACATAATTATAAATATTTTAAATTATTTTTTCCAAAAACTATATATACCCTTATCTAATTCGTATGAGGGCCAAATAAATCTTTCACGCATAGGTTGTTGTTGAGCCCATTTCCACATTTCATTTAACCCTTCTTTTAAATTAGTTTTATATTTATAACCTAAAATATTTATTGATTTTTGATAAGTTGGAATTGAATGTTTAACTTCATGTCTAGCCTCTTTATAAACAATTTTACCCTCACCTATTACTTCTTGTAATGTTTTACAAGCATCATTAATTGAAATTTCTTCAATACCTCCTAAATTAATGATCTGTTTAGAAGCTTCAGGCAAAATAGCAGAATTCCAGAGAGATTCTAGATTATCATCAATATAACTAAAAGCACGAGTTTGAGTTCCATCACCAAAAATAGTCATAGGTTCATTATTTAAGTGCTGATACATCCAAATCCCTAATACATTGCGATACTTATCCCATATATTCTGTTTGATACCATAAACGTTATGTGGTCTAATAATGCACCAATCTAATCCGTGTTGTTCTCCGGCAATTTGGATATCCATTTCGCATGCATATTTTGCTACACCATAAGGATCTATTGGTTTTGGTATTTGATTCTCATCAAAAATTCCCCCATAACCATGCCCATATACAGCTAATGTGGAAGTGAACACTAATCGTTTTACATCGTGTTTGATACATTCGTTTACAATAGTTGCAGTTGCTTTTAAATTATTATCATAATTAAATGTTCTGATAAATGGAGATAATCCCTCAGCGGCGTATGCTGCAAAATGAAAAACATAATCTGGTTTAATAGTTTCAAATTGGTTTGCTATACCATCATTAATATTTTGTTGTATAAAGTGTACTTTAGGATTGATATTTTCTTTATAACCTCCACTTAAATCATCTACACCAAATACATCATAATCTGGTTGGTTGGTAACTACCCAATCTGCTAAACGGGAACCTATTAATCCAGCAACTCCCGTTATTAATATTCTTTTTTGTTTCATATTTTTTAAAATTGTATTCCTTTTACAAAATGTCCTTTTGGCTTATGGCTATTATTTTCAAATAATTGAGGAGCAATCCCCCATTTATACATAAATGTTTGGGCAGCAGGATGTTCAGTTGCTTTAAATTTATCTCCTTCCTTGCCATTTTTAGTAGCGGCACTTCCAAAATGATAAAAATGTAAATGGTTAATTCTATAGAATTTGATTCCCATTAAATCTAATTTTAAAAAGAAATCCCAATCACAGATAAAGGGTGATTGATAAATAGTATCAAATCCTCCTACGATCATATAATTTTTCTTAGATATAACAAAAGGAAATATACCTCCATCTAATGTCAAATTTTTGTTTCTGATTGTTGGTTCATATTCTAAAAAGTCTTCATATTTAAATTCTCTAGGATGTTTACCTAAATCTTTAACATGAAAATTAAATATACCCGGGCCTGTGGGTTCTATTTGATTTATAGTAAATACATATCCTTCTTGGAATTGTTTTTCTATTTCTACATCCCAGTCTTTACACAATACATTATCATCATTAATAATAACAATACATTCATTACTAGCATTCATAACTGCTAAATTAAGAGCAGTTTGCATTCCTTGATTTATTCCTAAATCTAATACTTGTATGCTGTGTTTATATTTTTCAATTATGTGTTGACTTTCATCAATAAAACCATCTACTGCTACTATGATTTCATTATTATTAGTCTGATTATCAATGGCTGATTTAAGACAAATATCTAAATATTCTGGGTTTCGGTATGTTGGGATAATTAAACTAAGCATATTATTTTTTGATTATATAACTAGAAGACTCAAAGCCTGAATCTGAGGAGCAAATTGGTTTATCTAAAGTGTAAGATTGATCTGTGTATGGATTTATTAATTCTAATGGGAGATTTTCTCGTTTTAAGAAAAATTTAATAGCCTCAAATGATTCTATTAAATTAGCATCATCAAATATAATATACCCACCAGGTTGGACTTTATGATATAATTCATCTAATACTTCTAAAGTAGCTGAATAGGCATCTACATCCACTCTTAATAAGGCTATTTTTTCAATTCCTGAAGTAGGTAAAGTATCCTTTACAAATCCTTTTAAAAATTTAATTCTAGGATCATCTCCTAAACCATATGATTTAAAATGTGATTTTACTTCTTCTAAAGAAATACCCATTGGCCCATGATAACCATCTGAGTACATAGGTGTATGTCTTTCTCCTTTAAAATCATACCGAGCATTATTTAATGGTTGAAAACCTTCAAATGAATCACTAACCCAAATGTTTCTATCTGGGAATAAGTGGCTTAAGAATATACTATATCCTCCCTTCCATATCCCACATTCAACTATATCTCCTTCTATATTATTAATTTTATTAAAATGTCTAATAGGCATTTGAAATATTTCTCTCCATATCATGGTGATCTTATCAGCTATGATGTTATCGATTAAATCATCATAAGTAGTAATAATTTTTTCCATTGTTTGTTTATTTGTTTATTTGTTTCCAATCAATAGTAGGACTTAATAAATATTCCATGCAATGGGTTGATAATCCAGGAATTGGAGTTAATATAAATCTTCCCTTGTGCTCATTTAAATAAACATGTTTGATATGATCTCCTATAATTGTAGTTTGGATCTCATAATCATCATCAAAAATATGTTTTGGAACAATATAACTACCGCATGTACTTGGTGTAGTTCTCCAATGATGTGAATTAGTAACAATAATTTTTGATACTAAATCTTCATATTGTTGCAAAAAATATTTATCATTATGATCATATAAACTAGTATAATTTAGTCCATCAAATGTTTTATATAATTCAATTATTTTTTCATCCCATCCACTAAGATGTAAATAATCATTTTCTAAAACATAAATTAAATCATTTTTATCACATTCATATTTATTTATAATTCCGTATACTGCTTTAGTAACTAAATCCATATTACCTCCACTGAATTCATAGGAGGTATAAAATTCTTTATATTTTTGTATCCAGTTATTTTCTATTTTTCCATCCATAACAATATTAAGTTTAATATTGTTTTTATTTTTGATAGTGTTAAGTAAGTTAACAAAGCATTTTTCATAATCAAACCAATATGGTCTACTTTTATGATCAGTGCCACTTATATTATAGTGGCTATAAAATATATGAATATTCATAAATTAATTAATTGGTTCAAACTTAATAGAATAAATGTCTATATTTTTTGATTTATTACATCTAGCTAATATATTATATTTAATAGGGAATAAATTTCTATCAGGGGTTTCTAATCTATCTATTTCAATGATATCAAAATCCTTTAATAAAATTCTCCACCCAAACTCAGTAAATCGCCAACAATCTGGTATTGGGCCATGTATTCTCCAATTCAAGGGGGCAGAAAATAAAACTAACCCTCCATCTGCTGTTATACGTCTAATTTCATTAATAGCTGAAAATGGATTAATAGTGTGTTCAAGTATTTCTAAACATGTTACAATATCATAAGTTGAATCTTGGATATTGGGGTTATATTTTGTAATATCTCCTATAATGTCTGGGTTATAGTCAGGTACTAGATCTAAAGTTTCAATTTGGCATTGATTAAATGCTTTTTTAACTTCTGATCTTTTTTGGGGGCCTATTTCTAATAGTTTTTTATTATTATTATTTTCTTTAGCTACCTTATTAATAAATGAATTAAGATGTTCTCGGGCTACAGAAAAGGTATCATTGTCAAATTTTGATGGTATAATCATATTATCTTATTTTTTGTTTAAATAATGCTCCCCCAAAATTATTATTATTATCTCTAGCAGTTGTAATGTATAGATCTTCAAAATTATCTCCTCCTAAACAACAAGAAGTTACTCTTGGGCAAGGTAATATTATTTCATCTAAAACACACCCTGTATTAATATCCCATTTCCTAACTCTTCCCCCCTCCCATTCAGCCACCCAGATATTTCCATCTAAATCTACACACATCCCATCAGGCCACCCGTTTCCGTCTATGTCAACAATATGTTTTTCAAATTTAATATCACCTGTATTAAGATCATATTGGTATTGGGTTACTTTTTTGGTTGGTGTGTCTATAAAATACATTTTTTCTCCAGTGTGTGAAAATCCAATTCCATTAGATATTGATAAATTGTCTAATAATACTTTATGGTTTCCATTAATATACGAAAACAATTTGCCCTTTACAACTTTTTTTTCAAAAAAATAATCTTTTTCACTTTTTGTTCCTACAAGAAATCTCCCAACAGGATCCAACCTCCCATCATTGTAACGTAAATCTTTATCTGATTCAAATTGGGTTAGATAAATTTTTTCTCTTGTTTTAGGGTCTATACTAAAAATGCCTTCTTTTTCTGCTGAAATAAGGTTTCCTTCTTTAGTTAAAGCAACACATCCTACACTTCCTTGAGTAGGATAAGATTGTATTTCTCCTGAATTAGGGTTAATTTGATAAATTATTCCTTGTTCTATTGATACACAATAGATCAATTTATTAATACTATCCCAAATTGGTCCTTCTAAAAGACTTGATCCTGCATAAAAAATTGGTTTCATACTTGTTATAAATTAATTTTAAATTCTAATAATAGATTTTGTATATTTTTCTTTTGATTATGATAGGGGATCTGGATTATTTTATCTGGGTTGGCTCCATGTTTTAATAATTTTAGATAGGCTTTATTAGAATTGTCTTCATCAATTAGCGCTATTAAAATTATATCATAATCAATATTTTTAATTTTATCAAACCCGGTTACAGGTAAATTTAATTTTGAGTAATATTTATGTTTTTCATCTATCCAGGCTAAAATATTGGGTTTTTTATAATTAATTATTTTTTTGTATATGTGTTGACCAAAGGTTCCTCCACCATATATAATCAAGTTTTCATTAAAATTAACTTTATCAAAAGGATATAAAGTCATTTTATCACTAGAATTAGGACCTTCAGTATTGATAATTAATAAACTTAAAAGATAATGTTGGAGTTGAGGTAACATTATATCTAAAACCTTTTTATCTAAGAATATATTTTTAAGATCATCATAAACTTTTTGCATCTTAGAAATTTCAATTTTTCTTAATGTTTTAATTAATGAATCAGCTCGTTGTCTATAATGATAACCAGGTTGTTCTAAAATAACAAGGACATTAGCATCTAGTAATGTTGGGTATAAACATAATGCATCCTCCCCAATAGTTATACTTTCATCTACAGATAATTGATTTTTAAGTAGTATTTCTCTTTTATATAACTTACCCCATGAGTATGAAAATATCCCAAATTGAGAAAACTTCCCAGTATATAACATTTTAGGATAAATTATTGAACTAAGTTTATCTTTATTATAAACTCCTGATGGTAGTGAATTCATCAAAATATCTTCTCTACCTTCTAAATTTATAATATGAGATGAAATTACAATATCAGCTTTATGTTTTAAAACTTGATTTACATAATTTTCTATTAAATTCAATTCAATCCAATCATCTCCGTCAATGTATAAAATATATTTTCCAGTTGATGCTCTAAGCCCCGCTTTGCGAGAACTAACTAACCCCCCATTATTTTTATGAATAGTTTTAATTCTATCATCAATAGAAGAATAATTGTTACATATTTCTCCGCTTGAGTCTATTGAACCATCATTAACAAGAATAATTTCTATATTTTTATATGATTGATTAATAGCACTTTGAATACATTTATCCAAAAACGCTTCACTATTATATATTGGAATTATTATACTTACTAAAGGATTTTTCATAGAATTTTAAATTACATAAACCAACCACCTGTAATTCTAATATTAGATCCTGAAACCATCAGTGAGTCGTCAGATAGCAAATATATTATAGCGGGAATTATATCTTCATATGTGTTCATTCTTTTCATAGGAATAAAATTAGATGCATGTTTTTTCAGATCATCATGTGACATTCCTTGGCTTTTTCTTAAAGATAATTCTCCTTCGGTGGGTGTCCAACCCATTGTGATATAATTGGAACGTATGTTATATTGGCCATAATTTCTAGCTATATGATTTGCTAATGTAACAACTGCTCCTTTTGAACATGCATATGAAACTCTATCAATTTCACCGGCATCTGAATGGGGTGATCCAGTAAATACAATTGATCCTCCATCATTTTCTTTCATGTATTTTATTGCATACTTAGAACAAAATAAAGCCCCTTTCAAGTTTATATTAAATATCTCATCGTGCATTTCCTCAGTACATTCTAATAATGATTGGGAGGGGGTAATTCCAGCATAACTAAAAAAGCCATCTATTTTACCAAAAGTGTCATATGCTAATTTAAATAATTTTTCGCAATCATTTACATTAGCTATATTAATATAAATCGAAAGTAACTGTTTTTCTTTTAACTCATTTTTAACATCTAAATCTCCAAACACTACATTATGACCTAATTTTACAAGTTCAGAAATTAATTGTTTTGCTACCCCTGTAGATCCTCCTGCTATAACAAATGTTTTTTTATTCATAAATAAATTTATCTAATATCTGATTATTGCCATTAATATCTAATACTTTTGTTTTAGATTGAATTTTATTAATTTTATTTTTAAGTTCTGATTCTGAGTTGCAGGTTATGTATATTCGTGCTGCTACTTGACGTTCGGTTCCTATCATTTCATCTGTGATTGTATCACCATTATTAAATCTTTGGGATATATAAAATATAGAGGAATCTTCTTTAAATATTTTAATTTCTTTTATAATTCCTGGTTTGAGTAGAATCCAAATAGTGGCATTGAATTTATTAAATGGGTTATGAATTTGTGTATCTTTAACATTCAACGCATTATTAATTAAAAATTTCTTTTGATCAAACCCAGTTACATTGTATATATGAAGATCCGGGGCTTCACCTTGTAATCTAAAACCAGGATCATAATAATAAAATTTATTATTTTTTACAAATGCAGATATAGTAAATATAGCATTTTGTACTTTAAAATCTTTTAGTAGAGCACATATATTTTTATAATCATTGTCCATAAATAATGATAAAAATTTAGATTGATATTTAGCTCCTAAACATACTCTACTTACATCTTTTTGTATTTTACAAGTATATCTATCAGTCATAGCTGATAGGAGTATTTTTCCTTCAATAATAGTAAAATTTAACATTACATCATCATAGTCCATATATTCTTCTAATAAAATATATTCGCTATTTGTTAAATTAAAAGCTTTAAATATCCCCTTATTTAATTCATCATTGTTATAAGCCACAGACATCCCTTGCCCAGAATTTTTATCTACCGGTTTTATAAAAATCGGAAACTTTGCTATCGAAGGGATTTGATTCTTATATAATCTATCTGAGGGGATACTGAGTAGGTTATAATTGGGTAATATCTCATTAAATTTGCCCTTATCAGTAAAAAATTCACAAGATAATTGATTTCCATAACAGGGAAGATTAAGTTTTTCACAAACCTGCTGATATGGTTGAATTAATCTATCTGCTATACCAACTAATACCCCATTTACTTTTTCTTGTTTGCAAAATGCTACTAATCCCTCTACATCCATGCCGTTAATATTAATTCCTTGATCAGCAAATTTTTTTGCTGGGGCTTGTGGGTCGGGATCCGTTACAATAGTATATACTCCCATAGATTTGGCAGTGTTAATAAGACGTATAGTTTCAGGATTAGCTCCCAGAATTAATAATTTTTTCATTTGCTAGTATATATAGGAAATTTTGATAAATCGGGATATGGAAGTTCCAAATCTGGGTTTTGTTTGGGATTTTCTCCATCATAGAATTGGTTCATCAATAGCAATCCACGGGTAGCTAATTCAGGCATCATATAAAAATTCCATCCCAGCATATCTAAATTATCATCATGATATGAGCATTCTCTTCTTCCAGAATAACGAGCCCTTTTAAACCAAAGGTAAGCATCATGGTTATCAGTTAAAATTGCCCCTCCTTTAGATAATTTGAAATGTTTATATGGACCTGTAAAACTAATACACATATGTTGCCCAGCTTTATACATGTCTGTAGTAAATGAGAGAGCAGAATCCCATACGTTAGAACCTTCTAATTGATAAGATCCTTTTAATGTTTTACCTTCTACTGGTTTGAATTTGACCTTTAATCCAGCATGGATTATCTCACATGGTACTGATGGATAAGTACGGCTAGGAATTGTAATATATTCGGATTTAATACTTTTATTAATATTATGTTCATAATATAACGATAAGAATAAACCATTGCTCTGATTATCTACTGTTACAACATAGGGAGCTCCTGTGTATTCTGCTAATTTTTTTTCAAATTCATTTGTTATATCGTATACATTTCTCATGCAAAATATTTGTTTAGATATTCATGTAAACATATCTTCCAATTTCTCATATAATTTTTTCCTAAATCATTTAATTTTTTATTTATTAATTTTTCTGAGTATGGGCGTGGAGCAAAATATTCTGTTTTAAAGTAATTACTATCTACTTTATGTATAGTTAATCCTAAATTAAGATATTCATTTATAATAACTGCTGTTTCATATCTGCTAGCTTCACCTTGGCTTACCATATTGTACAAACCATAAGGTAATTCTTCTTCTATATGTCTTAAAATTGAATCAGCAAAATCCTTAGTATAAGTAGGTACCCCTAATTTATCATCTACTACAAATAATTCTTTAGTCCCTGAATTTATTTGGTTCATTATTTTATTAACAAATTTTTTATCTTTATTAGGTCCTCCACCCATCATCCACCCTGCTCGAAATATCCAATATTTAGGATAGTCTTGATTTAAGAGCAATTGTTCTACATAATACTTACTTTTACCATAAGTACTCAACGGGAAGGGTTGATCATCTTCGGTATAAAATTCTTTATCATTACCAAATATCCCAGCAGTGCTAATAAAAACATATGGGATATTTTTGTCTTTAGCTAAATTAAATAAATGAACTGCTGCGATAGTATTTGTTAAATAACAATCATCTTTTTCTTGTTCGCAATATTCTAAATCTACTAAAGCCGCAAAATTTAATATTATATCAGGATTATATTCATTTATAATTTCAGTAGTACTTTTTAAGTCTCTGATATCGCAGAATTTAATATTTGATGATATTTCTTTATCTGTAAGCAAAAAATCTTTAGTATTAGTAATAGCCTGAAGTGTAGTGCCTAGCATCCCATTAGCCCCTGTTATAAATATTTTTGTGTATTTTTTATTCATACTTAAATATATTAACTTATTAATGAATTTCCAAATTTATTTAATTCATTTTGAAAATTTTCATGTGCTATTCTCTTAAATTCTTCTTGTTTGTCTATTAAAGTTAGATAATTTTTATATGGATTAAACCGATATAAATGATCTTCTACTATAATTTCATTTTCCAAAATATATTGAACAACTTTTATATCTTTTTGTCTCATCATATATAAACAATACATTATAAATGTATCTTCTAGCCCGTAGTGACCTAATGATTTTGGGATTCCTATTTTTTTAGCCAAAGGAGTACTTATTACTGTTGCCCACCCCCCACCAAATTTAAATTCATTAATTGGTTTTATATTGACTTCTCCCAAATTTTGAGCATATGTATATGGATCTCTATTTTGAAAATAAATGTTATCATTCTTAAAATTATTCGACACAATAGGATCCCAACTACTATCCCACATAGGAGTAATTTGGGGTGTTAAAACATAATATAAATTTTCCTTATTTAAAGCTTCAACAGCATTTATTATATAATAAAGTAAAGTTTCGCTGAAATAAATATCTGTATCTAGTATTAGTAATGCATCAGCTTTAGTTTCACTAAATGATTTTCTTCTATGAGAAACACATCCTTGAATGCTTCCGTCCTCATTAATTTCAAATTTAGTATTAGCCCATGTTTTAGTTAATTGTTCTAATTGATTAAATTTATCAATAAAAAAAGATTTAGGTATAATAGAACTAGTCCAATCTACTAAATTAATATTTAATAAAACATCTACTAATATTTTACTTTTATCTAAATGTATTGAATTATATTTTAATCTAATTAAAATTTCTTCTAATCTATCTATTTCATATGGTAAAACATGTATAACTATTTGTATCATAATTCATTTAATTCAAATATTTCTATAACTTTATTTACTATATTTTCAGGGTAATTTACATATTTAAGTGCTCTTTGATAATTTTCTTCTATTATTTCTTTACAATTTTCATAATGTTCTGAGGTGAGGGAATTTATTTGGTAAAGCAAATCATCAGTATTTCTAAATTCTATTATTCCTTTAGAATTAAAAAAGTCACCTATATTTGAGCACCCCCAGTATACTGGGATGGTTTTCATTAAGAAACAATCTAGTATTTTTTCGCTGAAATAACCTCTATGGGAAAAATTTTCAATAGCTATGCCATATTGAGAATTACCAAATACTATTTCTTTACCTATACGAGCATCTTCTTCATTATGCCTGTCTCCTATGGTAGAATAAAAATTGGTAGGAATAATAAATTCATCTTTTCTAGCTAGTATTTCATGGCGCATTTGGTGCCCATATGATTTTAATAAAACTCCGCACAAATGAGCTAATTCAAATTTTTTTTCATGAAATTTTTCATATTGTTCTCTAAGAAACCAAGTTGAACCAAACGGCAAAAAAACAGCATTCGGACATTGATTCAATAACTTATCATTCCAAGTTAATATAGCTGAAAATGTATTTTGGTTTTGTATAGCCCAGTCGTGTAGTCCGAAATATTCATTAGGTTCTGCTAACGTTAATATATTTAAGGGTGATAAATCCTCTTGAGTTTTAGGTATATCATCAACAAATAATGAAAAATTTTTGTAGGTTAAATTAGATAATCTTTCATTAAAAAAATTAGAATTAAAAAACTTAGAAATTATTTTCATTGTTCTTCTGTAAGATAAATCCAACAACCTTCACTTTCGTAGATATTTTTTCCTGCAAAGAATTCATTGACCGCTTTCTGGACATCTTCACACCATGTATAATCATGTCCTGCTATCACCCCCCCATGTTTTAATTTTGGGAACCAAGCATTAATATCTTTTTTTACACTATCATAATCGTGTGCCGCATCAATAAAAATAAAATCTAATGAATTGTCCTTATAATACTTAGCACCATCCCATGATAATGATTTAATAGGATTAATTATATGATTTACTGGGGATATGTTTTTTAAAAAAGTTTTATATAAGTCTAGGCACATTTCTTCTGATATTTCTACTTGTGATTCAACAAAATCCCAAGTATCAATACAATCAAATTTTATATTTTTACCTGAATTGATTATTTCTACTGCCATATAAGAAGCACTCATTCCTTTCCATACCCCTACTTCAACAAAATGAGAATTAGATGGGAATTTATTAACCATCATTTTATATAGTTCAGGATAGGTAAACCAATTTTCCCCTAAATTTTGATAAAAATGTTCCATTATTTTATAGCTAATAAATTTAAACTCATTAATATTCCATTTTCTTTATCCATATGAGGAAGATATGCTTTACTAAAATCATCTTGAGGATATATTTCTGTATTCCATTCTTCTATATGAGAATATCCCATATTTCTTAAATCATTGGATAATGTATGATAATCAAAAGTAATATAATGGTAGTTCTCGTCGTAATCTTGACCACCGTATAATAAACCAATTAACGACTTCAAATCACCAGTTTTATTATAATAAGTGCAAATAGAAGAGAAATTAGGAACAGCTAATCGTAATTGACCTTTCGGTTCTAATATTTCAAACCAACGTCTAAGTACTTCCTTATACTCCCATCTCCCAAAATGCTCTAAAACATGACAAGCATAAATCTCTTTTACTGAGTTTTCTTTGTAGTTTCGTAAGAATCGGATATTATTTACTTCGTCTACTCCGGGAAGGTATCTAATATCAATATTAGTATAACCTTCAAGATGTTTTGTTCCGCAACCTAAATGTAATTTCATAATGTTTCGTAATAATTGTTTTGTTTTTCTTGTCTTTCAATTGTTTTAGGATGGTATAGTGCCCATTCTTCTTCCATAGGGATATATGCAAATTCTTTTTGTCCACTAAGTCTTTCATGCACTTTATTCACCCACTTTATTTCAGGAGATTTTCTGTAAATACGAGTTTGATAATCAGGCCAATTCACCCATCCGTTTTCATTTACATTCCAACCCCACTTTTGAATGTGTTCTTGGGTCAAGCCAGTTACTGTATTAACTCTAGGTACAACATATAGATCAACTGAGGAATTGTGTTCTAGAATAGAGGGTAATTTTTCGATTAGATTTTCATGAGGGATTTCATCAGCATCAATCTGAAAGATATAACCACCCGTACATAGCATATTTAAATAATTCTTATGATCAGCAAAATTATTATTAAATTTGCTACTATACCATCTATATTTCTGATTTACTACAGAATTGGCTCTTAGCCATTCTTCTACAGCTTCACTCCCCCCCTTTGAATCGTATAGAATTACAATTTCATCTTCGGTTCGTTTCCGATCTATAAGAAAATTAACCAAACGCTGTAATTCGTTTAGTTCATCTTTTACTGTTATAGCATAACTTATTTTCATAATTTATTCAGGTAATACACCAATATACGAAAGAGCCTCTATAAATTCAAATTTATCAAAATTCTTTAAAGTAGTCATATCCATTCTAAATTGGTAATATTGGTCTTTTTTTCCAGGGATAGGATATTTTTCTTTTTCTTCATCTTTTACAGGAACCGCTTGTACCGCCCCCCACATCCAATTTGAAGATGAAGGTCCATTTGCAAATACCATACCTTTAGTAGGTTCATTTACTACCGAAGGCATCCATATTTTCCCATCATCATCTGTCCAAAATAGATCTTTATATAATTCAGGAAGTACTTCTACTTGTTCTTCATAGAATCTTTCTCCTTCTTTCATTAGTGAATTTGAAATAAATCCACATCCATAACACATATAATTTTTAATTTCAGGTGATACTTCTTGCATATAACAAGCATCGCTTTGCCTTTGGCAAGGACATATAGTTAAATTATCCATTTGTTTCTACTTTATTAAGTTTCGGGAGTTCAATTTTTTTAAGTTGTGGGAGTTTTAATTGTACTTGTTTTGGAAAATCAGGTATATTACCTTCTAAGATTTGACCTATTTTTTCCTTCATTTTATCCCAACTAAATTCTGTTTTACCTTTATAAGCTTGACGCTTAGCTCCATCAGTATAGTTTTTATAATTTTCAAATACATCTTTTAAATAATATCCTACTTGGGCTTGATCTACTGAAAACCATTGGCTATCTTTTACTATCCAGTCGTTAACTACACTAGGATGAACAGGGGTTAGTTGACCCCCCATCATAACAGACATTTGAGGGTCAAGAAAATCAGTATGGCCACTCCAAGCAGTTGTTATAATTGGTTTTTTACATTGAGTAAATTCAAGTAATGGACGTCCAAAGCCTTCACCTTTAGTTAAATTAATCATAGCTTTTACTTTAGGATGATTATATAATTCATTTATTTCTTCATCCTTAAATTCACCATGTAAAAGATAAATATTAGGTATATCTTTAGAAGCAACTGTTTTTCTAATTTGTTTGATTCTTTTAAGAATTTCTTCCCTATCAACATACGAAGCTCCAGCCAATATTGATGCTTTTAAAATTAAAGCTGGTTTTTGTTTTTTGTTTTTAAATACCTCATAGAAGGCTTTAATTAGTAAGCCTACATTTTTTCTATCTTCCCCTAAATCACCTTGCAACCAATGCCCTACAAATAAGTAAGCAAATGATTCAGGAATAGAATTTAAGGAATTATATAGATCATTTTGAGGGAGTTTATTTAATAATTTATAAATGTTTAAATCTACACCCTCAAATAATACTTCTACTGGTTTTTCAAGAGTAATTGTTCTTACAACTTGATTTGTTTGTTGGTTTCTTTCTTCAAATTTAGCATTTAAAAATACATCTTTAGCATGCTTTGAAGATACAATATTCAAATCCATTCTATTTAATCCATCAACCCAAGTAGGGTTACAAACTGTAGTTTCAATACCTGCTGTAAACCCGATATTAAATTTTCCTACTGGTTGGAATTCATTTGGAATTGTTACTTGGGCCCAAATTTCAGGTTGGCGAGGAATCTGTCCGTTTAAAATATGTTTAGTTAAAAATTCCCATTCAGGATTATCTTGAATAAATCCCCAAGGTGTTCCTCCCCATCTTTGGGGTAGTATTTTTACATCGTATTTATCTAGTTCGATTATAGCTTTTACTAAATCACGACTGCGGCTTCCATAACCTGAGTATGTGTCTATAGGGCAACTGATTATAAATAATGGTTTCATTAATATATTATTTTATGGTTTATAACTCTATTTGGGTGTGTGTTTGCGTTGATTAGTTCAAATTTTTCTCTAGGTTGCCAAG
>Ga0181343_1000641_pt1 | contig 14780 bp, 22 predicted proteins | sample Su13VDMLBSD_FD_130110 | JGI IMG/M metagenome (GOLD analysis project Ga0181343, IMG submission 130110) | Freshwater viral communities from Lake Michigan, USA - Su13.VD.MLB.S.D | ecosystem: Environmental > Aquatic > Freshwater > Lake | place: USA: Michigan | collected 2013-07-15 | reverse complement strand
CTGAAGTAGAAATATTCCCGTCTGAATTAATATTTCCTACATATAGATCTTTCCATCTATTTGAAGAGTTACCTAAACCATATAATTTATTTGTTTCAGGCCTTAAAGATGATGACATTTATAATACCTTTATAGACTAATTTTAAATCTAATTATAAAAAAATTAATAAAATTTAAAAATCTAAAGAAATATCACCTGTTAAATTATCTACATTAAAAAATGTATCTCTAATAGACTGTGAATAATTATCAGGCATAACAATGTCTGTAATATTGTTTTGTGTTATTAATATAAAAGGATCTGGAATATCTACAACTATTAAAACATCACGATATATAACATCTGTTCCATCTGTTGTAAATAATGAATTATTATTAATTGTAGGACCAACAGGTCCAGCTCCTTGTTGTTGATAATTAGGTTTTAATCTTAAAAAAGGATATGTTTTTTGATATCTATTTAAATCGACTACTGTCATAAATTTTCTCTTGTTTAAAATTTAATTATAATTTATTTGAATAATAGTTGAAAGATAAGTCAAAATGTATATTATCAATTTTAATAAAAGATTTGAAGAAATTCAAAAAGATAATTTTTTTATGTATAACAATAGCAAAAATTGGTCATTAGGTCAATTTTTTACAAATATTCATGAATTTAATTTAATTAATTTCTTTAAAGAAAAATTTATCGAATCAGATAAAAATTTTGTTGATATTGGAGCAAATATTGGAGCATGGAGCTGGCTAGTTGCAGATAAAGCAAATCATACATATTCTTTTGAATGTAATAAAGATATATACAATTGTATGTGTGGGAATATCTGCTTAAAAAATTTATCTAATAAAATTACTACTTATAATTTTGGATTATCTGATGAAGAAAAAGAAGAAAAATTTTATATAAGAAAAGGAGATACTGAAGGAGGCGGAAATGGTTTTACTTATCTAGGAGATAAGGATAAAGATAGTGAAATAGAATATCTACAGCTTAAAAGATTAGATGATTTAAATTTAAAAAATATTGGATTTTTAAAAATAGATGTTGAAGGACATGAATTAAAGGTTTTAAAGGGTGCAAAAGAAACTTTAAAAAATAATAATTATCCACCTTTCTTATTTGAGAGTTGGGATTATGAAACCAGAAAAGCAAATAAATATAATGAAGAATCAGAACTAGTAATTATTAAAAATCTTAGAGAAGAGTTATTTGATTTTATTATAAATGAATTAGGATATGATATTCAATTGATTAATGGAATGCATATTCCGGAATACTTTTTGGCTATTAAAAAATAAAATTACAATAGATTTGCTGCTAATGAAGCTAAATCTGATCTATAACCTCTATCTAAATGAATATGACCATGAAGTGATGTTTCTTTCATCTTTTCAATTACGATTGTTAAACCATTACTAAATTTATCTACATAAGGTAAATCCACCTGATCAGTATCACCTAATAATACAATTTTACTATTTTGACCAGTTCTGGTAATTACTGTTTTTAATTCATGAATAGTAGCATTTTGAGATTCATCAACAATAATAATTGCATCATTAAATGAACGACCACGAATATAACTTAATGGAGCTACATCAATCACACCATTATCCATTAGATTTTCGAAATATGATAATGAACCAAACTTATTTCTAAAATTATCTACAATTGGTGATAACCATGGTGCCATCTTTTCATTAATATCACCAGGTAAGAAACCAATATCTTTACCTACAGGTTGAATAGGACGAGTAAAAATAATTCTCTTATATTTCTTCTTCTCAATTAAATGTAAAGCAGCCATCAAAGTAATGTAAGTTTTACCTGAACCAGGCATCCCAGTCATAGTAACCAAAGGAAGATCCGGATTAGACAACATCCATAATGCATGTAATTGTTCTTTATTTTTACCTTCAACAGATGTTGATCCTACCAAACTATCTTTAGATGGTAGTAGATGAAGCTCTTTTCCAAAGTAATATGTTAATGCAGATCCACCTCCGAAGCTCTTGGTGACAACTAATTGGTTATCATATAATTTTATATTACTTTCTACTTCTGATAAATCTGAGAGCTTCTGGTGTTTGTATAAAGATGCTAAACTCTCATCACTAACAGTTAATTCAGTATGACCGTTATATAATAAGTCTGATTCTTTTGTAATAAATTCATAATCAGCATAATAATCATTAGCTCTTAAACCTAAGGCATCACATTTAACTCTAAGATTAATATCCTTAGTAATTAAAATAACTTCAAATTCTGACCCGAAATATTTTGTAATATTTGATAAGGCATGAACAATTAGATTATCATTTGTATTTGGAGCAACAATATCTTTAATTTCATCATCAATTGATGTCAACCAGACTTTTACAAAAATGTCTTTATCTTCAATGTAAACACCTTCATTTAATCCATCATTTTCTCTTAACGAATCTAAAAATCTATTGTGTTGACGTGCAGCTTCACCTAATAAACCTGATTTATCTTTAAATTTATCAAGCTCTTCTAAAACAACAAAAGGAATAAAAAGATTGTTTCCTTTTAATTTAAACATTGAATCTTTATCATATAAAAGAACTGATGTATCTAATACGAATATTTTTCTATCATTTACTTCAATCTCTTCTTCACCTTCAATATCAATACCTAAAGACTTTGCAACACTTTCAGATAATTCAAGAGTAACATAATTTTTTTCTTTATTTAATATTGATGTACCAAATTTTGTAAAATTTCTATTTGACATTTGTAATTCGGGCCTTTTCTGATTACCATTATTCTATAATGATATATCGATTTTAATTAGGAAAATTAAATTGATAAATGGAGAAAATTAATATTATGAATAATAATCAAATTGCAGATAAAACATGTTTTTACTATCATAAACAACTAAATAAATGTTGCCAAAAATCTGAATGTAGATATTGGCAAAATAATTTAAATGAAAATCAAAACTGTATCATCAATAAAGCTAATGAAAAAGAACATACCTTAGAAGAAATTGGTAACATTTTTGACATTAGCAGAATGAGAATCTGTCAACTTGAAAAAAATATTGTTAATAAACTTAAAAATATTATTAATGAATAAATTAATCCTTTGAAGGACGATATTGCTTTGAAACCTCAGTTGAAAAAGCAATTGTTTCACCACACTTTTGCTTAAGCATTCTTAATGCCTTACGTACTCGAGCACCAGCAGCACCTACTCCATTTGCATTCTTAAGAAGATCTACTTCCAAAGCTTCTAAAATAAGTTGTAATTCTCTGTATTGCTCTTTTGTTTTTTCGACTAATTCTGTCTTTACTTCTTTTGCCATTTTTATTTCTCTTTCTATAAAATAATTTTTTTATTTTCTACTTTATTAGTATTTTCATTATTTTGTAAGCTTTGTAAACTGGTAATTTTACTTTTTGTTATTTCCATGATTTTTATTGTAAATTCAGGATCTTCAGATTCCATTGCCAAGCCTTGAATTACTCGAGCAATACATTCTTCATTTACACCAAATTTCATAATTTCAGAAACAATTTGTCTTGATCTTTCTGCAAAATTCAATAATTCATTTACTTTTGACATTTTTATAATCCTACCTGATATGATTTTTGAATTATTTCATATTTTCCATCTTTAAAAGAAATACACTTTAATATCACTTTATCATCTATTTCTTTTTTACTTAACATAACAATATTTTCTTCAACAGGCTTTTCTTTTAATAAAAATGCAACCTGCTCATATTCTGCAATTTCACATTTATTTTTAGATAAAACATCTAAAAGATCAGAAGTAATTGAATATTTTAAATCATCTAATGTTGTTACCAAATCAACGTATTTTTCACCATTTTTTAACAATTCAGATTTACAAATATCATAAACTCTATGAACCATATCACAATTGTTACATTTAACCCATTTTTCAATTACTTCATCAGAATTATTCATTTCAGAAAATACTGAAAATTTATGAAACAAAGGCCTTGTTTGATTTTTAAAAATAGGCAATATACATTGACATTCAATTAAATGTTTACAATATTTTTTCATTTTTACTTTTTCAATGATCTACTCAATTGATCATATCCCCATGATTTTGCCTGTTCAAATTCCAATGTCATTCTTTCATGAATTTCTTTCATAATCTCATCATGAATTTGATATTTACCCTTTAATTCCATAAATGATGTAGTTTGCTTATTTTTAAGAATATCCAAAATATCATAATAACTTCTACCAATATTAATTGATACTTTACTTAAATCAATTTCATTAGTTACAGGCTTTTCTACTACTACTTGAGTTGGTGCTACTACTTGTGTTGCAACTTTTGCTACTTTACTTACTGCCATTTCTATTACTCCTTTAAATCTTTTGAATATATGAAATATTTTTAACTTGATCAATAAACTTACTTGAGAATCTTTCAGATATATCAAAGAGTTGTTTAGGAAATATTTCATTTTGTGTTTCTGTTATTCCGTACTTACAAATACTATTATAAACAAAAAAACAAAATTTTAAATCCTCAATTAATCTTTTTTTATCTTTTGATATCAAAATGTTAACTTTTTTGTTTAAAAATCGCTTTTTTCTTTGTAATATGTAATCTTTATACTCATCCTTTGAATTTTTAAGACTCTCATTCAATTCATTAACGACGTCTCTTTTAATATCTTCAGGGACTTCATAAGATATTTTATCTAATTCCAATGTTATATTTTGAACCAATCTAAACTTTTCTTTGACCTGATTTATTATCACAGATGGATCCTCGATTTTCACAGGATTAACTTGAAGACTTTTACATATATCATCAAATAAAAATGGATCTGAATTATTAAAAGGGCACTCGTATATCACCAGTGGACATTTAAATTGATATATCATCTTCTTTACTGATGCTATAAAATAAGAATTAATTCCTCGACACATTAAAACAATCAATTTATTCATTTGCTGTGCCTCAACAAATAAATGATATAAATCAGTATCTCTCTCTAAAAATCCATCATAAGCTAAAAATAAAACATCTCTTTTTGATTTTGAATTATTTGAAAATAAAACATGAGATAAATCATCATGACATCTAATGTTAAATTCTGAAATATTTTCTTTTTTAACAATTGATTTTAAATTATCAGTAGAATTAATCATAACAGAAGAATCAGAACCTGAAAAATCCAATAAATCATTAAACAAATCAATTGTCTTTTTATCAATAAATTGATTTAATATTTTATTCAAATCTTCTTTTTTAGCTTTTTTATTTTTAACATTATTCTTATAGTTTAAATCATTTACATGATTAATAATTTTCTCTAAAGTATATAAACTACTATTAGGAAATAAACTTTCACACTTATGTAAAGTATTTATAAAAAAAGATCGATAAGGAGAATCTTTAAAAACATTTGACAACATTAACTTATAAAAAAAATTAGTTTTATTATTGTATGAACCACCATTTTTATCAATCAATTTAATTTTATCATTGTTAAAATTTTCAATGAATTTTTTTATATCTAATATATCTTTTATTAACTTTTTATTCATTTTTTTATTTTAGTATAAAATTTAAATTAAAATTGTTTACCATTTCCATGCAATTTGATAATCATTAATAATTTTTTCTTTATTAATATTACTCATAAAGTCATCAACATATTTACCTTTTCCTTTATTCATGGCATTATCATCAATCATGATTAAACAATTTTCTTTAATTTTTGATTTAATTGCTAAAATTTCTTTAAAATGATGCAAAGAACTTGGATGAGGATTATTCCAATCCAAATCGAAAGAATCTAAATATAATAAATCAATAATAGGTAAATCTTCTTTTAAAGATAATTGATGTAATAAAGAAACACTGTCTGAACAAAATAACAGTGTTTTATTTGATACTTTATTTTTAGCAAATCTTACAGTCTCGGGATTTAAATCAACTGAATATACTTGTCCTCCTAATATATTTACAAATTCATCCCATAATATTGTACTCATTCCATCACCACTAAAATTATTCTCTAATCTGCACATTCCTGTTTCTAAAATAAAATAAGATTCTTTTCTTAAAGAAATTAAATGATGAAATATTTTAAGAAAAGAATCTTTTCTTTGCGATAATAAATTATAATATTTATGCATAAATAAATTCATAAATTCTGTGGATTTTTGATCAAAATTTTTTTCTAACATACTTTTCCTTTTTTTACATTTTTGTATAAGATTGATGAAAATCATCAGGAAATAAATTCTTATTTTTTACATAAACTCTTTCCCAATCGGCATCCAATATATAAGTTACTGCATGATCTTTTTCATTTCTAATTGAACGACCTACAGACTGAATTATCGTACGAATTGTTTGTGTATCATACCACCACTTCCACTTATGCATTTTCTTACGTACTACCTTATCACCTAAATAAGGAAATGGTATTTTACATATAACTTGAAATCTACTTAAATCATCTTTCAAATCCACACCTTCTGCCATCGATGGTGATAATAAAACAGTAGGCTTATCAGAAGTTGAATGTTGCTGTAATATTTTATCTCTATCAGCACCATGAGCCAATAATAATCTACTTGATTTTAGATTCTGTTTAATATAATTAGCAACCTTTGTAGAATGTGTATGAATAATACCTTTTTCTTTTTTATGCTCATCTAATATTGATTTAATTGCTAATACAAGATTAGGTAAAGTACTATCAATATTATTTGAAGACATACTGCCAATTGGTGAAAACACTACAGGCTTGTTTTTAGGATCAAAAGGAGAAGGTTCTTTTACTAATACGGTATCTTCAGGCTTGATTCCTAATGTTTCCATAAAACCTTCATGAGATATAATAGTTGCTGACATAAATACAATTTTCTCAGCATAACTTAACAAATATTCTTTAGCATACTGAGATATATCAATTGGCTTAAAATTAAATTTTGTATAACCTAATTTTTCTGTTTGTTCTTCTTCACATATCCAGTTTTCTTTGTCATATAAAGATAAAAACTTTTCAATCTTCGAATAATGACTCTTAATCATATCAACTTGCTTTTGTAATGCAATATGATCAGTTAATTTTGCACTTAATCCTAATTGACCTATTTGTTTTTCCATAAACTCTTTACGTGATTTCAAGGCAGGAAAATATGTATTCTCAATCCAATTAAAAACACGTAACTGAGTATTTAGCTCATCTTCTTTAGGAATTGTTAATTTTAATATTTTTTCAGCAAAAAATGTAGAAACTGAAATTTCAATAAATCTGGTTAACTCATTTTCTAAATTATGAGCTTCGTCAATTATCAATATTTTCTTTTTAGGTAATTTTCTACTATAATTAATCTCTGTTAAAAAATAAGAAAAATTAGTTATTCCTAATTTGGAATCAATAAATTTAACCTTTTTATTTTTATATATGCAATCAAATTTACATGATGCATTTGTTTCATCACCTGCTTTTAATTCAGTCATTGTATCACCACATGAATTACCTCTTTTTCTTTGACATGAATAATTCGTTGATGAATACAATGATATCAAATCAAATCGATCAAAATCTTTTTCATATTGATCTTGCAATATTTTTTGTGTAGTTAAAAAATAACTACCATTTTGATATTCTTCATTTTGAGATTTTAAATAATCATTTAAACATCGTGCAATAGTTAAACCAATTGCACTCTTACCAACACCTGTACCACACTCAACAATGGCATATTTCTTACCATTTAAGAATCCATCTACTACAGCATCTATAGATCTTTTTTGTGGATCCCTATAAGAAGAAAATGGGAAATAGCTTCCCCATGTATTTTCTAATGACATAAATTATCCTTGAAAATAAACAGTAAATATTATAATCGAATATAATAAAACAGATAAAAAATACAAGAACGCACAAAAATAATATATATGTTCTATTACGTGGACAGTTTAAAAGCTTGTAGGTTCACTTTGCTTTTGAGGATTGACATTATATATATTTGTCTCTAATGCATTTCCATTTGTCTTTTGTCTCAGTATTGACAATATTTTTTCAACAACTACCCTTGCTCGAGTAATCACTTCAGCTTCAGCATCAGGACCACCTGATGAGCTGATTTTTAATTCTTGTAATGATTCCGGCAATAAATGTTTAAATTTTTCATTTACCTTACATGTTACATATGTTTTTCCATTTCCAAAATCAGATTGAGGCCCATCAATATATACGGCTTGATAATGATATCCATCATCAGGTGAAAATATTTTCGTTTTAAATAAATCAATATGGCCATGACCACCTGCCATACCTGGAGTTTGTTCATTCTTTCCTTTATATACATTTGTATTTTGAGGATTTCTACCAGGTTCACTGCTTGATCCAGGAGTTAACTTTGACTCATTTAAATATAATTTAATATAATTCCTAAGAAGATTTAACATGATTAATCTGGGTATTCATCCTGTTAATTTTTGGTATGAACAACTTATTTATAAATATCTATTAAGTAACAATTTTAGGCTTTTTATTTTTTACTTCTTCTGATGATGCATCAAATTTAATTTCATTTTCTTCACTATCATCCTCTTCAACAGCATCATATTCCTCTACACCTCTTTCAAATCCCTCCATCATCGCTGCCAAAACTGAAGGATCTTGTGATTCAAATAACTTACCAAACTCTTCAACCCAATCATTACGATTCAATGCATATGATAAATAAGAAGTCAAAAACATTGCTTGACCTAAACCTTCAGATGGTGTTTCAATCTTTTCAAGATTAGGCATCACCATATTAATTTCCAAATCTTCCTTAATAATAATAGCACAATCTGTTTTACCCATTAAAAAATTTCTTTCTTCTTCTTGATGACTCATAATAAATTAATTCTCACTTCTTTTGTATAAATAGAATAACAAAATAATTACTATTATAGAAATTAATTAAGGTTTATAAAATATGCAATCAAATTATTTAAAACTTTTAACCGAATCTGAACAACTAATTGATGCACCTCGCCTTATCATGAAAGAGTCAGCCGATTTAAAAAATTTATCAGAAGGCATCAAATACCATGTTTCAAATCAAATTCCTCTATTTGACAACGTTTATAGAGTTCATAGTGAAGCTTATTATAATCTATATGCAGAAGCACGTACTTTACTAAAGCAAGGAGTTTTACTTTTAGGTGAAACTGATCGTAAAATGATTGAAGAAACAGATATCGGTGAATATGGATTCTATTTAGGCCAAAAGGTTCCCTTAGATTCTCCTATCGAAGAAGCAGACGAAGAATATAACATAAATCCATTACAAGAAGCTGAATATAAAGGCAAAAAGGTAGATCTTAATTCACCACATAGAATTGGTGGTGGAAAAAAGAAATTTAGAGTATACACCAAAAACGATAAAGGCAACGTTGTCAAAGTCGAATTTGGTCAACCTGGTGTTAAAATTGCAAAATCAGCCGCAGCTCGTAAATCATTCCTAGCTCGACATCATTGTGATAATCCTGGTCCTAAATGGAAAGCTAATTACTGGGCATGCAACGTTGGACGATATAAAAAGCAATTAGGCCTAAAATTCCCTGGAAGATGGTAAAAAATGAAAAGATGCACTTCATTCTTAGAATATGTTGAAACTATACCAAAAGATGAAAGAACTTCACATTGTAAACCATCAAGTCCCTGTAGCTTTGAAGGTAAGAATGGTAATGAATATACAACAAAAAGAAGAAGTCAAGAATCAGCATATGAAAATATTGTAAAATTTTTAATCAAAAAAGGCTACTTAGAAAAATCTTTATTAGGTAAAAATTTAGGAAAAGGTAAAGTCAGTGTCAACCATATTTGTAAACATACAGCTGGAATTGGAAACAGTAATGGTCCAGTATGTAATAATCCATTACACGTTTATTTAGGTACCCCCAAAGAAAACTGGCATGATCCAAATGAAACAACAGGACTTACAGCAAAAGAAAATTCAGATATCACAAAAAATGAATCCATTTCAAACTTTGATAATCTTCTTAAAGAATATATTACATACTTAATTAATAAAACGGTGATTTAATATGCCATATTCAATTAAAAAACAAGATTGCAAAAACGCATCAGACCAACAAGGTCACTATATCGTATTAAAAAAAGGTAAAAGAATCGGTTGTTGTAAAACAAAAGATAAGGCCGATGCCATGCTTCGTGGATTAAAGGGACCATGGTCCTCCAGAAACGAATCAGATTTACATGAATTAAATGAATCAGAATTAAAAGAATTAATCAAACTTTACATTGAAGATATTATTTAAACTCTCTTAATAAAAACCTTATAATCTTTGTTCTCTTTAGATGTATATAACGATTCAATCGAATCACTCAATGTTTGCACACTTTCATATGATTTAAATGTTCTTTGTAAAAACGATTTCAAATCATTAAATTTTTCTGTTTCCAACTCATATTCAGGAATATCTGCATCCTGATCATTTTCATAAACCTTTATTTCAAATCTTTTATTACCAAATAAATTTTTAATATTCTGCTCCAAATTTCTTATATATTCACTGACATTATTATTACTTGCTTTTGATTTTGCATTCATTGCATCTTTTGAAGCAATCATCTCTTCTTTCAAAACATTTCTAATAATTTTTCTAATTTGTGTTTCACTTAATAACATATAATAACCTTTTTATAGAATTAATTATAAAAACAAAATCAAACTATGGAATACAGACCTTATACAAATACACAAATTAAAGAATCAAACAATATTAAAACATTTATTAGACATTTCCCGTTTAACACGGATGATATCGAATTTAAGTGGCATAAAGATTTATATAACAGATCAGTAAAGATTATCCAGAGTGAAAACTGGTTAATGCAGTATGAAAATGAAATACCTATCGAGCTAAAAGAAAATCATATATATTATATAGAAAAAGATAAATGGCACAGAATTATAAAAGGAAAAAACGATTTAATTGTAGAAATAACTGAATTTCTTTTATAATTCTTCTTTTATTATACAATGATACTTCTCCAATGTTTGAGTTATCATTAAATCCTTTGCTTTTGTAAAAATATATAAATCAATCAACATACCTTCTACTTCATTCAACTTATCAATACATTCAATTTCAACCTCATAAAATTTTTCATTTATTATCTTTACTTCAAGATCTTTTAAAATATTACTCTTCTCTTGAATGTCTTTTGCATATTCATCAAACTCCATTTCTCTCTCTTGATATTCAACCAAATCAATTTGAAACTGCTCGTGCATGCCTAACATAAACACGAATATTGAATATAGAATAAAAATTATTGTATATGCCATGATTTTCATTTTTTAATCTCTTTTTTGTATTTTGAAATTATTTTAATATAATCTTGTTTATATACATTATTATTTATTTTTCTTAATTTTTATCAGGAAAACATTCATGAACATCTTTATCTTAGATAAGAACCCTCAAAAAGCAGCTGAATATCATTGTGATAAACACATCGTTAAAATGATTTTAGAATCTGCACAAATGCTTTCCACTGCACATCATATTGCTTTCATTAAATCACATGGTTTATCAACACAAGATTTTAAAGGACAAAAGAAAATATCTGACTACTGCAAACAACATTCACAATTTGCACAACAAATATATTCAGTCTCACATCTTCATCATCCTTGTACTCAATGGTCATTTGAATCAATTGAAAATTATCTATGGCACTCAGAACTCTCATTAGCTCTATGTCATGAATACACAAGAAGATATAAAAAGATTCATAAATCACAAGTCGTCTTAGAATTGTTATCACAAAATTTACCTAATTTACCTAAAATAGGTTTAACAAATTTTGCAATTGCTATGAAGCCTGAATTTAAAATTTCAAACGATGCAGTAGATTGCTATAGAAATTATTATCTAAAAGATAAAGTTAGATTTGCAAAATGGAATTATACAAATAAACCGGACTGGTGGATTATATAAATTTATTTCTTTCTAAAATATACCTTTATGTATTTATAGTTTTAGCTAAAAAAGATTATATTTTTAATTAAACGTCGAAGATTATTTTCACTCAATACCAAGGTCTTTAATTTATTTTGATTAATATTTTCTTTTAATTCATTTGAATTGATTAATCTTTTTTTCTTTATTTTCTTTAATAACTCAATTACATTAATATTATTTTTATTTATTAAAAATACTTTTGCTATTTTATCTATAGATATAAAATTCATAATATTTTCAATTATCTCATCAATTTCAATATCACTAAATCCATTAATTATTTCAGAGCTTTTAGTATTATTAAATAATCGATGAAACTCAGAAGATTCATAACCATATACTTGTGCTGCTGTTAAACAAAATGCAACTGAAGCTATTTCAGATTTGTTTATTTCTTTAGGTGCACACTTTTGAATAACATCATACATTTTACTAAATTCATATATATCGATAGCATTCATTTCTGTACCTTTCTTAATATTAAATTTAATTAATTTACTTAAATATTTTAAAAAGCTGTCCTTGTCATTTCTAAATTCTTTTGGAATATATAAAGATAAATAAAAATATTCAGGAATATCATCATTTTTTAATATTTGTTTTTTCCAATTTAAATAATTTTCATCGATAATATCTAATACACTTTGATCAATTTTTAATCCCTTAACTTCAAAAAGTGAAGAATAAGATGCTCTAATTATCTTATTAATGTTATTTAAAATTTCCTCATTTTCTTCCTCTTCGTCATAAAAATCATCATCATCCTCACTAATATTTAAATTAAATTTTTTTAAAGATAATTCTAATTGATTAGAACTAATTAATGAAGTAGCTATATCCGAATCAGAAGGATTAGCCGAATCCATCTCTTTTTGTAATTTATCAATAATAGTATCATTTATTTTCAATGCACTTTTTAACTTTCTTCTAACTTCAGGATCAGATATTTCAGGTAAATCATCTTGTCCAGGCTCTCCAGGAATTATTTGTTTATTATTAAAATCAACAGTTGTATGTCCACCTACACATAATTTATATCTCCATACATCCGGATCTTCATTCATATGCTCATATTTCCATATTTCAAATTCCTCGTCAGAAATTTTACCATCAGCCAATAAATTTTGCATATCATTTTCACCAGGCATTTCCTTTTTCGCAATTCTATTTTTTATAATGCCTATACAAAACTTCTTATTGCCAACAATATCATCTTGAGGTAAAAAGTAAAATAATCTAATACCATAACCTTTTGAATAATAATTAAACATATTTCCATCTTTTAAACGAGCAGTACACCAAGATATATCATTTTGATTTGGTAGTACTATCTCTTCACCTAACCAATTTGTTCTTGCCCAAAACACTGAAGATCTTGTTGTCAAAGGCACAACAACTTTATATCCTTCAAGTATCTCATTTTTACCAAAAGGATATAATGTCTCTTTATCAGATTTTATCACATTTTTTTCCTGCATCAAAGCATTTAAACCTGAAACATGTCCTTTAGCATTGACTTCACTAAATACATAATTTAATTTTTCATAAACAGTGCTAGCACCTGGATAAGATGTCTTATTATAATTCATCATAAATTTCAAAATATAATCTTTAAAATTCTCACCAGATTTCACACTCTTTGATGTCGTCTCCTTATTGTTATATAAAAAAATTAGTCGTGTACATGTTGATAATATCATATCAGGCACATCGATTCTATTGCCACCTTCTTCAATCTCAACTTTTATCTCATTCATACAATCAAATAATACATCAATAAAAAAACGTCCTGCAGATTTAGGATTATTTAAATCATGTTGATTTCCTCCATTTGAAATAAACGTTTCATTTATTGCATCAAATAAATTGCTATTGTTATACTGTACTTCTTTAAACTCCATTAAGTTTTTTAATTGATACCTAGCTTCAAGCAACAACTGATTTTTAATTAACCCTCTTATATAACTTTCAGACACCTTCATAAGCTATCACCTTTTTTATTATTATATATCTATCTATTTTGACAATATTGACCTCTTGGCTTTACCAATATTTAAATTTATTTCTTTTTAAAATATACCTTATATGCATTTACAGTTTGAGCTAAAAAAGATATCTTTGTTTTTCTCATCACTTTTTCTATTTCATTTTTTGGCTTTTCATATAAAAGATCAATTGTTGTTTCTACACTTTCTCTATAATCATTATCTGGACCTTTTGGACCAAATCTATTATCCAAAAAATCTTTTCCTTCTTGACTCTCTAAAAATTCACAAAGATCTTTTTCTTTTTTAATCAATTTAACTGATCCTAGCTTACCAGATATCTTAATCATCATCTCTGCTACATCTGTAGCATCAGGAATAATAGCATCAGGATTTATTGGTTGCCTATGATTACTTTCTTCTTTATCAATAATATAATTACCACTATCATCCTTCTCACGCTTCACTTCATTAAGAATTTGAAAAATAATTCTTTTTAAATTTCTTTCAGTTATTAACATTTTTAACCTTTTATACATAACTTTTATATATCTATATCTATTTCGATAATGTCAACCTCTTAACTTTACCATAAAATATATTTCCCAATATTTAAATTGATTATCTGAATACACTAAATACCTATGATTATTCTCTTTAAAATTATCATCAATTACAATACCTATATCACCTACTTTTGCATTAATTAATGCCCCTTGTATTATGCCTAAATAGTCAGGCTCATATCTTACCAAATCACCTAT